>Ga0075122_10002855_pt1 | contig 11184 bp, 20 predicted proteins | sample AntAceMetag02UKB_FD_69790 | JGI IMG/M metagenome (GOLD analysis project Ga0075122, IMG submission 69790) | Saline lake microbial communities from Ace Lake, Antarctica - Antarctic Ace Lake Metagenome 02UKB | ecosystem: Environmental > Aquatic > Non-marine Saline and Alkaline > Saline | place... | reverse complement strand
AACTTTATCTCCTGAACAAGTTAAGAGAGCAAAAGACTTAATCAAAAGACGGATTGCCAAGTTCTCTCGTTCAAGTGGTGCGAAGATAAGTAGCAAATCTTTATCCTTACTAGGTTCTTTAATACTTAAATATATTTCTGCTTCAAGACTAAAAAGTAAATCTAAAAGTAAGTCTGTATCTAAGTCACGTTCCTTATCTAAGTCTAAGTCACGAAGTAAGTCTACCTCCAAGTCTAGAAGTAAATCTGCCTCAAGGTCACGAAGTAAGTCTACATCTAAGTCTAGAAGTAAATCTGCCTCAAGGTCACGAAGTAAGTCTACATCCAAGTCTAGAAGTAAATCTACCTCAAGGTCACGAAGTAAATCACGAAGCAAATCTAAATCTGTTTCAAAGTCAAAGAGTAAAGTTATTCCTCCTAAACTTCCTCGATTCTCTTGGGCAAAGAAATTACCAAGGGGTAAAGTGTATGTTGTTAATCCTGTTGTTAGGATAAAGGGAAGTAACCGAGAGCTTAGGTGGAAGACCACTCCTAACAGAGCAAGAAAGAGAATCAGAAGCTTAGTTGATAGAAGCACTTCACGTTCATTCAGTTTAAAGATAGTTGGTGTTAAGAAAGGAAGTGATATAAAATTATCTAAGAGTGTTAAGTTCAGGAATAAGAAATCAAATGATCCTAGAGTTCAAATACGAGTGGAGAAAGTTAAATATGCTATTGATACTTCAGGCGAGAAGCGAGGATTAAAGTTAGGTAAGTTATTGAAGGGCAGAAGACGTAAAGTCAGTAAGAAGAAACCAAAAAGACGTAAAGTTGTCAAGAGAAAACCTGTTAAAAGGAAAGTTGTGAAAAAACGTAGAATTATTAGAAAACGACCTAAAGTAAAGAGGAAGGTTGCCAAAAGAACTATCAAGAGACCTAAGAGTAAGCCCAAAAGAAAAGCAAGGAAACCGACTAAACGTAAGCCTAAACGAAAGACCCCTTCTAAGAGTAAGAGAAAACGTTAAAGTTATAAAGGATAATCTCAATAATTCTATTTATGGTTAAAATCATATACTTGCGTGTTTCTAATGAAGATTTAGATGAGTCCGACCAGTTACCTCAGATAATAAATGCGTTCAAGTTAGTTGAATCTGAATGTTTAGTTTTACGTGAAAGAGTTTCTGCTTACAAAGAAAAGGATCAATTCAAAAGGTCTGAGTTTATTAAACTAAAAGCTTTAGTTGAAGAAGGTAAGGTTACTGATGTTTATGTTTATTCTTTAGAACGGATTGAAAGGAATATTATACGAATGTTTGAATTCTTCTTCTTTGCAGAATCTAATGATTGCAGGATTCATGGGGTTCTGCAACCTTCATTAGATTTGGACTTTGATGATTCTCCTATCGGAACGTTTAGTAGATACAACCAAGTTCTTATTTATGGTTTGTTAGGTGAGAATGAATCTTATATGATTTCAAAGAGAACTTCTAAGGCAGTAGTTAATGGTGATGTTACAACTTCTAGTTATGGTAACAAGTGGGGTGCTAAGTACCAAGACTTAGAAGGCAACCCTGTTGATGATGTTAAGGTTATTGAATGTATGAGACGTAGGATCAAGTTCTTATTGGATGTAAAGAATTTAAGGGCTAACGATATTGTTGAAGATATTGCAAAGAAGTTCAAGATAAAGATTTCAGTTATGACTGTATCTAGGGTAAAGAATGGCAAAACTTAATAGTGAAAAGCGAAAGGAACTGGTTGAGACTCTCAGGATATTGTACTTAAGAGGTATGAAGAACTGTGATGTCAAGACAGCAGTTAAGCAAATATTCAATGTTGATTATAGTACTAAGTGTTTAGTGTATTACAAAGTGGAAGCTTTCAGGGAAGAATGGATGGATGTTCTTGAGGAACAGAATAAGCTCATAGAACGATGGAATGAAACTGGTGACTCAAAGAGACCTTCTATTGAAGAAAACCTAGCTGAAGCGATTTATGAAGCTGTGAGCCTAAGTGACACAGAGAAGTTCAACAACCTGGTGAATTATAATGAAAATGTTAAACAAATTATTCGGTAAGAAGAAAAAAGTTCCACAGAAGACAAAGGAGTCTCCCAAAACTCCTAAGAGATACTATGGTGGCAGAATCCACAAATTAAAGGTCTACAAAGCTTCTAACTAGATAATATACACATTAGTATACTGGTATACCTAGTATACACTTTAGGTACATTAAAAACACAACCTTTATATATATAGACCTATATAGATAGAATATGGCATTCAACAACTATGAGGAACTAGTAAAAACAACATCTTTCTATGATGACAATACTATTCAGAACTACTTACGAAACGAAGTTGGTTCTTGGAGGGCTTTCTAATGGTCTCAAAGGAAGACCTTAAGTATTTAACGACACAGCTTGGTTTCTTATTATTAATTATTTTGTTCAGTGCTGGAATCTACTTAATAGTTTTGGGATTTGGAATGTCTCCCTTCACAAATGATTATTTAAATTCACAGTTACTTGAGAATGGAACTAAAGAAGTTTACTATCAGAACGTATTACCTAGCAAACAATGTGCTGGATACAGTTTAGAGAGTATGACTAAAGCAAGAAACCAATATTCAACTGGTAGTATGAGACCTTACCTTTACAAAAATGATGTTTTACTAATGGTGGATTATGATCCTGAGGTGGAATTAGTTCTAGGTGATATTGTAAGTACAACAGTCTTGCATAGGATTATTGCAATCAATGAAGTTGAACAAAGATACCAAACTAAAGGTGATAACAATGAACGAAAAGATTCAGGATGGACTAACTTCAATGAAACTAATAGAGTTGTTTGTGGAGTCCTAAGAGGTACAAAATGATGGATGGAATTGAGAAGTATAACTTGCAAGATATTGAAGAGACACGATTTCAATGCACAAAGAAGATTACAAAGAAGATGGTAAAGGAGTTATTGAACTCACAAACCAAACCTTTTCAAATAACTAAAATTAACTCCCCTGAGGATTTAAAACAACTAATAGAGGAACTATGAACTTTACAAAGCTAAGTGATAAGATGCTCTTTGATATGTATTTACAAGCTAAAGAGGAGATTGAGATTAGAACTGAACAGAGAAAGAAGTCAATATCTAAACTGAAAGATACCATGTTAATTGAAGATGCAAAGAACGAAGTTGGACTTGAAGATTACAATAAGTATATTCGAGAAGGAATTATATTTGAAGTTGGAGATATAATGAGGTTACTTAGATGATCCCTTCAAGAGATTGTCCTCACAGAAGAAAGAAGTGTGAAGGTAAAGAGGATAGTTATTTGTATTATAATTGTAGAGGTTGTGAATTTAATAACAAATGGAGACTGGGGGATACGAATGAGTAAACCTGATAGTATTTCAATCCCTGATGAAAACTTGAGTGAATGGAGAGCAATAAAAGATGCTTGTCTAAAGAACGGAGTAAACTTTAGTGCTTTATGTTTCAGAGGAGTTAAAAATGAATTTGTTAATGGAGGATGGGGTAAGCTCATGAAGAAGAAAAAATGAAGTCTAATGAAAGCAAAGTACTAGATTCAGATGAAGATAGAAGAAATATGTTTAAATTATTTGAGGATGAAGCACAAACTCGTAGTAAGTTTAAGCCTGATCCTGTAAGATACACTGAATATCCCAATCCTGAAGATGGGAAAAAACAATTAAAAGAGGAAATAAAATCTGAATTACTTGTTGAGTTGAATATTAAATCTAAAGTATACCAAGAGATAAATAGTTTACTTAAAACAGAGGGATTTTTAGATAGCACTAGAGACTATTTTAGTAAACATATCAATGATGAGATAAGGGTGCAAGTAAAAAATTACGATACTCATAAAGCAGTTAATGATTTAGTGGCTGATAAAGTCAAATCTAATTTTCAACCACTTGCGAATATGGTTATTGAAAGAGCAATAACAAGATTGGCTGAGAAGATGACAAATGAGGTTAATATAATAAGAGATATGTCGCACTCATTAAGTTCTGAAATTAGACATCTATCTATGAAAATGCCAGTATCCCCAAGTTATGAGAAAGATATAACTAAACACATTATGGAAAAAATAGATAAATTAACTTTTAAACAAGCAAATAAACTTTTAGAGGACAAAAATGAATAAGGAAGAAGAGAATTTAATGAATACTGCAATAGATACATTACAAACTAGAGATGATGCTTATTGTAGTAAGATCAAAGGGTTGAACCTTCAAGAACAGAATATTTACGAATGGTACAAAGCTAATCCAAAGTCAACAGACCAAGAGATTGCAGAGATGAGTGGAGTTAAACTTGCTTCTGTTAATGGAAGACGAAATAGTTTGGTTGAGAAAGGTATGTTGAAACCAACTGATAAGAAATACTGTGAAGATACAGAATGTTGGAGAACTACTTACATGATTACTGATGGAACTGAAGCAAGAGAACTAGCTTTAAGGTTAAGTACAACTGAAATGAATCACTTAAGAAGGTTAGTAATCAAAGCTAATGACTTTCAGAGAAAACAAATTAAAGAGATACTGCAATGATAGTAACTTGCCCATTCACAAAAGTTAAATATGAGAGAGTCGATAGCACTGCTTATCATGAAGACGACTGCCCTCATTGTAAACTGGAACGGAAAATGTCCGAAGTGCAATTATTGGAGGACTGAGTTCCTAGTTGAGCAAGATGGGGAAAGGTATTACCTTTGCCCTATGTGTAATAAAGGAGATAATGTGTTTAGAAGATGACAGGATATGAACCAATGGAATTGAAAAGGATGATGAGAGATAGATTACATCTCTACACAAGAAAACTTAATACTAAAGGAAGTTTTAAAGTAAGTTGGAGTGAGTTGCTAGTTGACAAAGAAGAAAAGATTATCGAGTATGTAACTAACCCTTACATTCAGATTCAAGATAAGTGGAAAGATAAAGCTTTGGAAACAATAGCTAGAGGAAGAAAATGACATTAAAAGCAATTACTGAAAAGTTAGTAAAAGAAATAGCAGAACTAGAACAATACTGCGATGAAGATGGTCAATTACCTGAACAATACTGCCACTGGACTTTATGTGCAAGAACTCAAAGAGTTTCTGAAATAGCACAAGGAGAAGGTTTAGCAGGAACTCATGGTTACGAAAGGAAAGGGTGTTACGAATGCACTCTAGGTAAACCTTTATGTGAGGCTTACAAACAATGAAGAAAGAACAGATATTTGAGAACTACATCACAACTCAATACTCGAATTACGATTACGAGTTGAGCAGAGAAACTTTCAAGAAGAAGATTCTGCTAACTATACCTGAGCTTAAGGACTTACCAACTAACACAAAGGTTCTAGAGCTAGGTTGTGGTATGGGTGGTTTTGCACATATCTGTAAGTTATTAGGAATAACTGATTACTCAGGAGTTGATTTATCAGGTGAAGAGATACAGCTATGTAAGAAAGACTTCCTAAAATACAAGTTCTATAAGTGGGATATTATTGAGTTCCTTAAAGTAAACAAACTTAAGTATGATGTTATTTTTATGTCACAAGTGTTTGAGCATTTAACTTTAGAAGAAGCTGAAACAATCTTACCTTTGATTTACGATCACTTAAGCAAGGATGGAGTTTTCATTAACTCCATGCCTAATGCTAACAGTTACTACAATGCAGGACAATGTATGTTTAACGATATAACGCACCAAAGAATCTACAATCAGATAAGTTTCTCACAACTGCTAAAACTACAAGGGTTCAATAACTTTGCTCACAGACCTGACTATTGTGGCAGGAATGCCTTTGAACATTTCGTTCATAAGACTTACCTAAAACTATTCGAGTTACATTTGAAACTACTAGGCTTTGCAAGATGGCGAGTTTACACTCATTGTATTGTAACTTTGCTAAGGAGAAACAAATGATGGAAAGTAGAAGATACCAAAAGACTAAGGTCTTACTGAACGGAATCAGAAACATAGCAGTTCAAACTTACAGACACTTAAGAGTTCCTTTCATAAAGAAAGAACATGGTGATAAGAGTTTCATTTACTTAAAGAATGAACTTGATTATTGCATTCATCCTTACAATAGCACTTACAAGAACGAAAGGTGTGTGGAAATTCCTATATTCAGAGATATTCTTGAAGGGTATGACTTAGCTGATGTTCTAGAGGTTGGAAATGTTCTAAATCATTATGGAACTTACTGGCATGATGTATTGGATAAGTACGAAGACCATAAGGCAGTTAAATTCAAAACAGATTTACTTGACTTTAATCCTAACTATCATTACAAACTAGCGATAGCGATTTCAACTCTAGAGCATATTGGAATGAATGATGGTAACGAACCAAGTGCTTTCTTGAAAGCGATTAAGAAGATGCAATCTTTAGCAGACGAAGTTATCTTCTCAGTGCCTTTAAGACAGAACTTCTTTGTTGATAAGTGTTTGTTTCAGAACAAACTAAAGGGTTTCAAGATAACTTATTTAGCACAGAAAGGTTTCTTAGATTGGCAACAAACAAGTTTCCCTTTCATTGAAAAAGGTATAGTTGTTGCAATATGTAGGTGGAAGAAATGAATTTAATTAAACCTATTGCAAGGTACAAGAATTATTTAGCTAGGAGTAATGGTTATATGTTAGTTGCAACCTTTGGACTTTCCTTAAGAAACATATTTACTGATTGGAAGATAGTTCCAGCATTCATCATAGGGGTTTCTTTCATGTTATTTTTAGGATACCTTGATTGCAAGTTAGGACTATTCAAAGCAGAGCAACAGCACACAGGAAGTAACCATCCAATATTGATGGAGATATATAAGAAGGTATGTGAAAATGATAGCGAATTACATAATAAGAAAGATAATTAAAAGAAGCAACTGCATATTAGACGTAGGTTGTGGTAAAGGAGTTTGGGAAGCAGATACTAATTATTGCTTTGGCAAGAAGTTCACAGGAATAGATTTACTAGAGAACTATCCAGCAGGTTATACTAAGTACATTCAACATAACCTAGAACGGGGTTTACCTAGACTAAAGGAAAAGTACGACTTTGTTATTGCAAAAGATATACTTGAGCATTTACACACTCCTTTAGAATTACTAAAAGAGATTCATGCTTTAACGATACAAGACGGAATTTTAGTTGTAAAAGTTCCTGATTACCGAAGTAAGAATGCTTGGGGAGATTACACTCATATCAGACCTTACACCAAGGGGGCTATCATCCAAATAGTAGAAGATGCAGGGTTTGAAGTGCAAAAGGTGGTTAGGTTGGGAGGATATTTCTTACCCAACCTTTTCACCCAAGCCTTTAGTTGGCTAGTGGTGGCTAGAAGATGAAACTAGCACTGATCCAAGACTATCATAACAATTTCTATGATACTTACAAGGAACTAGAGAAACGTTATGATTTACAGATGTTTGGCGAGTCTTACTTCAAGATTCCAAAAGATATTAATAATTTCGAGTGGAAGCATAAGCAGATTGGAAGATTCTACTTTGCCAACCCTTTCACGTTATACAAAGCTCTTAAAGGGCACACTAAGGCGATTATTAAAGACTTCTCACAACCTATGTCTATAACAGCGATACTAGTTTGTAGACTTCTAGGGATTAAATACAGCATTACATTACAGAAGATGGATTGGTTCAAGAAACGACCTTTGCTTTTGAAACTACTAATCAAGTTAGTAATAAAGAAAGACACTCCTATTATCGCAAGAATCACTGAAAGCTTTTACACAGCGAAACTATATTTCAATAACGTGCATTACATTCCCTTTGCAGTAAGTAGCAAGATACCATACAAGTATACAAATCACCACACTAAAAGAATACTTTGTGTTGGTAAGCTTAACGATCCTAACAAGAATCATATTCTTTTAATCAAAGCTTTAGAGCAAATGGAAGGTAACTTTGAACTAACTATTGTTGGGTCTATGAAAAAGAAGACTCCTTACTATTACAAGTTACAACAAGCTATGATGAGTTCTATTAACAAGATATACATGATACCGAACTTAAGTCAAGGGAATTTAGCCTTGGAATATATGAAGGCTGACCTTTTTGTTTTACCAACTATTCAAGAACCTGCGAACTATTCGGTGCTAGAAGCTATGAGTTATGGTTTGCCTACTATCTCTTCAAGTGGGAATGGTACTGCTTGTTATCTTCACAAGTATTCAGTATTTAGAAGTAAAGATATAGATAGTTTAAGACAAACTTTGCTAACAACTATGCACACACTAGATTACTTAAGAGGTTACAACTTAAATTCAGCTAGAGTTAATCATAACCCTGAGAAGATAGTAAAAGAAATTATGGAGGTAATACGGTGAGATACGAAAAGACCATACTTGCAATACTGCTATTAGTTATTATTGCTTTATGTATACATGATGAACTTCAAACTAGGGCTATTTGCGAATCCAAAGGGTTTGAAAGCACAAGTTTACTTAACGATTGTTGTATAAGTACAAATACAGTTTACAATCCAGTACTAGGAAGAAATGCTACTTGTTATATGTGGGTTGACGAATGGTCTAATAAAACTGAATGGTGTTCTGTGCTAGATGGTTGGGATTTCAGTAGTACTTTCCGAAGGAAATTAGATTACTGGAAAGAGATGGATGAAGATGAACGTGCATACAGGATTAAAATGAGGGATAAAATAGAATGAAGATACGCAAAGAACATATTCAAACATTAGGTATAGCTTTATTTTTATTCCTAGTGCTTTCAGTAATGGTTTTTCATCAAAAAGATTCCAGTAATTCAGGTGTTCCTATAAATGCTGAGTTGAAGGAACGAGAATTAACTGACCGAGGTGTTACAATCTCTGCCGTAAATTTTGCTTACGGACTAGGAAGAACATATACAGAGGAAACTGATAGGGTGACTTTATTAAAATTAACTTTATCTTTGATAGGAAGTTTTGTAGTGTTTTTCCTGCTATTAAAATATGAGGAAACTAAATGAAGATTCTCTTAATAAGTCCAAACTACATGGAAGATGCTTGGATGGTTTCAGCAGTTAAGACAGCCGAGCTACTAGCAAAAGAGCATGAGGTTCAAGTACTAACAACTAATGTAGGGAATTACCCTGAGAAAGAAGTTAAGAATGGAGTTACAATTAACCGAATGAAGTGTTTCTTTTTGAATGATCCTATTAACTTAGCTTTACCTTTCGGACAAAGAAAACATCTGAAGAGGATTATGAAAGAGTTCCAGCCTGATAAGGTTATCATTAACAAGTATATGTTTTACACAGCACTGCTTTCATTTAGTTTGAAGGATTACATCTTACAGACCGATACTTACCCAGGGAAAGTGTGGTTTAATAAGAGTAAACTAATGAACGTTGCTTTATGGTTGATACATCATACGATAGGACACATCATATTGAAGCGAGCTAAGAAAGTTATTATCTTGCATGAGAACTTGATAGAAGCTAGTAAGCCTTACAATTACCAAGTAATACATAATGGAGTTTATCCTGAGAATTACGATTGTAAGCCTTGTAAGGAAGTCCTAGATATAAAGGATAACAAGTTCTTGATAACTTACGTTGGAAGATTAGATGAAGTTAAAGGTTATGAACGGTTACTGAATGTGGTTCATTTGTTTCCTGAGTGCAATTTCTTATTCATTTGTGGCAACAAGCATAAGCTATTACAACAAGAGATAACTTATATTTATCATAATGTAACTTGTATTGATTACCGAGATAATGTAAACGAATACTTAGCAGGTTCAGATTTATATGTTTTACCTAGTTATGCTGAAGGTTTACCTAATACTTTAATGGAAGCTATGGCAAGTGGGTTGCCTTGTGTTGCTTCTAATGTAGGTGGTGTTTCTGCATTAACTGAGGATGTTTTCAATACAACTGAAGAAATGCTAACGGATATTAAATTATATGTTGCAGATAAACAATGGCGAGATATGATGTCGGTTATAAACAAAGAGATAATTAAAGAAGATTTCAATTTACATAAGATTAAGGAGGAATGGAATGAGATACTTAAGTGAAATACTAATTGTTTTTGGTTTGGTGGTAGTTTTTATTGTTTACTGCTACTTCCGATATTATTTAACTCTGTCAAGATTTAGTTACAGGAGAATAGAATGAAATACTTAATAACACAAACTAGGAAAGATGCGATTGGCATTGTGCAACAGAACTTACTGAAGAGATTAGACTACAAAGAGATAAATATTAAATGGTTCAAGTTCATGCCACTATCCCATTTATGGGAACTAGTATACACTTTCCTATTCTCATTTAGGTTAAAGGCTACCGATATAGTATTATCCTGCAACTCTAAGTCAATTCATACTCATATCTTACCTTTCCTAACCAAAGCTAAGTTGTATCAGATACATTTCCACTTTGACGAGAGGGTTTTTGGGTTGCACAGATTACCTTTCTTCAGTTACAAGAAACTTTTCAAACAATGGCACACTATTTTCGCAAATACTTACATGAAAGATGTTGCAGTTAAGAAGTATGGTTGTCAGAATTGGAGTGTTGCTTACGCAGGGATAGATCATAGTATTTTCAATGACTACAAGTTGTTACGAGAGCCAAATACTTTCCTTTATGTTGGAAGTTTTGGTCATAGGAAGAATGTACAAAGAATCCTTAAAGCTTTCTCTGACGTAGTAAGAGTTTGTCCTGAAGCGAGTTTAACGATATGTAATGGTGGTTCAGGTAGTTATGACGATATTGTTGACACTTTAGTTGAATATGACATTGAAAGTAATGTAAGTTACCTTAAAGATGTTTCTTTGAACAGATTGGTGCATGAGTACAATGTTGCTGAGGTGTTTGTGTTTCCAACACTTGTAGAAGGTTTCGGATTACCTTTAGTTGAAGCTATGGCTTGTGGTTGTAAAGTTGTGACTAGTGCTTTACCTGTGCATAGGGAAGTAACAAGTAACAAGGAGACTTACGTTAACCCTTACAGTTGCATAAATATTTCCCAAGGTATGATTGATGCTTTAGATAGAACTGATATTAACTCCGAAGCTTCTAAGAAGTTCGATTGGGATAAGATGGCACAAGATGTTCAGGAGATAGTAGAATGAAAATTCAAGATGAAGATGGAAACATTATGTTATTTGCTACATGGAAACACGTTGCAAGGTTTATGATGAGAATGTATGGTTGGAGTGAGGTCGTAGAATGA
>Ga0075122_10002853_pt1 | contig 11188 bp, 9 predicted proteins | sample AntAceMetag02UKB_FD_69790 | JGI IMG/M metagenome (GOLD analysis project Ga0075122, IMG submission 69790) | Saline lake microbial communities from Ace Lake, Antarctica - Antarctic Ace Lake Metagenome 02UKB | ecosystem: Environmental > Aquatic > Non-marine Saline and Alkaline > Saline | place... | reverse complement strand
CCTAAACCAACGCTTCTTTTGGTAAGTACAGGTATAGGAGACTGCCGTGTTGACGCTAAGCCTTTATGGGAGACAGAAGTTCGCCTGGGCCGCCAAGGCATGTTTCGCACCATACATTCATTCTCTTCAGTTACCCGTGACGGAGTAGAGGGAGAGGTATTGGCGCCTAAGGCAAAGGGATTTGGTAAGCGGCCCTGTCTTTATAATCCTATGATAATAGACGGCCTTTTGGATTTAGTAAATCTCTCAACGGACATTTTTCAGGGCAATGAGTCATCATTGGTCGGAAGCATTAAATCTATAGAGTTTTTTAATTCAGATTCTTATGCCACTAAGCGGCACTGCCGTGCTCGTATCCGAAAGATGGAAGAGTCCGGCATTATATATGACGCAGAGGCCATGGATCATAAGGGAAGAGTTATTGAACGGGTAAGCGAAGTAAAGAAGTTAAAAGGTATGGGTGATGTCAGCCTTCTGTCTGAGCCGATTTGGAACCTCTTGAGAGAGAATCCGAGACAAAAGGAGATCAAGCGCCTTTTGTCTTGTCATTATAAACTCACATTGGCGCAGGTACCAATTTCGGTCGTTAAAGGTGCCTTGGAAGCTGATGAGCAAAGGGTGCTGTCTGAGCATCTTACGGAAGAGGAAAAGACACAATACTATAAGTTAAAACATTTGAAGCGACGCCTGGAGTGGCTAGCGGGAAGGATTGTTTCTAAGGCCGCTGTCAGAATGTATCTTGATAAAGATGCCTTACCGTTTACTGATATAATAATCGATGTTTTACCTGATAATTCCCCCCATGCATCCGCAGGCAATCCGAAAGTAATTGCATCCTTACCATATATTTCTATCTCGCATAGTAATGATTTTGCTGTTTCTGTTGCTTCGCAGATTTCCGGCATAGGCATAGACACAGAAAAGATTAACGATTCTATCCTGGAGATTGCCGACCAATTTACCGAAGATAATGAATTAGCGCAGATCATGGTCTGCGTAAACTGTTCAGAAAAGGAAGCGCTAACCATCATCTGGGCCATAAAGGAGGCATCCTGCAAAGCATATAGGGCTAAAGGCATTTTAGTAAAAGATATAATGTTAAGAAAGGCTAAGTTAAATGGTGATTACGTAATATGTGAACTCTGCTATCCAGATAGAGCTTGCGTTAAATCAGTGGCGTTTCAGAGCAGCGGTTACGCGTATGCGGTAAGCAGGCTCATCGCATAAGGAGATGTGTATGAAGAGTGTAACAATAGAAGATATTATAGATGTTCTTGGAGAGGTAATTGATGTTTCAGAGGTAAAAATAGATGAAAATACGGTATTAGGAGATGACCTTCCGGTTGATTCAGGAGAGATGTTGCGGATTATATCACGCATCGAAAGCAAATATTCTTTTAGGCTTAGCCCGGAAGATCTAATAGGGTTGGGGACTATGGGAGATATCTTAAAAACAACTAGGCGTTACCTGAACGCAAGGTGTCAGAAGTGAGATTATTGCACGCTATAGATTTCTATCTCGATTTGAATAAATATCTTTTCCGATTTTACTTCCAAAAAAAGGAAGAGCTTTCCTCTATTCGGAACATGCAGTTTAAGCAGATTATAAGGTACGCGTATACAAAAATACCATTTTATAGGAATAGCATATTAAAGCATAAGATTGATCTAGGAAAGATTAGCGGATTAGACCAGATTAGTGAGTTTCCCGTGATGAGGCCTGAAGATATTTTTTTAAAACAAGGCCATACAGAAAATGACATAAGGAACAAGCCTATTACGTTAAGATCGAGTGGGACCACAGGCGCTCCTAAAGACGTTCGATTATCATATTTTGATTGGTTCTGCTTAAGAAGGTTGGCATATTTGCGCATGTTTTTTACGAGCGGCTGTTCCGTTTTGCATAAAACGCTTTTTCTAAGCTCTCAGAGGCCCTATCCAAGCATAAAGCTAAAGTGGTTTCAGCGGCTTGGGGCAATGAGAGCTAGATCTATCAGCGCAGACAAACCTGGACCGGAAATCGCCGATTTTTTTAATAGATACCGACCGGATGTTTTTCATTGTCTAACCGCTGATGGCGTAATCCTAGCGGACTTAGTAAAGCGCAGCACAAGATACGCGCATAGGGCAAAATACTTATTCACTTCAGGAGAGATTCTAACGGAAAAAGATAAGCAGGAAATGATAGATAATTTGGGTGAGAATGTTATAGATTTTTACGCAACTACAGAGGCTGGCATTTTAGCCTGGCAGTGTGGTAAAACCGGAGCGTATCATATTAACGCAGATCAAATTTATGTAGAGATACTAAACGGTGAAAGAGCCTGTAACGATGGCGAGGTCGGTGAAGTGGTCCTGACCACTTTAGCGCCTTTTTCCTTGCCGCTTATCCGTTACAGAACAGGCGATATGGCTGCCATAGAGCACGAAAGGTGTAAATGCGGAAGCTGGTTTCCTAGATTGACACATATTAAGGGCAGAAAAAACGATTTTCTTGTAAATACTAAGAGAGAAAATATATCCCCTTATCTTTTAATGGTTATAATGGACAAATTTACGGATGTCCTCAAATATAGAATTTGCCAAAATACGCTTACGGAATATGTAATCTATGTGCGCTTAAAGAAGCATCTTGGCAGTGAAACAGTTATTAGAGAGAAGATTAGCAGGGCTTACAATAAGATATTTGGCTTGGGAAGCAAGGTTTCGGTTGTTGATTTAACCGATTCGCACTTGGCTGACATAGGATTAAAGCAAAAGACAGTTGTATCTTATGTGAAAACAAAATAAAAACGCGCTGACACTATATCAGGAAGAATTAAATTATGATTGCTAGTATAAATAAAAAAACTCTTAAAGAGTGCATAAGCACTAAAGCAGGTGTAATCTTATTATTAGTAGCTATCGTTTTTCTCGGAGCTTTCCTGCGTTTGTATAAATTGGGTAACAACGATGTATGGTTTGATGAAGCAATAAGCGCTTTAAGCGCTGAGAATGTAAAAGGAGTTTACTCTCTATCGGACGAAAAAGTGCCTTATGGTAATCTTGCTTTAGAAAAATGGCAGCCCCAATTAATCCATTATAAAACTTTAGATCCCCAGCCGTTTTTTTATTACTTTTTGCTTAAGCATACGATAGATTTCTTAGGCAGTAACGCGTTCTCGATGAGGTTGTTATCGGTTTTCTTTAGTATTCTTACAATATTAGTAACGTACAAATTGGGAACTCTTTTATCGTGCAGCAAGAATGGTATGTATGCGGCTTTTTTGGTTTCAATTTCCCCCTTATATATATGGTACGCGCAGGAAGCAAGGCAGTACTCTTTAGCGGTTTTTTTAATAACCCTAAGCGCATATTTTTTATTTCAGGCATTGGAGAAAGGCGATAATAGGCCCTGGATAGGGTTTATTATCGCTAGCGTTTTATTAATCTACACAAATTATATAGGACTTCTATTTCTTGCTGTGGGCTGGCCGTTGCTGTGCATAAAAAAGTACCGGAAATCAGCAAAAAAAATGGTAATCGCACATATTATCATAGTCGTGTTTTTTGTACCATGGGCACATATTTTTTGGCAACACCTTTTGTTTGTAAAAGAGGCTTTTTGGATAACAAGGCCCTCTTTTTTTTCAATAATGGTAACTATTAAAAATTTTAATATAGGATATAATAGTTTTCAGTCTTTTTTTACGCTATCCTGGATTTTATTTTTTGGACTGGCATTAAGAGGGGTTTTTCACCTGCGGCAAAAAGCAAGACTGTTTCTATTGACGTCTATGTGTTTACCAATTCTGCTGATTTTTATAATATCTCAGCAAATACCTATATACCTAGATAGGCAATTAATTTTGTTCTCACCTTTTTATTACATTATTATAGCGGCAGGGATTGCAGATATCAAGTCTAATGTTGCAAGATGGGCTGTAATATGTTTGATTCTGGTTTTTGTTGTGCCCTCTATCGGAAACTATTTCTCTAATTATATGCCAGCGGAGTCTTATATATACCACCAGGGCGCATATACAAAGAAACCGTTTCAACCTGCTATTAATTATATTGAAGATAACTGGCAAAAGGGAGATGCTATTGTTTATAGCCATGTAAGCGTTAAGCCATCCTTTATCTATTATCAGAAATACGGTGGATTAAAGCAGAATGACCAGAATAAATTTAATTACAAAAGAATGTGGCTAATCTCTTCTTCTTGGTCCAGAGATTGCGAGTTGAGCCAAAAAGTACAGTTATTAAGGGAGCGCTTAGACGAGCGTTACAAAAAAGCGGATACCGCAGAATTTGATGGAATTTTCATCGATCTCTATATTACAGGGCACAGCAGTTAAGGCCGGCAATATAAGCAGTCGTAAAAGAGGCTAACGCAGCATTTTTTTATCGCCATTGCTAATAATCTTCCAATGGCTGTTTTCCTTGGCAAATGTTACTTTCTGAATCATGTTGTAGGTTACCCATTGCATGGATTGTTTATCAAAAGCATAAAATTGATATCCAAACTCAACAACAGCTTTATCGCCCGCTATGCTGGATTTAAGTATTTCAATATTATTAACAGAACAGCTAAGATGATTGCTAAAAAATTCAGTATCGTTTACCTCTGCTATTTTTCTGAATCCAGCATAATCTATTGCAGTTCCATCAATTGACCGGGAATACTTTGGCGATATTGTTCCCATAATAGAATCTATGTCTCTATTGGCAAAATAGGTTAAGGCATTTTCCCATACTTGTTTGATTTCCAGGATATTTTTATCATTTGAAATATTTTGCAGCTTTGTAGATTGCTGCGCATTTGTTATAGACAAGGCGCAAAAACTCATTGCGATAAATATGACCGCAAATCCTAACGATTTAATTCTCATGGCACTATATCCCCTTTCTTTTAATTAAATTAAGTGATGTTAAAAGATACCTTTTAAAGTATACCATTTGCAGATAAGGAGGTCAAGAAGCAACTGCCCGTAGAGCCGTAGAGCAAGTAGGCACTTGGTGTAGAGCGCTTACCTGGAGCATTTGTTTTCTAGAAGCCAAAAAAAATCTTGCTTTCCTCGCATATATATAATAAAGTATAAGCTATCGACAGAATCGGAAAATTCCTATAAATAACATTAAAAGTCAGTTATAAAAAAGCTGTTTTAAGGCCAGGTTCTTATGTTTAGAGCGCGAAAGATTTAAGTGTATGAAGCTGGTTTCCTTTAGATGAAGATAGTCAGAAAAAACAGTTTACTTGATATCCCTAAGCGAGGAAAGCCACCCTTAATATTATATAAAATGAGATTTAAGTTGAGCTCTTTTTTTTATGGTTTACCTAAGATTCCAAGCGAAATTATGTTGGAGGTGACTAGCCGATGTAACTTAAATTGCCAATTTTGTTTTAATAAGTTATTGTATCCTGCGCAAGGAAGAAAAAGTCAAGAGCTAAGCACAGTCAATATTAAAAAAATTATTGCAAAAATCAAAAAATCAAAAGTACCGATAGTGCGTTTTACCGGAGGCGAACCCCTCTTAAGGGATGATATTTTTGAGTTAATGGATTACGCGCATCAAGAAGGCCTGAAGGTCTGGCTTAATACTAACGCAACTCTGATAACCAGGCCAATTGCACGAAAAATAGCTAAGCATGTGGACAACATACTTATTTCTTTAAACGCACATACCTGTGTGTCCGAGCGATACCTTACCGGAAGCGATACTTTTAAGAGTAAGCTAAAAGGTATAATTTTGTTAAAAGAAAGTAAGGTTAAGCACCTGCGATGCGGAACAGTAGCGACAAAAGCTAACATAATAAATTTAGAAAAAATATACGATTTGGTAAAAAAACTGGAAATCTCGGATTGGGAATTGTTTAGGGTCATCCCTTTATCCGACAAGAATATTGCAATAGATAATAACGATATTGCTCTACTGGTAGAGAAAATGTTAAGAATCAATAAAATAGCGAACAAGAATTATAAAATCGCCAATGCGATACCCTTTTGCGCGTTTGATCCCCAGAGAGTAAGCAAAATTGCCCTTGGAGCAGTTGCGGATGATGGACATATCAGGTTTGTAATCAATTCAACCGGAGATGCAAGGCCAATGTATTATCTGAACGAACATATCGGCAATATTTTCGAGGATGACATATTGATGATGTGGAACAACAAGTTTATGAAAAAGATTAGGGCTTTGCGCTATGTTCCTGATGAATGCAGGGGTTGTAAATACATGAATACTTGTAAGGGGGGCAGCAGAGTTGCGTCGAAAATCATAGGAGGAGATTATCGCGCATTAGATTATTTGGCACAGCCTCATAAATATAAGGCACATCAGAAATAATATAAATTTAGGAAAAATATAGAGAAATAAATGAGATTAAACTTTTGCTCTACCAGTGTAAGAATAAGTAGTTTTACATTTTTATTTTTATCACTGCTATTTTTTTGTACGGGCAATACTTTTTCATACGATAAATTTGACACAGGCGCAGGTAATAATTTTTTGACAATAAGAAGTACGTTTACGTTGGATGATGAAAATTTCCCTAAGCAATTTTTAAACCTTAAGGAAAACCCCCAAGAGACAGCAGACGCATTGCTTAAAAATGCTAATTTTGTTCCCGCATGGATACCATCATCGGGTGTCCGTTTCCGAAAAGAAAATGTTATTGTAAAACAATCTAAGGAGGATCTCATCTTTGAGATGGATAGCAATCTCCGTAAACTTATTGTCGCTATAAAGATAGATGGCCGCATACTCTTAGAATGGTCTTTTTATGATTTTGATACCACAAAGCTCTGGGCTAAATCGCCCTTATTAGATACAGACGGTGATAAACAAAAAAAATATTTGCTGGGGTGGGTAAGATATATAACCACCTTAAGAAACAGAAAAATTCTAAATACCATAACTCATTTTAAAGAAAGAAAGCGCGTCGAAAAAGATAAGGATAGCGTAGTTGCAAGAGAGGACTTACTCGTTAACAATATTAAAAAATGGGATATTATATTCGTGGACGATGAAACAGATTCTCTGGTAGTTGAATTACCAATAGACGCAGAGGATAACAACTTGTATCGCGGTTCAACCTTTGCAAGAATTATTTTAGATGATTCAGAATTAGGTTTAATATCGAAGATTTTGCCTGTAAAGATTGCTGATAGCGCAATGTATTTGGAAATCCCTCTCCAGGGTCATAATATAGCAGTAGAAAAAATATTTTCTATTAATAGCCACGGCAGATCTTTGCATTTGTTTGGAGATAGGGTTCCCTTTGGCGTATCGTTTAGCGACTCGTCATTCACAAAAAAATCCATCAAAGATACATTGCGACAAGCAAGAAAAAGAGAGATCGTCAGTCTTGCAACATTACCAAAGGCTATTGTAGCAACGATGGGGCAGCACACAGATGTGGTTTTTGCTAATATAGTAGAAAATACAGTGTACCCTACGAATAATGGCGCAAGTATTTTAGACTATTTCAAAGCCCACCCTGATATCAGAGCATACCAAAATCTGGACATAGCCATAAATCAGGGAGCTGCAATTGTACAAATTGCCTGTGATCCAAATACCCAAGAGGACGATAGCGATATCTGCAACGCATTTATCAGAGCAGCTAGGCTTTGCTTAGAAGCAGGAGCAGGGGCTATCGATATTAATATGTGCGGTATCGTAGGTAATCATTATGGCGGCGTTGGTTTGATGTCTAAACCACGTCTATGTAGAGGGATAATATGTGCCGTGGCGAAAGTTGTGCGGAAAGAGATACCAATTTTTGTAAAGATAAGAACCGGTATTAATAACGATGATAAAAACGCCGTAGAAATAGCAAAAATATTAGAGAGGGCCGGAGCCGATGCAATCATCATCTTAGCACAAACCTCAGATAAGCAATTTGACGGGCCGTTTGATTATGATTCAGTAAAAAGGGTAAGAGCAGAAACGAAAATACCCATAATTGTTAATGGAGGTATTAATTCGCCTGAGCAGGCAAAAAAGGTTTTATCGGTAACAGGCGCTGACGCAGTAATGATTGGCAGAGCTAGTGTTCTTGAACCTGAAATAATTCATAGAACTATACACTATATACATACGAATGAATTATTGCCCCCTCCTTCCGCCAAGGAGTCATTGAAGCAGGCAAGGAAGCATCTATTCTTAGCAGAAGAATATTATGGCAGATATTTTGATTTTGATATATACCTCAAGCAGCTTATGTCGGGTTATGCGCACAACATTCTATGCGGCATACCGGCGAAAAATAGAGTGTATATTGCGAACTCATTAATAAGCGCTAAGAATGCAGAGGAAATAAGGGAATTGTTCGCAGTTACGGAAAAACTGCTTAATGAAGCTCCTCTCCGTGCCCTTTAGCAGGGTGTAGAATTAGCGGATTGCGCGCAGATAATTTTTTCGCAAGCTGCATAAAGAAGAATTGACTGTAACGTGTTGATATATAATCAGATAGCGCACAATTGTTTTTGTGAATAGAGTATATAGTTAAGTATAACCATAAAAACTATGTAGCAGTTTGATAGAATAATGGTAAAATAGTATTAAAAAAAGGTGTTAGGTTCCAATGCTGAAAGTTCCGCTTATTTCCATAAAAAATATGACAAAAGAATACTGGCCTAATGCGATCAATAGCTTAGTAAAGCGTAAAAAGCCGACTATTGTATTTCAAAATGCAAGTCTCGATATAAGTAATAAGACTATAATAGGTATTAATGGGGTAAACGGCAGTGGAAAAACAACCTTGCTGAAATTGCTCGCGTCTCTCTACCTGCCTTCAAAAGGGAAAATTTTAATAGGTGGTTATGCTACAGACCGGTTTAATAAGCAGGCAAAGATGCAGGTAGGGGCGAGTTTTAATAGCGAACGAGCTTTTTTCCGGCGGATGACCGGACAGGAGAACATCGATTTTTTTTCCACCTTGAATGGAATATCACATAATAAAGATTATGTTAATAATGTAGAAGAGCTCTTATCGCTTCTTGGCCTGGAGAGTGTTTATAAGGAGCGCGTAGAAAGGTATTCAGCCGGCATGAAAGAAAAGTTAGGATATCTTTTAAGCCTACTTGCGCCTAAAGATATATTGATTTATGATGATTTCGCTAAAAATTTGGATGATAAGGCGTTTAAAAAATTATGGTTTTTTTTAAAAGAAAAACTGCAAAGTCAATGGTGCGAAGCAATTATTATTTCTTCTCCAAAATTAAGTTTTTTAACAACGCTTACAGATAAAATTATCTATATTGAAAAACGTAAGTTTAGGGAAATTAATCGGTATGATTAAACAAAGATTATTAGGTTTCGCTACCCTGCTAATGGCGCAAAACAAGGTAGGAATATTGCAATATGTTTTTAATAATTTTAGACGAATTGTTTTTCCTGTTGTTACAGTCTATTTTTTGCTGCAATTATTTCCATTAAAGAACAGTACCCACACTAATTATTTTATATATTTGTATATCGGACTTTTTTATCTTGTTTTTGTTATTTCCACAGCCCAGAAGGTCATACAGTGGTTTACTCTGGAAAACCAACGAGGAACGATTGAGGCTATTAGTATAACACAAGTGGGCATTGAAGGAGTGATAAGATATCTCTTGGCTTTTTATTTATTCTTTTTTTTCCTATTTGAAGCGCCGGCCTATGCTATAATTTTGAAATATTTTTTCGGTTTTAACCTATGGAGACACTTAAGTTTTTCGTTATTTGCTTTGGTTGTTTTGAATGTAGTGCTTATTTACGCTTTAACATTACTTGGAGTTAGTATGTTTTTGTTTTTTAACATAGGTACGTTTAACGCAGGCGCGCAGCGATCGCTTTTTAATCTTATTGCAGGCGCATATTGCCCAATTAGTATTTTCCCTGTGGCGCTACAGGTTGTTTCTCTTGCCCTACCTTTTACGCATGGACTTATTCTTTTTCGAAAAATTATTACAGATAAAACAGCAGTTGGCCCTATGGATTTTATGCCCCTTGCGCTATTTTCATGTGGATTATTGATATTAGGGCATTTTTCACTGAAATATATTATAATATATATACAACGAAAACGGTGCTTTCTGAATTATTGAATGGCGGGATTCAGAGCAGTATAAGCAATGTGTTAAAATTCTTTGGGAAATAAGGCATGGAATATTCTGCTGTGGTGACGAAATCGCGCGTAATATAGGAGAAATATATGAATTTAATACGGAAAATATTTAGAAGAATGTATTTTTTGCATAATATTGTTATCAGTATGCTCTCAATTGCTAATCCTTATATCCAGTGGGTAGGGCATAATATTACTAAGATTCAAGCCTTAAAAAAGGCGTTTTTCTACTGTTTTGTTGAAAAAGTAGATGGAGATTATCTTGAATTTGGGGTTTTTGAGGGAGCATCTTTTATTAGTGCTTTTTTAAGTGATTTTAGAGTTAATAATTATAAGTCTAACCGAAGATTTTTAGGTTTTGATTCTTTTGAGGGGTTTAAGATTACCGAAAACATTGACAAGCACCCATTGTTTAAGGAAGGTAATTTTAAGAGTGATTATGAATTCACTGAAAAGAGGATTAGGAAAGTTATTAAAAATCACGCCGAATACAAAATCGTAAAAGGGCGCTTTGAGGATGTAATACAAAACAAGACAGCGTTAGATTTTGGAGTTTCAAAAATCGCGGTGGTATTAATTGATTGCGATTTACATACACCGGCAAAAATTGCCCTTGATTTTATTAAGGATTCTCTTCAAGAGGGCTCCATTCTTCTTTTAGATGATTATTTTGCGTATAAGGGCAATAAGAAAAAAGGGGTCTCTGGCGCTTTTGAATTATTCAAAAGCGCGAATAAGAATTTTGAATTCAGGAGAATGTTTGACTATGGGTTGGGGGGGGTTGCTTTTATAATTTCGAGAATTAGATAGGCATTATGCAGATACTCAATATTTGATGCTAATTTATTAATGGATTAACTAAAAGGCATACTTTATAAAAAATGTATAGTTCCAGAATAAAACTTCTATCACCGCCTCTACTCGAGGCGCTAAAAGATGATAATCTCAGGCAGACATGTTACTATAACTACTATTTAATACCTTCTTACGGCATGGGTATAATGACAGCCGCTTTAAGGCAGAAGGGCTATCATGTCGAACAAGAGGACCTTATACTGAAAAACAAGGAATTAAGAGATAAATACTCCTTTT
>Ga0075122_10002852_pt1 | contig 11189 bp, 11 predicted proteins | sample AntAceMetag02UKB_FD_69790 | JGI IMG/M metagenome (GOLD analysis project Ga0075122, IMG submission 69790) | Saline lake microbial communities from Ace Lake, Antarctica - Antarctic Ace Lake Metagenome 02UKB | ecosystem: Environmental > Aquatic > Non-marine Saline and Alkaline > Saline | place... | reverse complement strand
TATAAAAGCTGACGTTATTCTCCCCTAAATCACTTACGTTACTTACCCAAGAGGTTACATTAAAATCGTACCACTTGTCTTGACCATTCATTTGTAGTTTTGTTATTTCACTTCCCCTATCTGGAAGTGTAGGTCCTTGAATAACATCCTCATCGAACCATGAAGATTGATTCACTATTATATCTACATCCTCTGTTCCAGATATAGCGAACGCCCATAAGCTCAAGTTAGCCTCTTCAACAATGTTGTTCAGGGATATTGATGCAATATTAAATTCTGCCAAGGACACATATCTTGTTGCAAAATATCCACCAACATACATATACTCATCTCCGCCCCTTACTGGGTCTGAGTTGCCCTCCTCAACATGCGTATCTCCTAAATTCTCAGTATCAGCATCTTGTAAGGTAATAGTAGGGTCTAAAACAATCTTACTAACATCTAAACTCTTCCCAAAAGCTTCATTTGGAGCAATTTTAAACGAGGTTACTTCGTTATCTGTTGATTCTTCAAGTGTGAAATTTGTGTCAATCAAATCTTGTAAATTAATTTCTAAACCATCTTCTAAAATAAATTTATTTCCTTCTAACTTTATTAAAACATTTTCTGAATGAGAATCTTTATTTGAGTTTTCTACTACTATTTCAAATTCTTTAATATCTTTAAATTTTGTATTTTTAACCTTACCATTATTTTTAGCATCAGTATCTTCTAATTCCCAATAAAAATGATAATTTCCTTTTTTATCTTCTAATTTTCTTTCTTCTTTTATATTTTCTTTTTCTAATTTAAAATCTTTAATATCTTTTGAATCTTTATCCTTTTCTTTGACTTTTAATTTAATATCAACTTCTTTATCATACCACTTTAATTTATAACCCTCTTCGGTGACTGTCATATTTACAACGTCCGTAACTTCTTTATAAACTGGGAATCTTCTTTCCTTTGAATCCATATAATTTCCGCCGAGGGTAGTAGTCATAGTTCCGTCTGGATTTTTATAAGTCTCGCTCCCGATTGTTCGTTTCCAAATATAACTTTCGTTAGAATTAACCATGTTGCCGTCGTAGTCTTTGACTTGTTTTATTTTACCAATTTCTTCAGGATTGAAACTTTGAGCGATAACTAAAAATAAACTAAAAACTAAAACAAAGCTAAAAATAAACATCAGAGAGTATACACTAATCTTACATTTTTTATTCATGTCTTTTTAAACCTTTCGCCATTTATTAATCTTTCTATTCTCTCTAAATATATAACAGAAATCCTCTTTATCATGTTCTTAATACTATAATATAGTATTTAAGTGTTTCCTTTTTTATATTTAATAACATCAATTATAATAAAAATTATTACCGCTAAAGCTGTAAGTAACCATATTATAAGCTTGAACCATGGGTATGATTCTTCTGTTGGTATATCTTCCACATCACAAGTACTACCCTCAACTTCAACTGTTTTGGTGTCATTTATATAAACTGGTTTGTAGACTGTTGTGTTTCTGTCGATGTATTTTGTTCTCGAGCTTCCTCCGCCAGTGTGAATTGTTTTTATTACTTCTCGGGTAAGATTGTCGAAGAAAATTAATGTAAAGTTGTCTGGTTGATAGTTTAATGCTGGGGATATTGTTATGTTTCCGTTTTCAAAAGTTACGTTAAGCCCTTCCAGATTTGAAGAATTACCAACCACCGTATATAATGGATTCGTTAGATTAACTTCAAAAGTCATACTATCTCCTCCGTATATTGTCGTCGCCATTACACTAACTAGCATTAAAATTCCTAACGCGATTATTGTTATTTGTTTTTTCATTTGTTTTTAATGTAGGGACTTGCACGTGAAGAGCTTAATGAAACTCTTTCTCACAATTTTCTAGTGAGTTTTCCTACGTTTGTGAGTATGATTCCTTTCAAAAATAAAAAAGGAAAATAAAAAAAATTAAATTGTTTTTTGTTTATTCTATTACTGGTGTGACAGTTGTAGTTATGTCCGCAGACCCATTAAACAGTAAACTTACATCAAATTCTGGTGTAAAGTCTAATGTTTCTCCTGGATAAACTGTTATTTGACCTTCCTTGTTAAATTCTACTAAATCTGTTTCAAAGTAAAAGTTTTCTGGGTTTGACCAAATCAAATTACCACTTGCATCTATATTTTCGTTTGGAACAGCCCAAAGCTTTGCTCCTCTACAATGTTTATAGTTATCAATTCCATTATCACAATAGTTTGCTAATTCTCCTGCATTCCAATCATTTGCATGTGGCATATTTTTACTAAGTACAGCACTTTTTCCTAAAACAGTAAGTCTTTCTGTATCATCAGCATTTGCATCATTATCCTTATAATAGATTAAAGTATATCCTTCTGGTACTCCTGTAACTTCAAAAGTGTCTCCAACAATTGTATAGGTTATTTGCATCTTCTCGCTTTCTAGTGCCCAAGTGTTTATATCTTTCTTTGTTAATTCTAAGTTCCCAACATAAGATGTTTCAATTCCCTTATTCTTTGGTAAATCACTATTATCTGAGATTTGCATTAAAACAGAAAAATCTGCATTATTTTTCATTCCTAATTCATTACCTTCAAGAACTCGTCCTGCATAATTTCCTTCAACATCGGAAGTTGCATCTCCAATAAACTCAACTGGGGATATAACATCAATTGTTTGAGTTGATTGCCCATAATAAGTAATCAATCCAGCAGTAACAAAAGCCATAGCAAACAAACCAAGTAAACCAAATGTCATATATTTTTTATTAAATTTCATATTTTTATTTTACCTCCTTTCATCTTATCAATTTTAAGCATTACACTCACCATATAGCCAATTTACTTGTTTAGTGTATGGTTCTTGTATTGTTTTTTCTTCATTTCTATATTTTGTAATTATTCTTGTTTTTCTACAATTACAACTATCACAAGCCCCTAAACCACCCCATGAATAATGTAAACAACTACAACCACTTATTGTATCACAAGACTTACTTGCAATTGTTTCATAATAAGTTTCTGTTGTGTCATAAGGTATTTTTTCTATAATTATTTTATCTTCATAACAAGTTATGCTTTTTTCAGGAATGGTTACTATTAAAATAACTATTGGGATTATTAATAATAACACCCATAATTTTGATTTTTTTTGTTGTAACTCTGGTATTTTTTCTATTCCTTGTGTCTCTTTTTCATTTATAATATTATCGAGATTATCTTCTTCCATTATTTAACTACCTTTCTTTTTAGTATTTAGTTTGAGTAATCTTCTTAAAATAGAATCATAAGACTCCCTATCAACTTTCCTTTTTGTGTCTAAATAATCTTTCACCTTTTTAGAAACCTTCATGGGCTTATCTGCTACCATCTTCTACTAAGAGATACTTAGTTTATAAATATTCGTATGGTCTAATATCTATCCCGTAAGAATCGGAGTATTTCCGTCCATTAACCAGATAGTATCACCGTCCCTATTTTTTAACACATTTAATTTTTCTAACTCTAAAATAAAGTCTTTATCTTCAATTGAATTGTATTTTAACTTAATCGCGCGAGATTCTGATTCTGCTGATGCTATCATAGCTTGGCTAGTCAGCTTACTTGCTTCTGCATTTGCTTTTGCCGAAACTGTTACCTGTGAATCCATGATTCTTAAGAACTTAAAATCTAAAATCTCTACACCATAAACATTTTCAAATTCTTTTAAAGATTCAATTACCTCATCTTCGATTTGTCTTCTATTTTGCATTACTGTCTCGTAAGTATTTGTTGTTATTTCGTTTGTTATGCTTGAACCAAGATTATAATAAAGTTTTGTTTCTGTATTTTTACTTAGTAATGCAAATTTTTCTAAGTCATTGATTTGATAAAATAACGTCGCTGAATGTTGGACTACTCTTCCATCTGATGTGATTAATGTTTCTTCTCCAAAAAGACTAGAGGTCTCGCTTCCTTGTCCGAAGGTAGGATAATCTAACGTCGTCTTACGCATATCATAGGGAGTATTAGAGCTAAGTAAGGAATAATGTAAACCAACTTTGCCGTCTATTACCCTCTCTCCTAAAAATTTCGTCAAGACAACTTTCTCGTTAGAATGTACCGTATAAAATCCACTCATGATTACAATTAATCCTATAAAAACAATTAAGATAACAAATCCTTTTTTAACCTGCTTCTTTTTATCATCGTCATCTTTTGAATATTTTTTAAGCATTTTATTTAAAAACAAGAAAATTAAAATTGTTGCTAACGCCTGGAAAATCTCCCAAGCAAAAATAGTCGTCAAAACACCCATATATCTTATACTATAATATAGTATTTAAGTGTTTCCTTTTTTATTTATACCTATAAACACTTTCGTTCTGAAGCCAAAACTAAATCTGTGTTTGTATCATAATCTCCTGGTATTAGATTCATTGCAGTTTCCACTGTAATTGTACTATCTTCACCATATCCTGCTTGGAAAATAAACCCATCAGTTGGACCCATATAATAATATGCAGTTGTACCCACAATACAATAAGGGATGTCAGATATAACCCCTCCATTTAAATTAGGATTTAAGTAAGATACCCCCATTCCTATTCCATCAAAATTAGAGATAGTAGTTTCTATAAGTGTAGGTTGAGAAATAATACTCCCACTATTTTCTAAAGTTAAATTTAAGTCATAACTTTGTCCAGCGTAAATGGAAATATCACATACCCACTCGTCATCTACTAAACCACATGCCCCTTTATCTGAAGTTATAGTTGTAAATTCCATTCCTTTTTTTACCAAATAGGCGTAACTTGATTCGTAAACTATTTTATTTGTATACTCATTTGTCCCAGAAATATTTACCCAAAATAGTTGAGATGATTTAAAATTTGTTGAATCCATTAAAGAGGAATTCCATAAGATTTTTGATTCTTCTTTTGCTAATGATTGAGTAGTGGTTAGTAAAGAATTTTTAAATTCTATTGGATATGCATCTACTATTTGAAGATTTGTTATCGGGACATTCCCAGTATTTGTTACTGAAATATCAAAAGAAATTTCATCATACTCATTATAACTCACTGTCTCAAATATACCTCCTGTTGAGAACACAATATCTTTTTTTATTAATGGTCCCAAATGGTCAACTGCGTCAACTGCATAAATACTATAAGAGTAATCTCCATAAGGAATATTTATATCTGTAAAAGTTAGAGAATTTATATTTGCAATAGGATTGCCATCTCTTGAAATAACATAATGTTTAATATGACTGCATGATGGCGAATCTGTTGAAGCGTCCCACGTTAAAATTATATTTTGTCCAGAACTTGTTATTTTAAGATTTGAAGGTGCTGATGGTGGGTTTTTATCAATACAAATTAAAAATAAAAGGTTTGGAGAATCGTCTTTATGAGAATCGGGTGATGTTATTCTAGTAGAAATTGAGGACGCACTCTTTGTTGGAGTAACCTCAATTCCATCTTTATAATAACTAATACTTAACATCGAGGGGGTAGTTTCCTTATCTAATGAGGAAAAATAAAAAAAAGAAACGGTTAGAATTCCAATTAATAGAATAATCCAAATTGTTTTATTACTTTTTTTTTTGCCATTTTAAAGTATCATATAAATTATAGTTATCGCTAAAATAATAGCAGGAATTACTAACAAAATAAGGAAAGCATATCTAAATTTCTTTTTCTTCCAAACTAGATACATTGGAAATCCAGTAAACAATAAGATAATTGAAATTAAAACATAAGCTATAAAATTACCAGCCTCTTGGTCTGCTTTTTGTAGTTCGCTGAATCCATGAGGTGACATTGAATATCTTGCGCCTAAATTATTGAAGGTGTTAATTGTTAGGTCTCCTACTTTAGTAATATACTGGTCTACATCAGAAATACTAGCCTTTGAAACAATCGGATGAATATAATCCGTTAGTTTATTAACATAAACATATAATTTAAAAATTGGATTAACACTTTCTCTTGGAGCCATACCTCTTTCATAATAAGAACCAAAAGCAACTCCTAAATTATCTATTTCTAATCTAACATCAAAATCAATATTCTCCCCTAAAGCGTTTTCTATCATTTCGATATAACGGTCTCCCTTTTCTCCATAGTAAGCGTCAAGAATGTGTGGGACTTGTTCGGCTAATTCGGGATGAAGTTTTGAGATTTCTGAATCGTACTTTTTTTCTAGCAAACTATGTAGGAGCCAATTTTTTATCTTTAATTCTTTTATTTTCTTTGGAACAGCGTCGGTATGACTGACTGAATCTGAAATTAAATGTTGCATCACACCGTAGGCTAAACATTTTTCATCGTCGGTTCTAGCTTCATTTAATAACTCTTGCTGGAAAAGCCAATTATGCGTGAGCAAATAATCTTTTCCCCCCTCGCTAAAATATTTTGTGACGGTTATGTCGGAAAGCATACTCCCACTTCTAAAGGATTTTTCATTAATTCCATTATCAAAACACATTCTAATAATGTCGTTTTCAAATCCGTTAATTTCCATTTCATTGCTGAGGTGGGTGTGAGTAAAAGGTCCCCAACTTGACACAAAGCTTAACATAGATAAACTCATAAAACATATAAAAAATGTTAATGATAATTTTTTAAAGGTCATTTCCTCACCTTCTTCTTTCGTGTAATCAACCAAGCCACAACAAATATAACCACAAAAAATCCGATTATATAATATCCAATTTGAGAAAACCATGCAGGTCCAGCGCCTCCGCCTCCTCCACCACCAACAATAATAGTTGTTATTGAATTCCCTAAAACATATCCTTCTCTACTAGCAAATATATTTAGAGTATGTTTTTCAACTTGTGTAAAAGAAAAGTCAAAAGAGTATTCTCCATTTAAATAAGTAAATTCATTAAAAGGAATCTGTCTAACTGTAACTCCGTCGGAGAATTTCATCTCTGCCCAAAGATTTGTAGGAGTTAATACTTTTCCGAAAGAATCATATATTTTAAAACTAAAACTAGTCGGTGTATTTAAATCTGCCACTGGACTTATTTGACTAGAGTCTATACTTATTCCTGTTTTTTCTACGTCTATTTCTATGCTTGGACTTTGTTCTGACTGACCTTCGTATTCAAAAGTAATTTTTGAGATATAACCACCAACGCCACTTACGATAGAGCTTACTTCATACAGTCCACTACCCTTATATTCTGCATTACTTGAAATTATTTGCCCATTAGTTAAACTCGCATCAACTTGTAAATTATTTAATTTTTCAGGATAAACACTTCTGCCTTTCAAATCTTTCAATTCAACATTAAATCTTACTGGCTCTGCATTATATTGAACGTAAGAATAAGCGCTTACTTCGTATTTTATCGGTCTTCCAACTAAATTTATTATTTTTGATTTTGTATATTCTATTCCTAAATAACTAGTGACTATTCTAATTTCTGCCTCGCCGATTTGGTCTACTCCACTAAATGTTAATCTTGTACTCCCTGTCTCGTCGGTAAACGCTGACTCTTCTTTTAATTTAACACCATCTTTGTATATGTAACCTCTAATTTGACTACCAGTAACTGGAACGTCAGGCTCGATTGAAACTAGAAATCTTGTATCTATATTTATATCGTGTTCGATTTCATAAACTTCATCAGTTGTTAAAAATAAATTATAATTAGGAGAAATACAGTTTCCTTCATAACATCTAAAATCACAAATCCCTGTTCCAATTGAATTTCCATCTTCCGAACATCTTTTAAAAGTAATATCATCAATACAAACGCTTTTTTCTGGAACACATAATCCAATACACTGATAATTATCTACACCATCATTAAGTGGGTCTGAAACTCCTTTAGGACAGTACTCAATTATTCTTTCTATATATCCTGTTTCTACAAAATCCCAAAAGCTTGGATAATCTTGATAATTTAATCCATTAGATGAACAGCCGTTTTCTCCATACCAAGGATTATAATAAACTGGAAGTTGAGGTTGACCATCAAATGATTTTATTATTTTATTTCCTACTGAATCTATTTTAATATCTACATCATATTTATTTAATTGTCCGCTTGATTCGTCACGTAAATTTACGTAACACCGAGAAGGATTGTGAACTTGATAAGATAATTCTTCTTCGCCGACTGCTAAGACAATTGGCAGTAAGACTAAAAGAAAGATTCCTATTGTTATTGCTAATATTTTATTTGTTTTCATTTTATTTTAATTTTATTCTTCATTTTTAGTACCACTCAATACCATACTCCACCTAGGATTTATATTTATATACCCTCGGACTGCCAGAAACGGCAAGTAAATAGACATAATCTCCTTCGGCTGTAATATCCATGAAATCTGTTGTACCTGATACAGTCCAATATGTTATATATGCACCTGTGTGAGAGTATTTGTATATTCTTTTATTGAGATTATCAGCAGTATAAACATAATCATCATTTACGGCAATTGCCATTGTTCCACCATTTACATACCAAAATCCATAATATGCGTTTCCTGCTGGTACCCATCTCCATATTCTATTATCACTAGTAAGAATATACACATAATTATTATTTGCGTCTACGCTTTTTGGTCTACTTAGCATTGTAGATGAACCAAATGGTGTGTCATAATGTCCAATTAAATCTGTTCGATATACGTTATTAGTATTGTCCCATGAACTATAAACATAAGTATCGGTTGACGCCAAACCCACAACATCACCAGGGTCCCTAATATCGTCTAAGAACCTACGACCTGTTGCTCCGTCATATGCATTATATCTAGTAATTTCATGACCACCAGCATCTCCCCAATAAATATAATTAGTATTCGCACTTAGTGCACCTGGATTATATTGATAACCATCCCATGTCTGAAGATATGCTCCATTATGTGAATATTTACTGATGTCACCACCATGATGACTAACCCAAACGTAATTAGGATTTGAAGCAATATATCTTTCATTACTTCCCAATGGGTACCATGCTCTTTGAAGATACCCTGTTGGTTCTTGACAAAAAATATTCCCAGTACAACCATTATAAAATGTTCCATATCCAAAATCCGCGCAAGTTAAAGGAATACAACATGATGTGCTTAATAGCGGTCTATCGTCAATTGTGCCACAACTGTTTGAATCTGTACAAATTCTTGTTTTTGTGCCTGGTGAGCCTGTTATGCTACAACTACCATAATCAGTACATGTCCAACTTTCAGTACAAGTAGTAACAATCTCAAACTCCTGTCCTACATAATAATAAATTTTTCCCGACACATAAGGAGATTCCCCAGAAATATTAACCCAAAATTTAATTGGTTGTGGAAGTCCACCTAACTCTAAAACATTTATTCTATCTGAAATCCAAAGAGTTTTTGTTTCACCGACATTTAATGATTTAGAAAGTGAAGGTAAAGCATTCTTAAATTGAATTGGTCCAGCACTATCTACTAGCATATTACTTATTGGATAGTCTCCTGTATTTTCTCCAATAATATCTATTGCTATTTCATCATACAACGATGAATCAATATCTATAATAGTCAAAGTATTTGATTGGAAAACTTCAACACCATCCTTATAATAATGAACCATTAAACCACTTCCATCTACACCTGAACTATTATAATAAAAAAACCCTATCGCTAGGGCTATTATTAAAATTGCAATTAAGCTTTTGTTATTCTTTACCATATTTATAATAGTTTAAGCCCCCCAGCCAATATCTACTTTAAATCCTATTTCTTCTTTCTCGACAGTTATTGAACCGCTAATAGTCCTTGAAGAATCTAATTGTCCAGCATAAGCCGATGCTTTTACTAACATATCAAGATTGTATGTAATTGGACTTCCAGGTACTCCTCCAATATCTTGAAGAGCTATTGTCTGTGTTGGAAAATCCGTTGATGTTCCTACTGGCAAAGCTACCGCATAAGTAGAAGTACTACCAACTATTCTTGCATATGCTGTTGATAAAACACTATTACTTGGACTCCAACTTGCTGAGTCAATCCATGCTTTGTCGATTGGAACTGAACCATCATTAGTAACAGTAACTACATGACTAACATAAAAGTTACCTGGCTGACCTGCACTTCCACCAACGCCATAAACAGCTAAGAAGTTAGAACCTATAAATTTATTCGGATTATTACAATCTATCTGTCTTCCTTCTAAATTAAAACAGCAAGAAGTAAACATAGCATCACTATTTTCCGAATCATAAGCGACTCCTGCTGGTCGGTCTTCTGAGCTCCAACATTCTTGGGTTGCTTCATTCCAATAACCATTATTTATATTCCCACTCGCGCTACCGCTATAAAAAAAGAATATTGCTAATAAAGATACTAAGGCAATGCCTATTCCTACATATTTTTTTTGATTTTTTTTCATTATTTTTTACCTCCCATTAATTTTAGTTGATTATGAATACCATTATGACAATCTTTACAAAAAAGGTTGAACTTGTTAATTTTTATAGGATTAGTATTGTGGTGATGGCATTGCGCCGAAGCCCCACATAACTCACATTTAATATCTTGGTTTAGTGGAAAACGATACCTTGTCTTTCTTTTTATATTTCTAATTGCTCTCTTCATTGGAGTCTTTTCGTCCTTATATTTAATTCTTTTCAATCTTCCCCTAACCTTATCCCTATTGTTAAGACTCCAATTTTTAGATTGTGCCTTCATTGTCTCCTTATTCCTCTGATAATATTCAGACGTATACTCTTTACGGTCTATCATTATTCTTTCTCTCCAATGTTTAATTTTAAGTTCTTTCTCATTTTCTTTTTAAGTGTTTCTATGTTTATAAAGGATAACTAAACTTTTTATTTAGTTTTTTTTTTATAAAAAAGTCCTCCTAAAATTAATAAAATTAAGATTCCTATAACAATCCAATAAATTTTTTCTTGGTACCACTTAGATATTTTTTCTTCACAAAGTTCTAAACTAGCAAAATCTATCTCAGTAGAATCATAAGGGAAGATTGAAACTTCTGTACATTCGTTATCTGATAGCCTAAAGTAAGTCTGCTCTTTAATTAAATTAACTTGACATAAAGAGATTGATTCGAATTCTAAATCTGTTTTATCTCTCTCGTTTATCGTATAATTATTACAAACATTGTTTTCTATTCTATAGATTGTTATTGGTCTTAAGATATTTTCTTGGCATTCAAGTAGGGTCGTGTAGTCGTTAGTTGTTTTATCGTCGCTTAAA
>Ga0075122_10002846_pt1 | contig 11201 bp, 8 predicted proteins | sample AntAceMetag02UKB_FD_69790 | JGI IMG/M metagenome (GOLD analysis project Ga0075122, IMG submission 69790) | Saline lake microbial communities from Ace Lake, Antarctica - Antarctic Ace Lake Metagenome 02UKB | ecosystem: Environmental > Aquatic > Non-marine Saline and Alkaline > Saline | place... | reverse complement strand
CAGATAGCGATATCCAGTCGTAAAATTTCGACCAAGAGCAAAGCTGAGATCAGAATAGATCAGGCAGGCTGAAATCAGGTGTTTGGCACTTCCCATATGCCTGGGACGAGCTAACAGTCCCACGATCGCTTTTTCATAAAACAGAATCGACTTGTCATATTGGAATGAAGCCAGGGCTTGCTCCGCAATATCAAGTTCAATCTTCCCACTGTTATTTTTCCCTGATTTTTTAAGCAGGTTGCAGTGCATCTCAGGTGTTAACTGATCGTTCAAGCCAAGCTGCTTTATGCGAGCGATTAAACCATCAATATGTTGTTTGCTGTTAATCTGCTTGAACTGCTCTTCCAATTCAGCTGTCAGATTCTTCTGCATCCTGTATCTTCCATCATCTGACTTCAGAAGCAGATTCTGAAGGGTAGCTGACTCGATGGTGTGCAACAGCATACTGAGCCGAAGCGGGGCAACCTCACCCACAAGATCCAGGGAAACCGGTTCCTGGAAAACATGGAAAACAGCCAGAAATGAGAGCTGTTCCCGGGAAAAAAGTTCTGTGGCTTTAGACATAGGGCCTCTATAATTTTTCAATATATGGATGGCTCTGTTTCTTGAATCCTGCCAGAGACCATTCAGGTTGAAACTGGAATTATCAAAAAAATCTTTTAATATATCAATGCTTAAAATTATACCGGTTACTTGGCCCTCTTAAAAGGGATCCCGGTTTTCAGAGGTCGCCACCATATCTATTTGTTTTTTTCGATTTCGTCAACGTAGATTTCTAATATTTGGATGTCCGTTATTCAATATATGGATGGCCAAACGTAATAAAGCACTCCCGTCACTTCACTTCTGATCTTCCGCTGAAGTAGTCAACATTAAAATATCGTAATTATTCACCACTCTTTGTAATCTTGTACAAGAGCCACAGCTCTGGTGTGCTTGAGGGAAGTTAAGCGACAGCACTGAGAAGCGAATCTTGCAGCTTCGAACGAAAGTAGCACCAGTGCTGAGGCGGGGTTATGTAAAAAGAGCTGAATAATTACAAAATATCTAACCATATAGGTTATTAGAGTGTATTCGGTATGTCCCAACTGTCAACGGTATCCTTTTTGAAGAGTAGATAAAAAGGGACAAGAATCGCAGAAACTTGAATTCCGCACATACTCATAATCCAAATTTTTTCACAGGCATGTCACAATGATGCGGACAGATGATAAGGAAGGATCAAATGCGTGATGTATATATAATTGCAGTGGGGATGACCCGTTTTGGGAAACACCTGGACCTTACGGAAAAAGACTTGGCAAGCAAAGCATTTGTCAAAACAATGGCTGACGCTCCTGATATCAACATCAATGATATCCAGTCCGCTTGGTTTTCAAACACAAATTGGGGATTTTTCAATCAGCAGCACTCCATCAGGGGACAAGTGGCTTTGAGACCCCTTGGCATCGAGGGCATTCCCATCACCAATGTGGAAAACGCCTGTGCCAGCGCCTCAACGGCGCTGCATTGTGCGTATAAGGACGTGGCAAGCGGCATGTACGAATGTTCTTTAGCCATTGGTATGGAGAAGATGTTCAATGAAGACAAAATAAAGATGTTCATGGCCTTCAATTCTGGATTTGATGTGGCCAATATGGCAGATCAGATGGAGAGATTGAAAGACGTAATGAAAGGGGTTAACCTCGAAATCCCTGAGGATGACGGGGGCTCGGGAGCAGGATCGACCAGAAGCACCTTTATGGATTTATATGCCGGCATCTGCAGGTGGCATATGGGCACGTTCGGAACCACTCAACGACAGCTGGCCATCATTGCCTCAAAGAACCACTTCCACAGTTCCATGAACGCCAACGCCCAATTTCAGAAGGCCATGACAGTAGATGAAATTCTTAAGAGTCGGCCCGTTGTCTGGCCTTTGACCGTACCTATGTGCGCGCCGGTTGGTGATGGCGCCGCCGCCGCCATTGTCTGTTCCGGAGACTTTTTGAAAAAGCTGAAGTCCGTCCGGCCGGTGAAAATTCTGGCTGCGGTGCTGGGCTCCGGCACCAACCGGATGCATGAACAGATGGACTTGGATATAGCGGTGAGACTTTCCCGGCAGGCTTATGAGAGTGCCGGCGTCGGCCCCGCTGAGATTGACGTCGCCGAGGTTCACGACGCCACTGCTTTTGGCGAGCTTCACCAATATGAGTCTTTGGGGTTCTGCAACATTGGTGAGGGGGGTTCCTTTGCTGAAAGCGGCGCCACCAAGTTAGGGGGAAAAATTCCGATCAACACATCGGGTGGGCTGGAATCGCGCGGACACCCGATAGGCGCTTCCGGTCTGGGAATGATCCATGAGCTGGTCACACAGCTCAGGCATGAGGCAGGTGCCAGGCAGGTTGAGGGTTGCAGACTTGCACTTGGAGAAAATGGTGGCGGCAACCTGGCTTTTGAAGAAGCGGCTATGACCATCCACATCCTGGAAAGGGTAAATGGAATCTAAAGCCAAAGAAAACAATTTTTCTTTTATCCGTATATTAAAAAATCTATTCGTATTTTAAAAAGAAAGGAGGCAAATAAAATGGTAGCAGCGATTGACTTTTTCGATCGAGGGTGGCGAATTAACCCCAATGGTGTCGCTTACTACATGGATGGAAGGGAGTTTACCTTTACAGAGATAGGAGAGCTCACGTACCGCATCGCAAACGCCCTTCTTGAGACTGGATTTAAAAAGGAGACCAAGGGGGCTGTCTGGTCGGCTAATCATCCGGTGTCGTGGGCCTGTACGCTATCTTTATGGCGCGCCGGGTTCGCCTGGATACCCGTAAACCCGAAAAGTCCCTTGGCGGAAATCAGTTTTATCCTGGAATCGTTTGATGCTGAAATTATATTTTTTACGAAACAGTTTAGCGAAGCTGTCATATCACTTAAGGCCCAGCTGTCGAATGTCAAGCTTTGGATCTGCATCGACGATGACGAGGAAGGTGCATTATCGCTTGATGATTTCATCAAAAATCAGCCTGCTTCACCACCGAAATATCTATGTGAACCGGACGATGTGATCGCGGTCAGCCCGACCGGCGGTACCACCGGTCTGCCAAAGGGTGTGATGAATACCAACAGAAGTTTTTCAACCTTTTGCCTAAACTTCTTGATGGGCACCTTCTACCCGCATGATGAATATCCGGTAAATATGGCGGCAGCCCCAATGACACATACAACGGGAACGCTTTCATTGCCTTGCTCGGCGCGTGGCGGTAAAGTTGTCGTCCTTACCAAACCTGACCCCGTGGCGATGTTTGAAGCTCTAGAGAAGCAACATGTGACTGAATTCTTTCTGCCACCGACGGTGATCTATCGGCTCCTTGACATACCAGGCATCGAGACACTTGCTTTCCCTTCGGTCAAGTATTTGTTTTATGGAGCAGCGCCCATGTCAGTGGAAAAGTTGAAAGAGGCGCTTAAAGTCTTTGGACCTATTATGGCGGAAGGTTATGGCCTGATGGAAGCCCCGACTTCGATCGCTTTTTTACGTCCCGAGGAGCATTTCAAAGGGGGGATTGGCAAGGAGTTTGCCGATGATTTACGCCTTGCTTCTGTGGGGCGGCCCTGCGTCCTGACGAAGGTAGAAATTATGAATGACAACAATGAAGTGCTCCCAGCAGGGGAGACGGGGGAGATCTGTGTGCGCGGTGACCTATTAATGAAGGGATACTACAAAGCACCTGAAAAGACGGCCGAAACCATCATAGACGGCTGGCTGCACACAGGGGATGTCGGTCATATGGATACAGAAGGGTATCTCTACATTACCGATCGGAAAAAGGATATGATCATCTCCGGAGGCTTTAATATCTATCCGCAAGAGGTCGAACAGGTTCTTTGGGAACACCCTGCAGTAAGCGACTGTGCTGTGATCGGTGTGCCCGACGTAGATTGGGGTGAGGCGGTCAAAGCCATCGTTGAGTTAAAACCCAACCAAACGGTTACGTCGGAGGAATTGATGGCAGTCTGCAAAGAGAAATTGGGCAGTGTCAAGGCGCCGAAAACAGTGGATTTTATGTCTGAGCTTCCGCGCAGCTCGAACGGTAAAGTGCTGAAAAAGGATCTGCGCGAGCAATACAGGCAGGGGCTTTTTTAGAATAGACATATTTGCTAAATCATTATAGGAGAGGGAGCATGAAAATAAAAAATTATCGCTGGGAAATGGTATTCTGGCTTTTTGTGATTCAGTTTCTTTCATTCGGAGATCGCATCAATTTTTCAGTCTCCGCTCCTCTCATAATGAAAGAATTAAGCATTGATGTCGCTCTCATGGGAATTATTATGAGCGGCTTCAATATCGGATATACGATCCTGAATTTTACAGGTGGATATCTTGCTCAAAAATATTCAGCACGCAAGTTTATGGCAGTGATTATAATTCTTTGGTCCATCATGACAGTGCTCACCGGTTTCGGATGGTCCTTTTTAAGTCTGCTGCTGATCAGGATAATCTTTGGAATGTGTGAGGGGCCATTGGTCCTGATAAACACGAAACTTATTAATCGCTGGATGCTTCCTGAGGAAAGAGCAACCTCTCTGGGAATCGTTGGCGCATCTATTCCCCTCGGAGCCGTTATTGGAATCCCCGTCGCAAGTATTCTTGTGGCGGCATATGGCTGGAGATCCGTTTTTTATATATTCGGAGCTGCTGGCTTTGCCGTGGCCGCTGTAATCTTATTACGATTGCGGAACAGTCCAGAAGCGCATCCTTCTATCTCAAAGAATGAACGCGATAGAATACAATCTGGGATCGAGGAGAGTGACGGCGCAGCGGCACTGACTGCATCAGGATCGACGTTTGTCGAATTCTTAAAAAACCCGCTGGTCTGGTTGATCTGTCTGGTTTACTTTTCCATTTTGATGTTCGCATGGGGCAACATTAGTTGGTTACCGACATACTTTGTGAAGGCCAGAGGATTATCAACAGTGCAAAGCGGGTATCATGCAGCAATTCCTTTTTTAGGGGCTGCTCTTGGCTCCGTCTTTTTGGGCTGGTTGTCTGATCGATCCATTTTTTTTAAAACACGTTCCGGGTTGGTTGGCTTCAACTTGTTCCTTTCCGTACCATTAATAATTTATGCAGTAACAACCCCCTCAATCGTCTTGTGTGTGGCTTCTTTTACGATGGCCGCCTTTTTAACGATGGGCTCCATGCAAATTATGTTTTCCCTCATCATGGCAGTATTTGATAGGGCCGATGTTTCCATCGTCAGTGGTTTCATGCTTGGCTTTGGCTCTTTTTCAGGTATCCTGGCGCCTGCCTATATGGGGTTTGTCCTGAAGGCAACCAATTCGTTCGAATTTGCCTACTTTACCTTTGGTGCTGTCTCTTTCATCGGTGGATTTTTATCATTGCTCCTTGTCAGGAGGGAGAGGGGCGTTAAACGCCTCAGAGCGCTGTTGGCTACCAGTTAGTCGTCACGCGAAGTTATGGCCTACCGGGAAGTCTTACAGTGGCTGATAAAGGGAATGAAACATCTCAAACAGGAAGTACGTACTGCATCGATTCATCCGGGTTTCTATATGCTAACAGTGCCTTTACCCGGGGAAAATCCACAGGTCCGTTTCCATAGAGAAGCGGGGTTTGGTGTAACCCTGCGGCGGCAACCAGAGAAAAAAACACCAACCTAACGTGTCGGGAGAAACCGTTCTCCTCTAATCAAACAAATCAAGGAAAGGAGGTCGTCTTATGCGACAAATCGGATTTATAGGAACAGGGATGATGGGAAGCCCCATGGCCTGTAATCTTGTGAAAGCAGGATTTGAGGTGCTGGTATACGATACAAAACCGGAGGCTACCAAAGATTGTGTGACGCTGGGTGCCCAGCCGGCAGGAACGATTTCCGAGTTGGCAGGCTGCGAGGCCGTATTTGTCATGGTCCACTCGGGGCCGCAGGTGGAGGAGGTTCTCCTGGGCGAGCAAGGGCTCCTCAAGGGCATGCAACAAGGACAAAAGCTGACCGCGGTCGTCATGTCCACGATCTCCCCCCATTATATCAAGAAACTATCCCAGGCGACCGAACCCAAGGGCCTCACCTTGATCGATGCGCCCGTCAGCGGGGGACCGATCCTGGCCCAGATGGCTGCTCTCTCCTTTATGATCGGCGGTGACAAGGCTGTCATGGAAACCGTGAGGCCCTGCCTGGAGGCGATGGGAAACAACCATTTTTACATCGGACCCCTCGGAACGGGCCTTGCCATGAAACTGGTCAATAACATCGTGGGGATTACCAATGCCTATGTCTTCACGGAGGCTGTCAAAATAGCCCATGCCAACGGTCTGGACTTGGGCAGGGTCGTTGAGGTGATCAATGCCAGCTCCGGCAGAAACTGGTGTTCTGAGAACTGGGAAATGTATGTCCAGTTTGTGGGTATTATCCTCAAAGACATCCCTTTCAAGGACACGACCATCAAGGACATCGAGACCGCCATTGGCTGGACGGAAGAAATGGACCTGAGCTCTCCCATCCTCAAGGCGGCTCTAGCCATTGTAGAAACGGGGGTGGACGTGCCAGAGGATCTACACCGGGAGATGCTGGAAACCAAAGCTTAAAGGGTTTGCCGAACGGAATGAATCCCATGGGCTGCACAGATCAGGGCAGCACAATGAGAACCTCCTGACAGGGCTTTCTTTAGCAACCGGCAAATTGGATTTTCAAAAAATCAATCCTTGTGTGGGTACGTTCTCTGGTTAACAAATGACCCGCTTAAAATGTTTATGAACCTTAATAGAGAGGCCCCTCAATGTATGGCGATATTATAAAAGTTCACGATAATGCTCTGATGGTTGAAGGAAAACTGCCAATGTCAATGCTTTTCAAGCCTGACATTGCCAATATACTTCTTTATAAGGAAGGGGGTACGCTTTATATTTTTGATACGGGCACCACCGCTTTCTTCAGGAAGAAAATTCTTGAGGCCGTAAAAAGACTTTCTCCATTTGAGAAGCTTGTTCTATTGAATAGCCATAGCCATCCTGACCATACGGCAAATAATAGTATTATTAATGAAATTGAAGCAAAGGAGAAGCAGCATTATATCTGCAAAGACGGGATCCCGCTTATGGATTACCATAATACTTTTCTCGATGGATTCAAGAAGATGAACGAATACTTCTATTTTCTTGATGCGCCTCCACCGCCATACTTATATTTTATGAAAATTTATAAGCTTCTTGGGTATCTAAATAAAAATATTCCCTATGCTTTTTTTAATCAATCGCTGGAGAAATTCAGCCCTCTGGAGCCCTCCCCAGAAACCGCAATTGCCTTTGAGAATATGCCTGCTCAAAAGATGCCTGTTAAAAGCGCGGAGTGGACCGGCTGGAACCTGGATGGGGATGTATATGTTCTTGAATCAAGAGGGCACGCTCCTGATCATGTACTCTTCTACCTTCCAAAGATCAAACTCCTGTTTACGGCGGATGAAACGTTCCAGATATTTCCCCTCTGGCCTGATTCGAGCAGGTCCAGGACCATCGATTCCATAAAAAAAATAATTGCCATGATCGACGGTCACGAGGTTGATATCTTGCTGGATGCGCATCACCATGAGGTACTTGAGGGTGATAAGATAACGAAGATGCTGAATGAACTCCTGGATTTTAACAGGATCTTTATCGAAGCGCTTTTAAAAATTCTTGCTGAAAACCCACAGGGTCTCACTGCACACCAGGTTTATAACAAAATAAAAAAGAAAAGAAATATGCCGGCGATTGATTATCATTTTCAACTTGAGTTTCCCAAGATGCCTTTGTTTATTAAGAATGTTATTGCGATGATGCTGCTGGACGCCGGTTGCGAAACTGTAGGAGATTTTGGAAAGAAACGGTTTGTTTATTCAGGCTGAACGGGAATTCCGTGTTAAGGGCCTTGTTTTAAAGATCCTCTGCCATTTCTTGATTAAGATTGGCAGCACCGGTAAATCCACTAATCTTTGCAGCTATTCCGGGAAAGAGCTCATTCAGGGCCATAAAAAAACGCATTGCTCCGGGTGCAGCAATAAGTTCCATGCGATCCTTCTGCAGAGCCTTGAGAACAGCCTTTGCAACCTGTTCCGCAGTGACTTCTCCCAGCAGAGGAGGCGCCTTATATTCCTTTCCTGCCTTTTCCCGGTAATCAGCCAGCATTCCTGCCCCTGCAACATATCCCGGAATGACGACTGAAAATGATACTCCCAATTCCCTGAATTCATCCCGCATAGCAGCGGACCACTTGATAATACCTGCCTTGGTCCCTGAATATGCTGCCTGGTAGGAGGTTCCGACTTTGCCGGCCAATGAGGACAGTGATATAACATGACCTGCTTTACGTTTCAGCATCCCGGGTAAAATCATTTTTGTCAGTAAAATCGGGGCTTTCAAATTTGTATCAATGGTCCTGCTTAAGACTTCTTCATCCTGTCTGATAAAGCAGGCTGCGGCTTCAATCCCGACATTATTTATCAATATATCAATGGGCCCAAGCTCTGATTCCGTGCGTTTCATAATTGTCTCACGGTCAGCTTTTTTTGTTATATCAGCCCCTATTGTAATAACCTTAACGCCTGTTCCCTGCAATTCATTGGAAATATTATTTAATAAATCCATTTCGCCTGGAAGTGCCACAAGGGCCAAATTTATGCCCTCAGCCGCAAAAACACGTGCAATGTAACTGCCAATTCCCCTTGATCCACCGGTAATAATAGCATTTTTCCCGTTTAAATGTTCCATCATATTATATCCTTTTAATATCTTTAATACTGCTATGTAGCATATAATAAAACCATGGCGCAAACCGCCTGAAAAGCATTTTACTGATACGAATGTTTTCCAGGGTGAAAAATTTTTCCCAGATTGCTTTGTGCTGCAAAAACTGTGCCGTGTCAGAGTTAATGAGGCGGTCAACTCTCTTTGGAAAGAGAGGCCAGAATCTGCTCTGAAGCGGTATAGGGATCGATCTCTTTCTTAATGATCGCGGTGACATAGTCATCAAGTCGAGAAACAGCCTGAACATCCCCGGCCAGAATTTTATCTCTAGAAACGGTCATCTGCATTTCGGTTCTGCCATTAAGTCGAAAGTGCATTGATCAAAAGTTGTTCCGCGAGTGCCAATCTATTCAGAAAACCGGCTTCGGTTGTTCCTTTTTCCTGACGATAACCACCCCGGTGAGATTTGATATCACTCACCTGGATCAAACCGGTAAATACGCTGTACAGCACATCCAACAGCTCTATCTCGTCGTATTTCACGATGAGTCCCTGTTCAATGGCTAAGCGAACGATCTGCCGCCCCCGGTTGGCGTTTGTTTTTCCCAGTGTATTCAGCTCCGCTCGCATCTCTGTCGATATTTTCCAGATGTCACCGGATTGTTGGAAAATCTGGATGATCCTGAATGATTCCGGAGATTTACAATAGCCATTGTAGGTTGCTTGAAAAAACTCATGCAGGAGCTCCGCTGCTGACTGATATCGCTTCTCTGAAATTTGTTGCTCCACATAGACCAGTTGATCACGGAGCTCCGTGATAACGGGAATGATCAACCTGCCAAACAACTCCTCCTTGCTTTTAAAATATTTGTATATGGTCGGCTTAGTGAAACCGGCCTCAATGGCAATGTCATCCATGGTTACACCAAAAAAGCCTTTGACCAGAAAAGCAGTCTGGGCCGCAGCCAGGATATCTTCAATGCGTAGTTGTTTTTCACGCTCTTTACGCTTTTCAATGGCTTTTTTAAGGGAATCTTTTGTGGGCATCTGTATATCTGTCTGCTTAGGATAGAAACCGAGTCAGCTATCGTCTCTCCCTGAAGAATAAAGAGATAGACGTTTCATTGGCTGACGGACAATTTACAGTCGATAAAATTAAATTACTATTAGTTAAAAATATATACTATGATGAGATTGCTTATATGTCAACTATTGGCTCCAGCAACAGAATAGCTTCAATCTCTTTCTGGAATTACAGAAAAGCATCACACTTTAATTTAATCAATATTTAACAGGACAATGGAAAATCAAACCTGATTTTTTTTCGCTAGTTTTTTAAGTAATTACTTGACAAGTAACTTTACTATGAGTTAATCAAATAAACAGTCAATATACAGCCCAAGCTCAAAATAGTTTTATGAGAATGTAATTCTTTGTATTTTTAGGAGAGTCGCATGACGGAGCACCGCACACGATCGCAAATTCCTATCAAGCCGCTTTACGACCCCGATGACCTGAAAGATTTTGATTTCGACCAAAAACTGGGTATCCCCGGGTCATATCCCTACACCCGTGGCATCAGACCAGTCGGATTCTGGACCTGGATTCAGCGGGAGTTGTCCGGGGAGGGTGACGCTAAAAAATCGAACAAACAGTTGAAATATCTCTTAAAGCAGGGACAGATGGGCGTGGATGTGATTGCGGATGCGCCATCCAATTCATTGATCGATCCGGATCACCCGCTTGCGGTTAACGCCGTGGGAACCCAGGGTGTTTCTGTCTGCTGCCTGAATGACTTTCGAGAACTATGGAAGGACCTTCCGTTAGATGCCATCACGGTGTCCAGCTCTATGATGAGCACGATCACTGCATGTGCCCTCTACCTGGTAGCCAGGGAAAACGGGTTTTCTGCAGAAAATCTGAGAGGCAGTGTCATTCAGGCCCCGTTCTACTCCGAGCCTTGCGGGTACTCCACTCACTTCCCTTTTGACCTGAGAGTCCGTTTGACCTCAGACTGTATTGAGTTTTGTACAAAAGAGATGCCCAAATTCCACTCCTTTGTCGAAGATACCTATTTCTTCTGTGAGGCCGGTCTAAATGCTGTTGAAGAGATGGCACTGGGATTTATTGAAATCCGCTATCTGATCAAAGATCTTCTGAAACGGGGTCTTGATATTGACAGTTTTGCCCCACGCATCGCCATCCTGGTTAATTGTGGTATGGATTTCTTTGAAGAGATTGCTAAGATTCGTGCCACCCGGAGAATTTTCGCGAGGATGATGAAGGAGGAGTTTGGGGCCAAGGACCGTCGTTCCTGGGCACCAGTGATCACCAGTCACACATCGGGGATGTCGATGACCGCCCAGCAGCCGTTTAACAATATCGTCCGGGGAACCACACAAGCACTCTCTCTGGTACTGGGCGGTGTGCAGGCGGTGGAGATTTCGGCTTTTGATGAGGCGTTCCGGACACCCAGCCCCGAATC
>Ga0075122_10002844_pt1 | contig 11205 bp, 20 predicted proteins | sample AntAceMetag02UKB_FD_69790 | JGI IMG/M metagenome (GOLD analysis project Ga0075122, IMG submission 69790) | Saline lake microbial communities from Ace Lake, Antarctica - Antarctic Ace Lake Metagenome 02UKB | ecosystem: Environmental > Aquatic > Non-marine Saline and Alkaline > Saline | place... | reverse complement strand
ATCCAAGGATAATCCAGATTAGGCCTGTAGAAAGTAGTCTGATCATCATCAACTCTTATCTTAACATCCTGAAACTGAACATAAAATATACCACTCATAATTATAAAAATCAAAGCACCTATTGTTAAAACCTTTTTATCTGCCATTTATACCAACATCTCGGACAATGCCCTGCTCTTGCTTGAGCATCGGTCAAAACCAAACCACATTTCTTGCAACAAATTTGACTCACTTCTCTTTCTTCTTAGTTTTTAACTTACCTGTTTCATCAACTTCTATCCTGAACTTCTTTCCATTAGGGCTTTTAATAACTAAAGCCTTAAACACAAATTCATCATCAGAGTCCAAATGCTTATTTTTAATATTACCATCAATCGGCTCAGATACTATCTTAGGATTATCAGCCGGACCCTCTGTTTTAACAGCTCCAAACCCACTCATATTATCTTCACCTCATTAACTTTCCCACTAACCTCATAAGGAGTATCAAAAATCTCCAAAATAGGCAACTGCCTAACAACAGTAAACTCTTCTGATTTACATTTAAAACACCACATATTATCATGTCCCAAAAACAACTTATGTTTAGTGCAAAAACCTGAAGTAAGATTCTCTTCATCAACCATCTTATCCCAATCTTTCATTGACATTAAAATCTTCTTCGGATTAGTACAATCATCAAAATCATCACTTATCCTCTGTAAAACCTTCACCATTCCACCAGCCTAATACTGAACCCAATAAACAGATCAGATATTTTCCTATTCCATTGAAGGCTTCCAGTCTCAATAACATAATCCCCATCATATCTACTATCAGAACTATCAGCATAAGCGTGTTTAGCACCATCATTCAAATTCTCTAAACTATTTCTTAAAGTTTTAAGAGCCGCACCAGTATTAGAAACAAGCTCACCACCTATTTCTAAAACATTATCATTACTATCAGCACCTATAATTTGATGCTGAGTAACCCTTTTTCCCAGAGTTTGCTTTGTCTTATGAGGATGTTGCGTAACAGTCAATTCTAAAATATTTAAAGTTACCCCTCCAAAAGTTACAGTCATTAAGGCACCGCCTTAGATTGATTTCGTATATCCATTTCATTAGCTGTTTCTTCAGGATACATAGTTGTAATATTATTAGTATTATTATTAATAATAGTTTGACCTGTTCCACCTACACTTGTTATCCCCATACTACTTGCCTTTTCTTCTGGAGTCATAGTTTTTTCTTCTTCAGGATTCCCAGTAAAAATCTCTTTAAACTCTCCAAATCCTTTCTTACCCAAATCAATACTATCCTTAACTAAAGTAACAGCTTCTAAGCCCAAATCTTTAATATTCTCTTTCATAGCATCAGTATCAATCATAGCACCAGAAAAATCTGCCTTTAAAACAAGAGGATCTTTCCCCAGTTTCTTCTGAACAAAATTATAAAAAGTTAAGAAAGGATCAAGAACTTTAATTAATTGATTCACAGCACCTTCTGCAATAGTGATTATAGTATTCCATAAAGTTGCAAATACCAGCTTCACCCCCTCCCATACTACTTTAAAATAAACAGCCCAGAGTTTTAAATAATTTAAAAATATACTAAACATCACTTTAGCAAATTCAACTATCTCAGTCCATCTAAGAAATATCCCTATCACTATACCTATCACTAAAGCAATAGCTAATATCACTAAAATAATAGGCCCAAGAGCTATATTCATAGCCATAACTGCAACAACAGTTGAATAAATAGCTGGAATAATAAGTAATAAAGCCCCAACAACAACCAATAAAACAGCAGCTAAAGCAGTTCCAATAACCATCCATTTCTTCTGACCTTCACTCAAACCACTAAACCATTCAGTAATCTTTGAAATAGCTGGAATTAAATAATCTTGCATAAGAGGAATTAAAACATTACCAATTTCAGCAGCCATATTCATAAATTCATTTTTAACCATAATAAGTTGTTCAGCAAAATCATCATATCTTTTCTGAGCTTCCTCAGTCAAAGCAGTATTCTTTTCTGTTTCCTCAGCACTTACAGCCAAGGCATCATTAACAACACCTGAAGCTCCAGCCAATCTCAAAAAAGTATCCATAGTTCTAATCCCACCCAGATCAACAGAGTCTAAAGCAGAAAATACATCCTCACCACCATCTTTCATATCTCCCAAACCATTAATAAACATCTGAATAGCACCAGAAGCATCATCTTCAAACACTTTAGCAAACTCTTCAGCGCTTACTCCAGCAATAGCAGCAAATGATTCTAATTTAGCCGCACCTTCTTCTGCAGTTTGTCCTTGAGTTTCAGATAAAGCTTCTAAAGTAGATTTTTCTAATTCAAGTTTTTCATTAAGTTTATCTATATTAGCAACTCCAGCCATCCGAGTAGATTCTTTTGTAGTATCTCCCCACTCTTCCATCTTTTGCCGAGCAATAGATAACTTAGTTTCTAAATCACTAATGGCAACTGTACTTTCTTCCATCTCTTTAGTATTATCAATAACTTCTCCAGAAGTTGAAGCTGTTGCCTTACCCATTATAACCATCATTTTTGAAAAAGCAGAACCACCCATCTCAGCTTGAATACCAACCGAACTCATAGCAGTAGCATAACCGAACAACTGATCCTCAGATAATCCAATAGTCTTACCCGCACCTGCAATCCTCATAGTCATTCCTAAAATATCAGACTCATTAGTCGCAAAATTATTTCCTAAACCAACTACTGCCGAACCATATTTTTCAACTTCAGAAATATCACTCCCCATAATATTAGCAAGTCTCGCAAAATCAGTAGCCGCCTCCTCAGCAGTAAGATTTGTAGTATCTGAAATCATAGAAACAGTCTTAGTAAATAGCTCAATATTATCAACACCTTCAACACCTAACTGACCTGCAATTTCTCCAATAGCAGAAAGCTCTTGAAAACTCTTTGGCACTTCAGTTGTTAAATCCTTAAACCTATTTTTAAGATCCTCAAATTCATCAGCACTTAAATTAACAGTTTTCTCAACACCAGTAAAAGCAGATTCAAAAGAGATAGCTTCCTTAACAGCTAAACCAAGACCACCTGCAATAGTAGCTCCACCAACCATAGCTAATTTTCCAACACCCTTCATCTTAGCACCAGCAGAAGCAAAAGTAGAACTAAACTGATCTACTCCTCTTATGATTATATTAACAACAGCCCCACCTGCTACTGCACCACCTAAACTAACCATTCATCTCCTCCTGTTTTTATTTCTATTAGCATCTCTTTTCGCTTTATCCGCTGCTTTCTTATCAGCTTTTGCTTTGATATTATAAGCTTCAAGTAAAATATTAACTTCTTGATTTGTCAGCTTAGGCAAATTGAAAAAATCATACCCTCTTGTATGCAAAAAATCATATACCTGAATATCGTTTTTTAATCTTTTTTTGATAACATATCAGATTGTTTAATCATTTCAGCTTTAGAAGATTCTTCTAATTTTTTCTGAGTTATATCTAAACTTGCCGCCAAAATTGCTGTAACAATAGCACCTGCAATCTTAGGTTTTATATCTGAAGATTCTGCTTTAGTATATATTGGTTCTTTACAATGCTCCATAATTATCTGTTCATCTTGTTGTTTATTGGTTTCTCCACCTTTTAACTCACTCATTAATCGTTGTATCTCTCCCCTCAACATTGGAGTAATTTTTATTTCAGGCTTATCATTTAAAAGTTCCAGAGTTACAGTCCTCGCTATTAAATTCCCATTCTCATCTCTTTTAAACAAAGAAGTTTCTTTATCTAACATTCCCATATTTCTTACCTCGCTTGGTTCTAATATAAATCCCTCAGCAGAGGGAAATATAAACATTACCATCCATTATATTTTTCTATTGCATCATTCACCACAGCACTACAAGATTCAGGCACAACATTAATTGTTATTTCCTGAACCCCCTCATTAGGACTTGGAATATCCATATCCACAACTTCACAACCACTACAAGTAAGGATTAACCCCCTACTTCCAACATTAGAAGCGACATCAATAATAACAACATCACTATTGAAAACACTTCCTCCTTTGAAATACTGATCATAAAATTCTTTAGCATCTGTCTCATCCATATCAGCTGTAATATCAAGCTTATAATCCCTATTACCAAGCTGAGGTAAAGAAATTACTTTACTTCCAGTTAAGTGATGAGGCCCATTCAAATTATTATTCAGCTCAAAATCAACTGATTTAACTCCCTTAACTAAAGTCCCACTCGGAACATTAACCATTACTCCAGCAGCAATAAAAGGCGTTGTAGTCATATTTGTTGAAGCAGTTATAGCACCTGAACTCTTAGCAACACTTTGTGCTAAGTAATCAACAGAACATTCTATTAAGTCTCCTTCACTTGCAGATAACTTAAACACATCAACCATACAACCATTTACTGACCTTACAAAATTAACTCCACTATCAGCAACAGAAGCTCCTTTTTTACTATCTTCTATTGTAAATGCTTGAAGCACCCCACTCGCAACACTATAATTAGGCTCATAAGAGGCCACTTCAGTCATTGTATGAGAATACGGACTCGGACTCCCACCATCAACATTACTTCCTAATGCAAACGCCAACATCTTCCAATCCTGAGGATTATAAGTTAATGTTCCAGTAACATCCTGAACTGTCTTAACAAACTGAGAAACATTCCGTGAATTACCACATAAATACCTCTTACCTTCATTATTTTCTACTTCTTTTAATGCGTGATCGCTAACCAACCCTACTGGCTGTCCTGTTCCTGAAGTACTTGCATAAGCTCCAGATTCATATAGGAAACATACAGCGTTTTCATCACCCATATAGTTATTTAATACCATTTTTCTTTTCCTCCTTCTACTGATTTATATATAAGTAATTATATTCCATTACTTTACTTTTCAAACCCTGCTCTCCAGGATCATCAACATTAACCATACTCGACATATTGAAATCGTGCAAACCAACATTCGCTGTCTCAGATCCAGAACCAAACTGATTACTTTGAAAATGATAAAAGACTTCCTGAGTTAAAATATCTCTTTCCTTAACATTCCTCGCCCATACCCTCACTTCAAAAGCCATATCCATAGCAGTTTGTTCACACCCCATCCCTAACCTTCTTATATTACTAATTCCTGAATCTTTGACTGTGATAATTGGATATTTAACACTAACTTTCGGATAAGAAGTAAAAATAAACTGAGCTGGATCACCCCTACTTCCAGGATCCCCAATATTAGCCCTCAAACTATCCCTAACAAAAAGTATTCCATCTGATAAAAAAACACTTCCCACTATTTCCTGAACAGCCATTTATTTAATTGCCTCTTTAATCATTGTATTTATTTTCTGTTTTTTCCTTTCCTTTGAGTTTCTAAAATGCCTCCTTTCAGTAATTCTTGAAGTTCCAAATTCCATAAATAAAGATTGAGGAACATCCGAACTTACCATTGACTGCATCTTTTTACTATTATCTGTTTTTACACTATTCAAAAATTGACCAGTATCTACACTTGTAGGCTCTGCTCTTTGACCTGCAATACTTGCCTTAACCTCAGCTTCAACAACAAACCCAGCATCGTGAATAGCTTTATTCGCTCCTTTCGACTTCAATATCTGCTGTGCTATCAGGAAGCTTACTGCTTGGCTTATTCCTTTTACTTCCACTATCTGCTTTGGCATATTCCCAATCTCCTCCAGCTACTAATCCTTTAGCCAAATCTTCCTGAACTTTCTTAACCACACCTTCCGGTTGATTTCTTCCCACATATTTTATTTCAACTTTCATATTATCACCTATTCATTTATTAAACTTCCAGTCGGCAAAAACCTACAATACATCTTTTTATAAGCAGGAGTTCCATAAGCAGGATAACAAGTCACCCCTTCCGGAATCAAACTATATTCTTCTACTACCGGACTTCCCAAACCGATCTTCATTATCTTTCCTGTTTCAACAGTTCCAGCAACAAAGATTTTCTTATCATTAGTTGTAAGCTTACCATTCTCCATAAGGACAGCTTCTCTACTTCCCCAAGAAGCCTTCACTGGCATATTCAAACCACTTGCCCATATATCACTCCCACTCTGAGTAAGCACCTGAGCATCATCATAATCAGCCAAAGCAACACTCCCAGTATATAACTTAATCCTAACTTGATCCCCATAACTAAGTATTTTAGTTACATCAGCCGAAATATCATCTACTAATTTTGAAGTCATAATTTACCAACTCTGATAATTGTGATACCTTCCCCTTAATTCTTTAAGAGCCTTAATTCCTTTATCTTCCCAAAGAGCAATAGCCTCACTTGAAGGACTGCTTTTCTTAACCTTAAACTCTCCCAAAGCATATTCTGAATCTTGACTTGATGAATCATCTTCAGTATAATCTAAAACATCAGCTATACCAAACTTAATCAGAGGATCGTGATATTTAGTTTCAATAGAATTACTACCAATAGTTGAATTTAGAAAATCCTCGCAATAAACCCTACGTCTATCTACTATTCTTAACAACGGTGCACCACTTATTCCAGCCGGAACAGTTACAAGTGTATGTATTTCTGTAGCTACGCTACCTAAATTCCATATAGCCATCTTTTACCTCGCTTGGTATTTTACTTTGTAGTATTTAAACCACACTTATCACAATGATAATCGTGACCTGAAGGACCGCCTCCAGTTAATTTCATAACAGAATTGCACCTGCTACAAATCTCCCCTTTAACAACTTTCAAAGTTTCTTCTTGCTTCACTTTATTTTCAGCAACAACCTTCTTCTGTAATTGTAAAATCTTTTTCACCCTAACAGATTCATTCTTTAACAGATCTAAATCTTTATCTGTTAAACCAATATCTTCCTTTAAGATCATAACTTGTTGAATCTTATTCAAATCCATCAAATCAGTCTTAGTAAACAAACCATCAGTTCTCTTGCTTTCAATAAATTCTCTATTATTCATCTTAAGCCACACTTCCAAGCTTATACCAAGTGCTTCCTGTTTCGTTGAAATATAACTGATTATCATCAGTATCAAACGCAACAACTCCACCACTCGGACTTGAATTTTCCTGAACCGGATTAACAACCCCATCAGGATCTCCGACTACAAACATTATATCTGCACCGCCTAAATGCTTCTGCATCCCAGCAACCATTCCTTTAACTGTACTTCCTGTTGTCATTTTAGACCTCCTTAATTATAAATTTATTTCTTTACTTTTTTCTTTATGTTACCTTCACCATCACAAGTAGAACATTCTTCTCCCTTTGCTTTAGCAAATCCTGCACATTCAATACAATGAAATTTCTTTATCTTATCTGACATCTTTGATCACCTAACTTGTTCTTGTAATGATAGCATCTTCTTGATAATTATCTATCATCCATACAGTAGTTGGAATAACTCCAGCTGTTACTGTTCCATCCCCTAAAGTTAATCCTGTAAATCCATGCATATTTCTGGAATAAACTCCAACACATCCAGTCAATTCACAATTTATCGCATTAGCTCCTGAAGCAATAGCAGGATCACAAGGGAATATATTATTATCAATAACTACTCCATTAATCCCACTTCCACCTGCAAGATATAAATTACAATCTACATTTGCCGCAGGTCCAGAAAATAAGTTATCAGCTATTAACCAATCTTGAGGTTGAGTATTACTCGTACCTACTAAAACAATATCAGCTTCATTCTTATAGAAATGATTTCCAACAATAGTAACTTGCCAAGCGTTTCCAGCAGAAGTTGTATAAATAGCTCCACCTGTTTCTGCGTGTTTAGTTGTAACTTTACAATTCTTGAAATGACATCCCATTATTGTAGTTCCAAAAGCAGATTTAGTTGTATAATCATCATCTAATAATATTCCACCACCAGTTGAACCAGCACCATTGAAACCAATATTAGCTATTATACATCCAGGCCCTTGAACTTTAAGCATTGGAACTGCCCCAGCACCTATCTTGATTTGAGGCAATCCACCTTGAGTAAGCCCTCGACTAACTCCTATTAAAGCCATTCCAGCCGCACCAAAAGGAATAGTAAGTGTCTCAGCATAACTTGTAGGATCTCCAGTATAATCTTCTATTTTCTTCGCCATAACATAAACAATATCATCATTATCAACTATTGCTAACGCTTCAGTTATTGTTTTAAACGCTTCAGTCCAAGTAGTTCCATCCCCTGAAGCATCTATATCTCCATCAACATACCAAACATTAGAGTTAGTCATAACAGGATTATTAATATTTCCAGTCGCCTGACCTGAAACATTAAGATTTTTAACATTATAATTTCTTCTTCTTAATCCATCTTTCATTTTGTTTTCATCTCCTACTCATTAGAGCAATTCTAATACCAGCATACTACTGGCCATTCGGATTTCAAACCCGTTCCAAAAAAGGAAAAAATAAAAAATACAACAAGATTTAACTTGTTGATATTCTTGCTACAGCATTATCTCTTAAAAGAGCAACTGCAATTCTACAAGTAATACAAGCTCCACTCATATCAAAGGTAGGCAGTTCAAAATTCTCAACTGTTACAGGTCTTTTCTCAACAAGCACATAAGCATTATCCTTATCAGTTACATAAGCATATTTTGCGTATGTACTTGAAGGTGCCGCATTAGTACTGAATTTCAATACATTAAGGCCAAAGATTGTTCCTAAGAAACCACTTGTAAGCATTTCTGTATTACCAACCTTATTCGCTTCAACAAAAGTATCAATATTCCTAAGATCATTCAATACTTCCATTCCAACAAACAAAGTTGTTCCTTCATAATCATTGTCGTCAAGATACTGCATAGCTCTTGTAATGTTTGCAATAGTTATCGCCGCTCCACCTGAAATATTATTAGTACAAGCTTGAAGTGCTGTCAAAATAAGATTTGTCTCATTCTCAGCTAACTTTTTACCTGCCTTAGCAATATTCCTTTGTAAAAGAGGAAATTTACTATCTTCCTGCATCTCTTTTGTTATCCTTATAGCTACACCATACTTCAGAGGCTTAATATTAGTTGATGAATACTCATCACCATCTAATACTATTTCTGCTCCTTCAGCAGTTAGTCTAACATTCATTGCGTTCTCATCTTCTGTATCAACATCATAAGAACTTCCAGGACACATAGCCGGACCTACATAAATAGCCGCCTCGCTTCTTGGTATCAGAGTTTTTTCAACTTCTGCAATAAGTGTATCGTGTATCTTTCTCGGTATTAACAACTGTCCTTGTGTTCCGTCACCAGTATCTATTAGCTCCTGAACATATTTTTCTTTTATATCCATCTTCATCACCTATGGGGTTATTTCTATCAGTGCATAATTGCCTGATGTTGCGTTAGTCCAAGCTCTACCCATCTTAGCTAATATTCCAGCTGTAAGCATTACAGGAACATCCGCTCCAGATGTGGATGCTAACGGTAATACATCGTCAGCTCCATTTGCTGCTACTGCCTGTCCATTGACTATTGTTCCACCTGCTCTCATTAAAACAAGTCCTCGAGTTGCTAATCCTACTGCACCACCACTTGCCGCTGCCTGAATAGCTACTCCATTAAACTTAGCTCCACTTGCTCCTGTTGCTACTGTTATATCAGAAGTCGCATAAGAATTTATACCACTTGATACACAATCAGCTGCCCCAGATGAGTGACATAATTGTCCTCCTGAAATTACTTCGGAAGCAATCGCTGTTATTATTCTCGGATTTCCACCATCAAGAGGCGAAACATATCCTACTGGATTAACTGCCATTTTACATTAACCTCCCATCAGCTTTAGGTTGCTTCCATAGAGAAAACCCACTATTTGATTCTTCTAAAGTATATTCACCCTCTGCATCTTTTTGAGCTTCAGCTGTGTCTTGTTCCTTAACAACTTTACCCTTTGTCTTTGTTTCTTTCACTTCTTTTTTATTAAGATCCTCTGTAATCTTACCAAGCTTTTCAGCTTTAGCCAACGCCTTATCCAAATCAGATGAATCAACTTTGATTTTAACTGTAGATTCGGTAGCTGTATCTTCTTTCTTTTCCGGTTCTGCTTCAGGTTCTTCAGCTTCTTTTTCTTCTTCAGCTTTAGGTTCTTCTGCTTCTGGAGTAGCTTCAGGCTCTTCCTTCTTCTCTTCCTCTTCCGGTTTAAGTTCTTCTTCCGACATTTCCTTTTCCTCCTTACTATTTATTTGACTATTTTCAACAAAAAGTTTAGTGTTTTCAGCAATAGCCAATACCGGAACACTCTTATCGAGCTTATTCTTTTGAATACTCTCTAAACTTTTCTGTAAACTTGTTCCCTTAACAGCAGGAGTAGGCGTAAGACTTAATTCCATCCCCTCTAAACCAATAGCTATTAAATGCTCATCATCATCATTCTCTTTCACTAATTTACTAACAAAAGCACCTATACTAACTTCCTTGATCCTACCATCATCTATTCTTTCAATCAAACCTGTTCCATCTTCTTTAACCCAACCTTTATATCCAACAACAGATCCCCCAGTATCATAAGCAGATTCAACTAATCCAACAGTATTATCTACAGTAGAATTATGATCTTTCAAAATAGGCTTACCAAACATACTCGGAATAAAATCTCTAAGCTCTTCAGCAGTATATAAAATACCATTCTTACTTAATCCTGGCCTAATAGCTATTCCTGATACTCTTATCTTTTTAGCAATCATCTTTCTACCTTAATATCAGCTGTTATAATTATAGGCACATTCTCAGCAACTATAATTCTACCCTTCTCATCACGCTTGACATCTTTTTCTTGAGTTTTATCTTCCATACATATCACCCCTTTTAACCAAGTCCTATTACATTAATTCCAGCAGCAGATGAACCTGTTGAACTAATACAAGTTACACTACTACAAACAATCGGTAAATCAATATGAGCATTACTCCCAATATATACACTTGAACCAGCAGTTGGCGCTCCAGAATTTAACCCTGCATCAGTATTAGCTCTAATCTGAAATGAAGAAGTATTTTCAATCCTAATCTCATTCATTTTCTGTGGAAATGCTACAGCTACAGCCACACTCCCTACAGTAATTTGCTTTGCAAATAATCTTGTGTTTTGTCCCATTTTACCTTTACCTCCTAAAATATATTTTAAAACTTTATAAATCTTTCATTGTATATTATGTAATAAATTATTTATGTTTCTC
>Ga0075122_10002843_pt1 | contig 11205 bp, 12 predicted proteins | sample AntAceMetag02UKB_FD_69790 | JGI IMG/M metagenome (GOLD analysis project Ga0075122, IMG submission 69790) | Saline lake microbial communities from Ace Lake, Antarctica - Antarctic Ace Lake Metagenome 02UKB | ecosystem: Environmental > Aquatic > Non-marine Saline and Alkaline > Saline | place... | reverse complement strand
TCCACATCCTTATCCTTCATCATTGAAATCAAAAACCGAAAATCCGTATCAGGAAATTCCTTATCAAGCCTCGCACGCAAATACCTTCCACTCTCGATAGTATGTGCAATATCAAAAACCACCACACGCGAAGCGCCTCCAACCTGGATCTTCTCCACTTCAAATCTCCCAACAATCGCCAAATTGTGATAAATCTTCAAAAACAATCTCTCATCAAACTCATCAATAATTCCACACCCAACCAAATCAAACAAACAAGCCTTCGCCCCCTCATAATTCGGATCACCTTCTCGAGCCCAAACCACAGGAACCTTGAGTCGACGCTTTTTGATCTCAGTCCTCACGACCCCACTCTGCGGAGACACAATCAACGGAGTCCCCTTCTTCACGATCCCCAACTTCTCATTCAAAATCTCACGATAAGTACTACCAAGAAGCTCCTCATGCTCCTTCTCAACCGATGTCAAAACCGTACTCACAGGCTTGCATACGTTAGTACTATCCAACCTACCTCCCAACCCAACTTCTAAAACCGCAAAATCCACACCTTCATCAAGAAAATACTCAAACATAATAGTAGTAAGCATCTCAAAATACGTAACCATTTTTCCTTTTTCAACCAACCGCTCAGAATCAACAAACTTCTTCAGCTTCCGCACATAACGCAAAAATCTAGCCTCAGGAATCGGCTGACCATCAATCTCAATCGAGTCCGTAATACTCAAAACATAAGGCGAAACAAAAAGCCCCATTTTCTTCCCCTGCCTCTGCAAATACCCCGCCAAAAGCGAAGCTGTCGTCCCCTTCCCCTTTGATCCAGCAATATGAATCACTTTCACTTTCTCATAACACACACCATACTTTCGCAAAAATCGCCGAAACCTACTCAGGTCAAAAACCTTCTCATCATAATTTCCAACAATAATATCCTCATACGAAGTAAAGGATTTTAAATACTCAACTGCGGATTCCAAATCAGAAATCTTCATGGTATAAATAAAGCATGATAGACGCCCTATTGCAACAATATCAAAACCTACTTAGCGAAGTAGACAAAGCTTGTAAAAAAAGTTCTAAAGCCTGTCCAAAAATTCCTTGCCACAGAGGATGCCCAGACTGTTGCAAACAACTTTTCCCTCTTTCACTGATCGAAGCCTTTTATATTAGTGAAGGACTCAAATCCCTCGACCGAAAAACACGACGAGAAATACAACGAAAAGCCGAAAAAGGTCTCGCAAAAATCAAAGAACTAAACTTAGAACAATACGAAATCTCATCAGACTCACTCGATGACATTGCTCAAGCAAGAAATTCAATCACAACCTCTCTTCAATCAGACAAAGAAGAATGTCCCCTATTAAAAGATGGCCTTTGCTCATTATACGACTACCGAAACCACGACTGCCGAATCCACGGAGTTAGTTTCGATTCATCAACAGGAGAAATAATTGGCTGTTTTCGCCATCCAAAAATATTCACATCACCAGAACTAAAAAAAGAATTTGCAGAAAAAGCAGTCCCATCAAACTTCCTCTACAAAGAAAAATCAAAATTAGACTCACTCATCACAGAAGAACTAAGCAAAGACCCAAACCAAAAATACACATACTACTTCACTCACCCATTCAAACCACTACTCGAAAATTTCAGAGAATTTGACTGGCAACAATTCTTCGAAGAAAAAACTTCAACTCAAACAGCCCAACCTTCTCACAAATATTCCCTCATAATCCACATCTAAAACGATGTTCAAGAAACGCAAACTCGCAACAAAAAAAAGATTCAAATACCAATACGGCAAAAGCCAAGTAATTCGCCGCACAGTTCAAAATTCAAAAAACAAACTCCGAACAAACGGCCCAAGCGGATTCCACGCAAGAAAACGAAAACGCATATCTCTTTCATCTCTAATTCCAAAAATCCCAAGCAAACTAAAACGCTTATCAATCGTACTAGGGGTACTAATAGTTTTCTTCGGAGGAATTTATTTGATTGGATTCTCCAGCGTCTTCAACATCACAGACATCAAAGTCTCTACAGAACAAATAACAACAGAAAGCCTGAGTAGCAATATCATCGACGATCTAAGAATATACAAAGGCAAAAATCTACTCTTCATCAAAAAAGACGAAATCATACAACGCATCCAATCATCATATCCAGAGATCGAAAATATCAATGTAGGCAAAGACCTCTTCTCAACTCTCGTAATCTCATTCAGTGAATATCCACCAATAGCAAACATCACAAACGTCTCAAACGAATCAAACAAAAAATTCATCGTTAACTCGATAGGATATATAGTGAAGGAAAACATGGACGACCCCGAATTGCCATACATCAAAATAATATCTGAAGCCCCAATCAACACAGACTCGTCAGTCATAGACCAAGAACAAATCGAATACATCCTCGGATCAAAAACCTACTTCGAAGAAAAATTCGGGATGAAAATAATCGAAGTCGAATATCAGATTGTCCCTCGTGAAGTTCACCTCCGCACAGAAAAATATTTCTACATCTGGCTCGACATTCAAATAGCATACGAACAACAACTCAAAAAACTCAAAAAGGCCCTGGTAAAACTAGATATCTACAACGAAGAACTTTCATACATTGACCTTCGCATAACAGGAGAAAGCGGAGAAAAAATTATATACAAGAGAAGGTAAAAACAACCCTCTCTCACCTCACAACAATCCTGCCTTTTCGTCAACCCTACTAGATTCAAAACACGCCCATTTTCTGGTATAATCTAGATACAAAAATAAATATAAACACTACCATATGTCACAAGCTTCCAAACTAGCTCTTATCAAAGAAATGATCGATTCTGCCGAATCAAGTATTCGCAGCGCCAAACAGATGGTGAACGAATTAGTAGGATCAAATGGAAAAAGTTCTTTCGCAAAAAAAGCAGAAATGATTTCAGACCAAATGCCCGACAAATTTGACACAGAGGAAGAAGGAGACAAAATCATAGAAGGTGTATTCGACGGAGAAAAAATGACAGATTCAACAGAGAAAGAATTCCCAATCCCAGCAAACTACGCTTCAAAATCAAAACTCGTTCCTGGAGATGTTTTGAAGTTAACAGTAAAAGAAAACGGATCATTCTTATTCAAACAAATTGGACCTGTTGAAAGAAAGAAAGTAATAGGAACACTTACATACGAAGACGGAAAGTATAAAGTCATTACAAGCGGAAAAGCATACCAAGTATTACTCGCTTCAGTAACTTATCATAAGGCTGAAATTGGAGATAAAATCACTCTCATCGTCCCAGAAAACGAAGATTCTGAATGGGGAGCAATCGAAAACGTACTCCCAGCAGATATAACAGACTTAGACATCACAGGAGAACTATAAACTAACAAAAAAATATTATGGATAATAATCAAGACCCTAATCAAACTGGACAATCACCGGATCAACCGGCAGAACTCCCACAAACTCCAGCTCCAGTTCAACCAGGACAACCAGTTCCTCAATCTCCGGCACCGGCAGCTCCAGTTCAACCAGAACAAACCGGAACTTTTTCAGTAGAAAACCCTGAAGCTCCTACCCCTGAGACTCTAACTCCGACAGAACCAGTTGAGCCAGTTCCTGAACCAACAGTTCCACCAACAACAGAGCTCCCTCAACCAGAGACTACTGCCCCAGAAGATCAAATGAAAAGCCTAGAAGAGATATCAGGAATACAATCTCCAACCGAATCTAGCACTGAACCCCAAACAGAAGATCAAAAAGCAGCAAGCAAAGCAGAAAAATACTCAAAAATAACAAGAATCGCCCTGCCAATAATAGTAGCAGTTACTATTATCTCAGTAGGATACGCAACATATCACTTATTTCTAAAAGGAGATTCAGCAGACACCCCCTCACCAGAAATAGGAACAGACGCACCTCCATCTCTCAACCTAACTCCACCTGAAGACAACTCTCTTAAAGAAGACATCCCTGTCAATTTGGACGAAGAAGAGTTAGAAGATGCATTAAAAGACAGCGTTGAAACCGAAAAAACAGCTCCAAAAGCTCCAAGTATCAAGCCAAAACCATAAAAACCTGGTACAATTGGTCTGTAACTATTTTTTGATATGCCGAGTTTTTCTTGGAGTAAAATAAAGACCCCAGTACTGTGTCTAGCCCCTATGGCGGGCTACACAGATTCAGCATACAGACAGATTGTGAAAGGGGTCGCTCCAAACACAGTTTGTTTTTCTGAACTAACAAGTATAAACGCCCTCGAACACGGATCAAAAAAGACCGAGAAAATGCTCGAAATACACTCGAAAGAACATCCAATAATAATGCAACTCTTCGGCAACGACCCCGAGTATTTCGTACAAGCAGCAAAAAAACTAGAAGAAGCAGGCGCAGACGGAATAGACATAAACATGGGATGCCCAGCTCCAAAAATCACAAAAAGCTGCTACGGATCTGCAATCCTAAAAGACCCAGACCTCGCAGGTCGAATAGTAGAAGCTCTATCCAAATCAACCAAGCTCCCCGTATCTGTAAAAATGCGAATTGGATATTCAAAATATGATGAAAAACACTTCATAAAACTCATCAAAATAATCCAAAAAGCAGGAGCTTCCGCATTAACAATTCACGGACGCACAACTTCCCAAGCATACTCAGGAGAAGCAGACTTCGAGCCAATCTATTTAGCAAAATCCCTCCTCAAAATACCTATAATCGGAAACGGAGACATCGATTCCCTAGAAAAAGCCCTGGAAAAGCTAAAAGACTTGGATGGATTAATGATAGGCCGAGCATCTATAGGAAACCCTTGGCTTCTCGAAGAAATCTCGCAAGAACTCCAAAGCAAATCCAAACCACACACCCCTCCCCCATTCCCTAAAAAACTCCCAACCATAAAAAAACACCTCAAACTCGCAATAAAACTCTACGGAGAAAGAGGAGGATTACTCGAAATGCGAAAACATCTAGCAGGATACATCCATGGGATCCCAAATGCCTCTAAATATAGACAAGAAATCATGCAAGCATTAAGCGAAAAAGAAGTCCTGAAAATCCTCCAAAACATCGCCTAAAACCGACCCCTACCCCCCAGAAAAACACCCCCCAAACCCTTGTTCAGAGACCTGTTTTATGATATAATAACAGGATAAAAATACAAAAACAAACATGTACAAACTCGAAAAGATATTAAGAACAGCAGTCAAATATAAAGCTTCGGATATTTTCATATCAACAGGAGCTAGACCTGCTATCAGAATCAACGGAGATTTGATCATGGTTGAAGATCATCCAGTTTTGTCGAAAAAAATGGCAGAAGACTATCTTCTTGAGATACTAAACGAGAATCAGAAGAAAACATTCGAGCAAACCTTAGACCTAGATTTCTCGATAGACATCGAAGAAATTGCACGTTTCAGGGTAAACATGTTTGTTCAGAGAAAAGGTATTTCAGCAGTTTTCAGATTGATCCCAGAAAAAGTAATGACATTAGACGAGCTCGGCATGCCAGCTCAGCTAAAACGCCTGGCTAAACTGAAAAAAGGATTAGTCATCGTGACAGGTCCAACAGGATCAGGTAAGTCAACAACCCTCGCTGCAATCCTGAACGAAGTAAATCAAAACGATAAAAAGCATATTATAACCATCGAAGATCCGATCGAATTCGTACACAAAAACGCAAAATCAATAGTTCAACAGAGAGAAGTTGGAGTTCATACAACAAGCTTCCAAAAAGCTTTGAAAGCATCTCTCCGTGAAAACCCAGACGTGATCCTACTCGGAGAAATGCGTGACTTGGAAACAATCCAACTCGCAATCACAGCCGCAGAAACAGGACAATTAGTCCTGGCGACACTCCACACTTCTGGAGCAGCAAACTCAATAAACAGAATCATCGACGCATTCCCATATGAACAACAAAACCAAATCCGAGCCCAATTATCAGAGAGTTTGGAAGCGGTCGTTTGGCAATCATTGATGAGAACAAAAGATAAGAAAGGACGAGTTGCAGGACTCGAAGTCATGTTCAACAACAACGCAGTTGCTAACATGATCCGAAAACAAGCAACACACCAATTGAACTCAGTAATAGAAACATCATCAAAAGAAGGAATGCAAACTATGAAAAAGGCCGTAACCGACCTATTCCACGCAGGCCTAATAACAGAAGAAACCGCCCTAGAAAACATACCTAAAGATTTTGAAAAATAATGAAAAAACTAATTAAAAAATTAGCGATAGTAACAATGATAGCAGGACTCTTCCTAGGTGCTTCAAGCCTAGCATTTGCTGAAGAACCAGTAGATCCAGCTGTTACAAGTATAAACGCATTGAAAGATTTAGAATTCAACGTCCATAAACATTTGAATCTAGGACAATCGTGTAAAGACGAAACCACCTGCCCAGAAAAAGCAGACGGAAGTCACTACGCCTGTAGTGAAGGCTTTTGTGACGTACAAAATCAATCATATTTCGGGGACGATGCAGACACAGAAGCAAGAACCGCATTCCCACTATTCAGATTTATTCTAGACGTTATTGAAACTTTAACAAAAATAGCAGGAACAATAGCAGTAATAATGTTGATCCTAACAGGTTTCGTGATGATCTTCTCGCAAGGAAATCAAAACATGTTAGAAAAAGCAAAACAAATGTTTTTATACTCAGTACTAGGAATAATCATAATCCTACTTTCATACGTGATGGTTACCCTAGTTCAAAGCATATTTACACTCTAAAATAATGAAAAATTGGCTCAAACAAAAAGTAGGAATAGTCCTCTCGGCAACATTACTTGCTGTGATGTTTAGCGCCTTCACAACTCCACTCGTCGCAAGCGCAGCAGATTGTAGTTTGGATTTTCAAAATCCAGCAGAAGTTGCAACTAAATCAGGGGATTTGAGCGATGCTGATTTGATGCAATGTATTACAAAAGCAAAAACAGAAGCTGAAAACTGCAGTACTGACTATGGAGAGCTAGCAGAAACACTTTGCCCAGATATTAACAACTCCCTTAACACCCTCCAACTCGAAGAACAAGCAAGAATCGCAATAACTCCAATAGGAGAATTCATAAAAAAAGACCTAGAAATCAATGATATGTTCAACCTTAATAACAGATGTATCACAGACAATAACGAAAGCGTAATCACAGTAATAGTAGAAGAAGCAATCGAAAGCGACCTCGTAGGAACAAACGACACAGAAGTAAGAAACTGTGTAAGAAATACATTTTGTGTCGTTAACCCAAAAGACGGAAAAGGAATCCAATGCGCAACAACACTCCTAAATGCAGAAGCAGGATGTTCTTCAGACGCAATAGCAGCAGAAAAATTATACAAAGGAGTCGGAGTCGAAGATAAAGCTAAAAAAGCTTCCCTCCATTGCCAACCCGTCCAAGTATTTATCTCAAAAACAGGGACAGATCTACTATTCCTATACATCGGAACAATCTACAGATGGGCAGCTAGCATAACTGGAATCATAGCTGTTCTAGTAATGGTAATATCAGGAATCCAAATATCAGCAGCCGCAGGTGATCAACAAGCAGTGACAAACGCACGAAACCGAATTATTCAATCCCTAGGAGGCCTCGCACTTCTATTCTTATCAGGTATAATTCTATACACAATTAATCCAACATTCTTTACAGCAGGATAATGATCAAAAAACTCACAACAATTCTACTCACTCTAACACTAGCTCTACAGCTAGTAGCTCTACCAATCTCACACGCAGAAACAAGCACAGACACAAGTGAACAAACACTAATAGCCGATGCAACAAACAAACTAATAATCCCAAAACCAAAAACCCTCCCAGGACCAGGAACAGACCAACAAGAAGAAGGAGGAGGCGTCAAGAAATGGTTTACAGAAACAATTTTACCAACTTGGACAACAGGAATAGTAGGATTCGTAGCAACTCTCTCATTCCTGATGTTAGTAATCAGCGGATTCAGATACATGACAGCATACGGAAACGAAGAAACAGCAGGATCAGCCAAAAAGATGGCAATTTACTCTCTTCTAGCCCTATTACTAGCACTATTCTCATACACAATAGTATCAATCATCGTAAATATTAATTTCGTATCAACAGGGTAATAAAAATGAAAAAAACAATCAAAAAATTAGCAACAACAATACTAATAGCCCTAGCCCTAGCAATTCCTATATCTAGCACAGCTTTAGCTATCGATGTAGACGAATGGCTTCCAGAGTTTGATCTGGAAAACAATGACGGATCTGAGAGTACAGAACTAGACTCTTTAGATGAAAAACTAGCCCAATACGAAAACCTACCAAAACCAGAACTAAACGATATCTTCGTAACAGCAATAAGAACAATTCTGTTCATATCAGGAGCGATCGTAACAATAGGTCTCATAGTTTCAGGAATATTCTTCCTGACATCAGCTGGAAACGAAGAAGGTCAAACAAAAGCAAAGAAAATACTCGGATACTTAGGGGTTGGAATCATAATAATATCAGTTTCATACGCAATAGTTTCAGGAATTCTAGAAATAGATCTATTCACATAATAATGAAAAAACAAATCAAAAAATTCGGACTAATCATATTACTAGCTCTAGTAGCAAGCTTGATGTTTTCAAGCATAGCTAACGCTGTATACCAGATCCCAAACGAGTTTATGCCAGAAAACACTCCGATGGATTTCGATTTCGTCGGAGACAATGATAAAGAAGCTGGAACAACCGCTCTTCTAGCCGTCCTCCAAATAATTGCAGGCGCACTTCTCTACTTCGCAGCACCTCTAGCAGTCCTATCAATCACTTTGATTGGATTCGACCTAGCAATGAACAGCGGAAACCCAGAAAAAATAGAAACACAAAAGAAACGTCTAACCTGGGTAGTCCTCGGACTTTTAACAATCATCCTCTCATACGGACTTGTAAGAATCGCTATTAAATTCATGGGAGAACTATTTAGCGCAGGAACAACTGGGTAACCCACTTTTAATTCTCCAACCTAGGAAACAACGGATCACCTTTTTCAATCTTCGATCCATCTTCCAAATACCCAAATGATTTTCCATACCCACAATCCTTCCCCACATCACTCAAATAAGGAATTTTCAAACCGATCCTAGTCAAAGCAGATTCAGCTTTTCCAGGAATGATAGGCCAAAACATCAGAGAAGCGTTGCGAACCATCTCCAGAAGGTTATAAAGAACGGCTTCTAAGGCCTCCTTATCAACTTTAGCAAGCTCCCACGGCTTCTGATCCTCAACATACTTATTCGCATGATCTAGAAGCTTTAAAGCCACCTCGCAAGAAACCTTAATATTAAAATTATCCATTCCTTTTTCATACTTTTCCCAAAACTTTTCAATCAACTCACTAAGTTCTGCATTTTTCTCCTTCCCTTTAACCTCTCCATCCAAATACCGATCAACCATCATACAAACACGATTAACCAAATTCCCATAACTATTCGCCAACTCAGAATTATAAACCTCCTCAAACCTTCCCTGACTAAAATCCCCATCATCACCAGTCGGAACCTCTCTCATCAGATAATACCGAAGTGGATCAGCCCCATACTTATCCACATATTCAAGAGGATCAACAACATTCCCAGTACTCTTGCTCATCTTCTTCCCTTCAGAAGTAACAAATCCATGAACATAAATCGCTTTCGGAATAGTAATACCAGCCGACATCAACATCCCAATCCAAATCCCAGCATGAAATCTCAAAATATCCTTCCCAATAACATGCACATCACAAGGCCATAACAAGTTATAAAGATCGCTACCCTTGTCCGACGCATCATCCTCACCATAACCGATTCCAGTAATATAATTCGACAACGCATCTCCCCACACATACATCACCTGCGACGAATCCCCAGGCACATCAATCCCCCACGGCAAAAGATCTTTCGGCCGCGAAAAACTAACATCATGAAGACCTTCCTTACCAATAATATTCAACATCTCATTTTTCCGGCTTTCAGGAAGAATTTTCAATTCATCTTTTTGAATCGCCTCCTTGATCTGGTCAGAATACTTCGATAATTTGAAAAAATAATTTTCTTCCTTGAGTTTTTTCAAGGGCTTGTCGTGATTCGGACATTTCCCATCAACTAAATCCTTTTCAGAAACATACGCCTCACACCCAGCACAATAAAGCCCCTCATAAGAACCCTTATAAATATCACCCTTGTCCGCCAAAATCTTCCACAACTTCTGCGCTCCCTTCTTGTGATAATCACTCGTCGTACGAATAAAACCTTCATTAGTAAGATCAAGAATACCTTTGAGAGCTTCAAATTTTTCAGCATATTTGTCAGCAAATTTTTGAGTATCTTCACCCGCTTCTTTCGCAGTTTCATACAATTTGACCCCATGCTCATCCACTCCCGTCAAATAATAAGTCTTATCCCCTTTCATCATATGAAATCGCGCCAAAACATCCGCCTGGATCGCTTCCATCGCAAACCCGATATGCGGAGCTGCATTAACGTAAGGAATAGCTGTTGTTATGTAGAACTTGTTCATTTGGATAAATTAAATATTAAATCACTCCGCTGATTCGTTGTCTACTTCTAGGCTTTCAACGATTACAATATTCAAACAAATCAGAACTGCCAGAACCAGTGTCACATATGTTGTTTTCTTGAGAAACAATGCTCACACCCCATTCATTATCCTTTTTTGTTAGTAGATAATTAAAACCACCAGTTTCCACAACACTATATTTTTCATCAAGATCAACAACAGAATAAGATATTACTGGCAAGCATTCTGGTATATCGTGTTCTTCACAGTACTCGCTAATTTTCTGAATGATTTCTTCGGTTTCGTCTTCGTTTGTCGCGTAGCCTGTTTGAACACCTTCCGCTATTTCATTATAATTTGTGAATGGTTTGTTAGTGATTCCTTCTTTTAATCTGTAAATCATTTCTGCCATTTCTCCTCTTGTTATTTCCTGATTGAAGAATCCAATTGTTGTTGGGATCGCATTTGCGTCACCCAATACATCCACATAAGGTTTGTACCAGGGTGATCCTGCTACAAGATCATCATCTCCGTAAAGCCCGAGCACAATCATCTTGGAAGCTTCTGAGAATGTTACCTTTCCATATGGCTTAAAAAATCCACCTGGATAACCTTCAATAATTCCAAATTCTTTTGCTACGCCTACATATTTTGCAAACCAATCCATCATAGAAATATCAGCAAAAAAGATA
>Ga0075122_10002842_pt1 | contig 11210 bp, 19 predicted proteins | sample AntAceMetag02UKB_FD_69790 | JGI IMG/M metagenome (GOLD analysis project Ga0075122, IMG submission 69790) | Saline lake microbial communities from Ace Lake, Antarctica - Antarctic Ace Lake Metagenome 02UKB | ecosystem: Environmental > Aquatic > Non-marine Saline and Alkaline > Saline | place... | reverse complement strand
AGATGTTTTAGACACCCTTGTTTGTGCCAATAAGATAAATGATCATCGAAGTAAGCATATGTTTTTTAAGCTGTTAGCTGATAAAGGCGACAGCAGAGTAGAGGTAGCTATAGGGCGTATAAATGAGTTGGTAGACGCTGCCGGTGGTATGTTGATCGAGGGTATTGAGGTGTCCTCCTCTGGTGAGGCTTTAGCGGACGAAGAGGCTGCTGTGACGTATTCCATGAGTATGGGGGAAGTTATAGGGTCTTATGTTGAGTCCTCTGTGGTCGATGATGAGCAGAAGAGTGTTCTGTTAGACGTAGGGAGAAAGTTGTTAGCCGATGAAACTTCTTAGTATAAAAGCATACGGATTCATGATTATGGGAAGTATGGAGATTTCTCTGGATAACACTGGTTTGGTTTTAATTAGAGGAGAGAACAAGGACTCATCCGGTTGTAGCTCTAACGGTTCTGGTAAAACAACCGTTTGTGAGGCTCTTGTGTGGGCGCTGTGGGGTAAAACTATTCGAGGTGAGTTGGCTGATGACGTTGTTCTGTCTGGGTCTAAAGGCGGTACTGAAGTTATATTGCAGTTTAGCGATGATAGTTGTACAGACACTTATGAGATTAGGAGGTATAGAAAGCATCCTGTATATACAAATGAAGTGTGTTTGTATATGAACGGTACTGACATTAGGGCTAGCTCTAACCAAGAGACTCAAAATAAGATTAACGCCTTAGTAAAGATGGACATGCAGACATTCCTTGCATCCGTGATGTATGGGCAGGGGATGTCTTCTTCTTTAAAACGTTTTATTGATATGTCGGATGGTGAGAGAAAGGATATTATCGATAAAATAATGGGAATGGATAGGTTCCCAGAGTTGCATAACAAAACGAAGTCTGTGCTTAAGGGATTAAAGGCAGAGATAGCTTCCCTAAGCATGGAAGGTAAGATGGTTTTTGGTTCTATTGCTCCTGAGAAGGATACGCTAGCAGGCCTTCAAAAAGCCCTATCCTCAGCTAAAAAAGATAAGGAAGATCGTATAGCTAGTAGACAGGCAGCTATAACTAAATATAGAGAGACTATAGCGTTTATAGAGGGTAGGTTAGAGAACGCTTTTGAGGCTGAGCATCTTTTGGTTTCTTTGAAAAAGGATAGAAAGTCCTTGCAGGATGGGGCCAGGGATAAGTTAGCCCTGTTAAATAAGCACTCCGATGAACTGCTTAGAGAGGCTGGGATAGTAGATAACCATATAAACGGTTTGCTTAATAAAGCTGAGGAGATAGATTCTTTTGGAGGGGCTAAAGAGGTTTGCCCTTATTGCTTGAGTGACATAGACTTTGTTAAGATTGAAGATAGGCTGAGAGAATACTCAGAAGAGAGAGGACTTTTTGAAACTAAACTTTCTGAAGTAGAGCAGGAGATTAAAGATTGGGTTTCGTATACTAATAAGGTTAAGAAGGACTATAACGATAAACTATATGGTGTAGGGGAGCAGATTACTGATTGCCTTGTTAAAGTAGCTAGGATTAGCGACCATAGAGAAGGGCTTGCTCTCAATAAAAGAAACGTGGATCAGGCTGAGGAGGCCATAGCTAAGTTGGTTGGGGAGGGGGGTAAGGAGAAGGAGATTCAAGATCTGGTGGATGCTAGTAGAAGTAAGTTGGATACCGCTAAAAAGAGATACAAGCAGGTGTCCATGCTTAAATCTACGTTAGAGTTTACAGTAGAGAAGTATGATTTTTGGGAATACGCTTTTGGTCCTAAAGGTATCCGAGCTTTGTTGGTAAAAGATGTAGTGACTAAACTCAACTACTATGTGACTAAGTACATTAACCACCTATTTGATAACAGCTTATCTATCCGTTTCAAGCCCACCAAAGAGTTGGCTTCTGGTAAGGTGGTAGACTGTTTTGATGTGATAATCAATATGGGAGATAAAGAAGTTCCCTATACGTATTGTAGTGGTGGAGAGAAGCGGCGTATAGATTTAGCTGTGATGTTGGCTCTAGGTGATTTGGTAGCCACTAGGTCAGACAGTCGGCTAAATGTTTTGTTTTTGGATGAAGTCTTTGATGCTCTAGACGATAGTGGAGTCACTAATGTGGCGTCTTTATTAAGCGAATTATCTAGACAAAGAGACTCCATATTTGTTATAACTCATTTGGATTCTATGAAGGATCTATTCCCTAATGAAATGTGTGTCCTTAGGGAAGGTGGTAAATCAACTGTTGCTTTTTGAAAGGAGCTATGAATGTCGTTGATGTTGACTCGTGATGTAGAGTGTGGTCGCTGTGGTAAGGTGTCTCACAAGGTAGAGGCTGAGGACATGGGGATTGCTGAGGTGTTTGGGAGGCTACTAGGAGATGCTTATACTGAAGCGGTGACAGAGGGAGAGAATACTGATTTCGCTGACTTGTCTCATCTGTTTGTGGATAAGTTAAAGGCGTTTGTAGATGGTGATGGTGCGTTAGTGTATGATTTCACTGTTGAGCTTACCAAAGATGCCCCTAAAGGTTTCCGTAACTTATGTCCAGAGTGCGTTGGGGCTGTTAGGAAGCTGTTGAAAGAGGTTCTAGAGCCTGCGCCGAAGACTCCTAAAGATATTACAGAGCCTAAAAGGAGTCCAGGTAGGCCTAAGAAAGTAATCAAAGCGCCTGCTAAGCCTAAGACTGTTAAAGAGGAAAAGAAGGAAGATGCCAAGGACTAAACAACAGGCAGGTAAGTTAGCTAAGAATAAGGGAAACAACTTCGAACGTAAGATCGCTAAGGAGCTGCAGAATTGGTGGAACGGGGGGAAGGTTGAAGGAGACTCCGGGTACCACCAATTTCAAAGAACGCCTATGTCGGGAGGCTCTCAGCTTAAAGATGGTTGGGGCTTAGCAGGCGACATCGCCACTACCGACGAGTTCTTTCCTTTTCATATCGAGTGTAAAAAGCAAGAAGGTTGGTCCTTCTCCTCTCTCATGTCGGTGGGTGGGTGTGCTGCTTTCAGTAGGTGGTGGGAACAGTCCGTAGAAGATAGTGCTGTGTCTGGCAAAGAACCTGTTGTGATATTCTCCAAGAACAACGTAAAGACTCTGTGGGCTATACGTAAGGATTATATTGGTCTAACCCAGACGTCCTCAGGTAGTTATCTACCTAAACTTGAGTTGGTTATAAACGGAGAGACTATCATTATTTTTCCGTTCTCTTTGGTATTGCGTAGCATCCCTCATATTTGGTAAGGAGACACTCAAATGAAACAAACATTAGTGATTATAGATACTTACTCTTTGTGGAAAGAGTGTCAGGCATCCTATGGGAAGAGAAGTAAAATTGATTTCAAGAAGTTGAAGAATTTCTTGGTACAGACTAGAAACGCTGATGAGGAGATGTCGGTCCATGCATATGTGCTTTCCGCACCGGCATCAAAGAACGGGCCTTTTAAAGACATGCTCAGGGGTAATGGGTATATAGTCATGGAGAAGTTTCCTGCTGTTCGTGCGGACGGTTCTTTTGTGGACACAGGACTCTCTGTGGAGGTAACCTTGGCTATGTTATTAAACTGTGATGGCGATGCGTTCGATTCTGTGGTGCTAGTGTCTGCTGCTGTAGATCACCCATCCCTGTTCAGCGCCACTAGATTGTATAACGACCAGCTTAGGATAGAGCTGTTTACATTAAAGAGCTTGTACGCCTTCCCCTTGAAGGAGGCTGTTGATGATGGTACTTTGCATAAGGTGTATTTGTTGGATGATGTGTGTGTAATCAAATGATATCTGTAGTAATACCTTTCAAAGAAGGGCAGTATCTATATAACGTTATAGATACTGTACTAGAGCAAGAGCAGGATGTGGTGTTTGTGTTAGTCTCTGACGCCGCTCCTATGCCTGTAGTCCGCAGTGCTAAGGCCCAGTTGAAAGACCATAAATATATACTTTGTGAGACTGGCGGGTTTGATAGTGATTTGTCTGTATTGGCTATGAATATAGGGTTGTACTACTCTCCTACTGAAGAGGTGTTATTTCTAAATGATAAGTCTCTAATATCCCCTTTCTTTTTAAAGCAGCTAGATAGTTTTGTTGGTGTGGATTTTATAGGCTGGCAGCTGAAATATTCTACTGTGGAGTTTGATGGGGAGGCGTCTACTCTAAGGGATGGTTTGGTTCTTTCGTTTGAAGAAGATAAGCTATACAGACCTGTTTTTATGGTTAACAAGACTGCGGCTAAAGACCTGGGAGGGTTTCCTTATAAACCCTCTACTGCTCAGTCGGTATACGCATTCCAGCAACAATTCCTTTACCATAGAGATAGTAGAGTCGTTAACTTAGAGACTACTTTACTTCTTGATCCTAAAGGCCCAAAGGCTGGTAAGGTTAGCATACCAGAAGGAAAGCAAAAGGCGTTCAACAAAGATACTGTAGATATGTGGGGAAAAACGAAATGGAAGAATTTTCTGATGGAGAGGCACGTATAAAAGAGGAAATAGTCCTGACATCTCAGGGTTGTGTGAAAGTTAATTATACAGTGTATGTAGACGTAATTGAAGAAAGGAACAGGATGCTATGTGTTTAAGTGTTAATTTCGAGTTGATGGATGTTGACTACGCTAGTAGTGACGATTTCGGGGTTGATTGGGGGTTTAGCCTAGGTTATTTGGAGATGCTGACTGCTAAGTGGGAGTTTTCTGGATCGCTGCTGTCGTTTGGCAACAACCGAGAGTTTGATCTGTTGTATTTCCGGTCAGCTGTTGATTGGTTGTTTTGTGCTTGGTTTGGTAAAGACTGTTAATTGAAAGTGAGGAGATAGCTAATGAGTATTCCTGGTACAAAAACTGGATTCCCTCCTGAGGCGTATGAGGGTATCGTTAAGAATTTCATTGAGTCATTGTCTTCTGGTAAGATGACTTTAGGCCCATATACACAGAACTTTGAGGAGAGAGTGGCCCAGAGAGTTAACGTGCGACGAGCTGTGGCCTGTAGTAGCTCTACTGCTGCTCTTGAGATGGCTCTTAAGGTTATTGGGGTTAAGGGCAAGAAGGTGCTGTTGTCTGCTCTTTCCAACCCTTTCAGCGTTAAGGCCGTTAAAGACTCTGGAGGTATTCCGGTATTGTGTGATGTGGGATTTGATGGGTTTCTGTCTACTGTAAGCGTTAGGGAATTGCTAGCTGACGGTTCTGTAGCTGTTGCTATTTTATCCTATGTTGGGATCATGCCTAATTCTGGTTTAGATGTTATTGTGGATGTTTGTAAAGAGCAGGGAGTCCTTGTAATTGAAGACGCTTCCCACTGCTTCGGTGCCACTAGACAAGAGAAGGCTGCTGGGAGTTTTGGGGATATTGGTTGCTTTAGCTTTTCAGAGGATATGCCTATTCAGTGTGGTAGTGGGGGTATGCTAGTCACTAATAATGAAGACTGGGCTGATAAAGCAGAGAAGATGAGGGACTTGGATATTGTCCATAACCTTAAAAACGTACAAGAGCCTGAGGGGTCTGACTGGAGAATTACAGAGGCCCAGGCTATCATGGGGATCTCTCAGGTGATGTGGGCAGATGACATCATAAAAGCTAGGCAGGGTGCCTGTGCCTTGCTTGGTAAGCACTATGAAGAATCTAGTCTACGTTCAAAGCATGTTCATTTATTAGTGAATACTGAAGTTGGTGGTATCTATTATAAATATATGATGATGCTTCCTGATGGGGTAGACAAAGAGAGTGTCTGTGAATATATGAGCAGTAGAGGCGTAGAGATGGCGGCAGATGCTTGTCTAAACCCTGTGCATATGTATTTCCCTAACGATGGGGCAGTGGACGCTTCCACGGTTACTGGAGCTAAGCGCTTTGCTTCTCAGCACATCTGCCTACCGTTTTATGCTGATATGAGTGATGCAGAAGCCTACACTATTATGCATAGGCTTGAGGAGGCTGTGCGTGCCTGTAGATAAGACCAGAGATGTTATACTGTTGAATGGTGAGAAAGTCTCAATAGCAGACTTTTCTCCTACTCCCTTAGCGGTAGCGATGCACTTAGGTAGGATGCCGAGGTTCGCTGGTGCTATCAATCGATGGTGGTCAGTACTCCATCATACTGTGCTTTGTTTCGACTATTGCAATATCAAAGGTTCTGGTTCTTACTCTGAGGACTCCTTGGACATTCTTATTAAGGCTGAGTTGCTTTTGCACGATGCTGTTGAGAGTGTTATAGGAGATACAGCGGACCCATTCAAACTAGAGGAGGTGAGGGATCTAGAAGACGAGTTGACCAAGCACTTATTTGCTTCTTGGTTTGGTACTGATGTGGTTGAGGTGCTTGAGTCAGATGAGTGGTCTGACACTATGTTTAAAGTTGATCGTTATGTAAATGAGATAGACCTGGAGGTCAGGAGAGCGGAGGCGTGGACGGTCACAACTATGGATAGCAAGGATCCCACATTCATAGGGCATTTTGGGTCTTCATTCAATGACAAAGAGATTACAGATCGCATAGAATACATGTCTAAGAGAGATTCTATCTGTTATGAAGACCCTTACGTTACCCCACTAATCAGTTGGTATGAGGGGATAGTGAGCGATACTATCCAACATGTTAGGTCTGTATGTGTTAAGAAAGGATAATTAGTATGGCTAAGACGACATCTAATAAGACTAAGCAAGATAAGGTTGGAGGCTTGAAAAAGGAGGTGGAAACTTTGAAAGAAGAGAATGTGAGACTTCTAGCAGAGTTAGCGGCTTTAAAGGCTGCTCCTAAAAAGAAGTCGGCTGGGCACTCCACATGGCCCAACACTTAACAGGTTAGTATGCATCAAGTAAAGAAGACAAGAGGCTATTTCAAGTGGTCCGAGCTATATAAAGGCTCAGAGTTCTTCGTGTTCCATGACGGGGAGTTCATAAAGTTTGTAGTACATGAGCCTGCTCTATCCAAATGTAGAGATAAGCTAGATCAGTATGGGGATGATATCTTGTGGAATGTGTGCTATGTAGATGAGTCTGGTACTAGAAATAGGTTGTTGTGGATGAAGACCGAAGCGGAGACGGCTGTGCCTCTTCCTGGTCCTGCTGAGAGGCGCACACGTATATCCAAAGTATGGCGTAAAGTGTTGGAAAGGCTAGGTAATGACTGATAAGTTTGTACACGGTTTTATAGACTGTATGGCTATGGATCCAGATAGTTGTTGCTATGCTGTGGTAACTACAGAAGCCGGTGATAGCATACTCATGGTTATTTCGTATTCCAAGGCTATTGACTTAGAGGGAAGGATTATGTGTAAACCCAAAGAGTCTTATCCTATAATTATGCGGGTATACTATGAAGAGGGGGCCGAATACCCTGTATACTCCTGGGCGCACACTGTGTTACCCAATGAAGTGTATGACAGGAGTAGTTTAGTAGATTTGTGGGATAAGAGGCAGTTGTTGGCCGAGGATTTTGATGCTAGAAGAGCTTGCGAAGCCAAGGAAGATTAATATGACTAGAAAAGACTTTACAGACGTTAAAGAGGGGGATATAGTATTTTTAGCTAAAAGAGGTGTGTACCTGGAAGCTAAAAAACTGAAGAATGTTGATGACTTATTCATTGGGTACGTAACTATATCTCTGATTAACGGTTTTAAGGAAGAGCAGATCCCTATTAGTGCGGTAGCTTTGGAAGGCCATTTCTCTGTACGAGATGTGTACAAAGACAAACTAAACGCCTTATCTAGAGCAGTAGCGGTGAAAGAGATCGTTCTTGCCCCCAATACAAGTAAGGGCAGTAATGAGTAAAGACCCCTGGAGAGACATAAAAGAGATACCGGTAAAGGAACTGTTTGAGGCTCCTGGTAACCCTCAAACGCAGACTTCGACTGTATTCAATAATTTGATTGAGGATATATCGGAGGATGGGTTTGATCAGCCTATTAACGTAGTAGCTAGGGAGGCTGGTGGTTATACAGTCATTGACGGTAACCACCGGCTCAGGGCTTTGAAGTACTTAGCATACGAGAAAGTTCCTTGTATTGTTCGCACAGACTGGGATGAGGTTAAGGCTAAGATCAAGCTTATTCGGCGTAACTTGCTTGTTGGTGAGTTGGACAAGGGTAAGTTCACGAAGTATATTGATGATTTCACAGATAGGTATAAGATACCTGCTGATATGCTACCATCTATGATGGGGTTTGAGAATGAAGAGGCTTTCCTGGCTATGTACAATCAAGCTAGGGAGATCTCTGAAGAGGATTTGGAGAGGCTTGGTGGAGGAAAGGTTGAGCTAAGGCTAATCGAAAACCTAACAGCAGTGTTAAACCAGATATTCAGTGAGTTTGGAGAGTCCGTACCGTATAGTTATATCTATTTTTACTACGGAAAGAAATTACATACGCTCATACAGTCTGGTCCTATTATGAAAAAGGCTTTAGAGGCTGTCTCTGCTAAGTGTTTAGACGAGAAAACAGATATTAACGAGGTTCTGCCAGACATTATCAAGAAAGGATTGGAGTCTGACGATGACTGATAAAACTCTAACAATGACTCTCATTGAAAAGAAGTGTGCAGAGATTAAGGACATGCTCCTTGTTAAGAACAGAAAGTATGGAGACTCTGCTTTGAAGCCTATGAGGCTGTTCTCTAGCTCAGACCCAGAGGAGCAGATCAACGTCCGTATCGACGATAAGCTGTCTAGGCTCAAAGCAGGGCAGATGGATGAGGATGAGGATGTGATCAAGGATTTAATTGGGTATTTCATTCTTAAACTGGTGTATAGGGATGCTGATGCCAGCTCTGATAAGCTAGGCATCAAGAGAGAAGAGGATTAAATGGAGTTTAAAACTGTTCATTGTAAATTGTTGAGTGTGGGGCCTTCCAGTAGGTTTAAGGGGAACGAGGAATTTGCTGATGCAAATGTGCGAACTGATGACGGTGTAGATTTGTGCCTTATGGCGTTTGGTAAGGTGATAGGAGCTTTTAAGGACTTTACTACTTCTGAGGATGCTGCAGATTTTTTAACTGTTCACTATGTAGATGCGGAGAAAATGGATGGGACTGATGGTTTTGATAGCATTATTCTGGGTGCTTGGACGGATGATGTAAAGAGATCTCAGGAGTCTATTGATGATATCGAGCAGAAGTTTGTAGAGGAGTCTATGTTGAGTTTAATTTCTGCCATGGAAGAAGCTCCTTTAGTAGGAGAGAAGATGCCTCAGGAAAGGGTAACTAATGCGATCAAGTCATTATATTGAAGTAGAGTTGAACCCTAATGCTAGTGGTAATGCTCAGATAGCTCCTTTAGGGGATTTCCATTTAGGTTCTGGTACTTGTAAAACAGAGTTAATCAGAGAAGCCGTTTCTAAGGCTGTTAAAGAGCGACAGTACGTGCTTGGTATGGGAGACTACTTAGAGGTCGGTACAAGGCATTCTGTGGGCGCTGGTGTGTATTCTCAGTCCATGATCCCCGAGGAACAGAAGGAATTGGGTATTGAGTTGTTTCAGCCTCTAGCAGATGCTGGTTTATTACTAGGCCTTATCCCAGGTAACCATGAGCAGAGGACATTCAGAGATGATGGTATTGATATTACTGCTGATCTTTGTAGAGCGTTACAGGTACCTCTACTAGGCCACACTTGTTTTGTATATGCTAAGGTAGGAGAGCAGAGATACGATATCTATGCTACTCACGGATCCGCAGGGGCTACTGTGCCTCACACCAAAGTGAGAGCTGCTCTAGAGCTATTCAAGTATATCGATGCAGAGATTGTGTTGTATGCTCACCTCCACCACCTAGCCCACGAGACTATGGAAGCTTTTGGCATTGATCGCAAGAACAAATGTATCAAAACTATGCGTAGGCATGTGGTTCTTACTGGGTCTTTTCTTGGGTATCGAGGTAGTTATGCTGAGCAGAAAAACTACATGCCTGCCAAGATTGGTTATGGAGTGGTCAATTTAGGGTACGACACCCACGATATTTCAGTTGAAATCTAGGAGAAGTTATGATAACAGCAACTTTTAGGTGTGCTATTTGTGGTGTACCAGAGGAAGCTCGCTTTGTTAAGGCATTCAATGAGCTAATTCCGGCTGATGAATACAGCGAAGGGGCTATGGAAACCTGGGATTACTTGGAGCCAGGAGATGAAGACTTAATCTGCCCAGTATGCCTAAGCACTAGGAAAGATATTGAAGATGTATTCAGAGATTAAGTTTGAGTGGATACAAGTTCCTAAAGGGTTTAACCTTGATGGAAGTGCTGCTAAGCATAGTTATGAACTAGTTCCTTTTGTAGGATATGAGGTTAGGGTTTACTGGGTATCCTATAAAGGTATTTCTGGTTATACGCACAATCTCAATGATAAGTACTTCTATGATGATCCTTATGCTGCTCGTGAGGATGCTGTGAAAGAGCTCTGTGGCCTCCTTGAAGGAGAGCACATTGACTCTGAAAGAGCTAAGGAGACTAAGGATAGCCTTACAGAGTTCAGGGACAAATACATTTTATCTGCTAAATTGGGAAGTCGCTTAAAAGATACTGAGCTTATGGGCATTGAGCTAAGAAGATAAAACGGAGACTATAATCAAATAATGGACATAAAAGAGCTTGATAAGCATTTAAAGAATCTAAAGCCTGCCACACTCAAAGCTATGTGCGGAGAAAACGTGGCACTGTGGGTAATGATTGAGAAATTACTGGTTGACCATAGGCCATTCAACTTTGAACATCACAAATATCTAATAGACATATACGAATGTGAGGACCACGAGATATGTGTTATGAAAGCCGCTCAGATGGGATTGACTATCTGGCTACTGCTCAAAGTACTACATATCCTGCTATACAAAGGCCCAATAAAAGCCGGGATCTATTTCCCAACAGCAGACGGCGCTATCAAGATGAGTAAGGATAGGCTGACGCCACTAATAATGGATAACCCAGGACTGAGGAAAAGGGTAGTAGCCTCTCAGTTCACAGACACACTAGGGCTAAAGCAGATCGGGCAGTCGTCACTGTACATCACACACACAGGGGGGGTAGCCTCTAAGGACTCGATGCCACTAGACTTGTTGGCGTTTGATGAGGTACGGTTAATAGATCCAAGGGATCTTGACCAAGCCCTGGAACGGGTAAGTCATGCAAATGACCCTGATTCCGATAAGGAGCCTTATAAGTTCTATATCTCTACAGCTGGATTACCGGGTACAGATATACATGCGAGATTTATGAGAGGTGACCAGAGGTACTGGCACACTAAATGTGGCTGTGGGGATAAGCCAGAAGAC
>Ga0075122_10002838_pt1 | contig 11229 bp, 19 predicted proteins | sample AntAceMetag02UKB_FD_69790 | JGI IMG/M metagenome (GOLD analysis project Ga0075122, IMG submission 69790) | Saline lake microbial communities from Ace Lake, Antarctica - Antarctic Ace Lake Metagenome 02UKB | ecosystem: Environmental > Aquatic > Non-marine Saline and Alkaline > Saline | place... | reverse complement strand
ATTGCACACAATAAAGCGTATCTCGACTTTACAAATACCAAAACAAGATTGTCGTCTGCTTGTGTTGCTTATGGATATCAAAAACAAACACAAAATGATGCTGATGGTTGGGAATATCAGTGGATAACAAGAGCGGGATATGAGAAAGCGACAAATAACAAACCTTAAATGCTTATATCGTAAGGAGGTAGTGTGATGGATATAGGAATATTAATAATAACCCACGTGGCGCTCTGGGTTAGCGGATTTATCATAGGTTATGCGTATCGACAGCGCCACGAGGATAAAAGAAATTATGACGATTATGATTCGGGTGTGGGTTGTTATACACGTAAAGAGGAAGAAAACGAACAAGAAGGAATTGATTTGCAGATATCGGCAACGATGCCAGATGATAGGAGTTATCACTTATGACAGGCTTATACTGTGCGTTTGTGGTCGAGCTTTTAAACGGCGCTTTTAACTTTATCAAGAGGAGAAAGAAAATGTGCAGTGATATGATAAATAATCTAAACAGGAGAGTAAAATGGAAAGAGGAATATCAAAACAAATATTAATAATAGAGTGGGCAGATTGTTGTAAACAGGGAAGTGAGACCTTACATGAAGATGATTGTATGGATTTGGGATTAATGAATTTGATAAGTGCTGGCGTCTTAATAAATGAAAATAGTGATTCCATTACACTTGGGAATGATTATTGTGCAGAGTATGGAAATTATCGTGATGTTGTCACATATCCTACAAGTGGAATACTAAGAATAATTCGTTTACGGATTCATAGTAATGGCAAGTTAGATACATGGGATGATAAACAGTGGCATAAACAAACTATTAGCCATAAAAATAAAGGATGATTTATGATAACCGATACCTGTTATAAAATAAGTTGTATTGGGATTGTGGTATTCGGCTATGCTCTTATCCTGTTAGCGTGGTATTTGTGGCTGGATGATCTGTATAAATTGGTTTTGTATGCTTTCGATAATGTGATTTACTGGTTAATGGATTTTCTAATGGGAAGGAGTAAGTGATATGAATAAGAAAGATGCTGTGATAACTTATGAGTTTAATGATTTAACATCCATGGATGTGTGTAATATGGTCCATTACTGCAGTCCGTGTCCAGCGGACAAATATCAACGTGGCGATGAATGTGAAGAGAAGCTCTATGAATTTGTCGCCGAACACGGACTGACTATCCACATCGAACCCAAGAAATAAAGGGGGAAATGATGAGCCTATGTAGATTCAGTAGTGATAATTGGAAATGCGAGCTGTACTGTTATTATGATTGTCAAAGTGGTATCACAACGCACGTAGCTGCAAACAGGCGTGTTGGAGAAATACCAGAGGTGCCATCTATAACAAAAGTACCTCTTGACGTTTTCACAAAGGCTTTTAAAAGGCAACAGGTAGCCTTAGACACGTCAGAAATTGAACCTATTGGATTGCCCGAAGACGGAAAATCTTTTTGCGATACAAGCATAGAAGATTTTCGAGGTACACTAAAACATTTGCGTGAACTTGGATATAATTTTCCTGATTATTTATTTGAGATTGACGAAGAACCTGAATGAACATAGTCGGATCGTCCAGCGAAATGAGTATGTGATGCCATATTTTTACGGATGTTTTCGAGAGGGTAGAGATGATGATGTACCTGAGGCACGGAACAACATTGACAAATTGAAACTCTTGGGACTGATGCTTGTAGCACTGTCAGTACTGTTCACAATCGGATTCCTATGTTGGGTGGCACATTGGATATGTATCTTTTTTTCAATTTAAACTTGACAAAACGATGCGACTTGCATATATTGTAATCTACAATTCACTCTCGCATTATCACCGCATTAATTCAATCGAGGTTTCAAATGAAAAGAGATACAAGCTCACCAAAGATTATGTTCGACGATGTTGATTTAGAAAAGAGATTAGATATTTTGGATTACTATACTGATAAGGATTACGACGATAACATAACTGATCCTGAGTTTTTGAGCCGTGTTATTAATTGGGTACGGAGAAGCTATACCAGGTTCATCGGCATATTGACAAATCCGGCACTACATGCTGATGATATTCTCGGACCAGCTACCACAGTAACGTTCAAAGAAAGCGAAGCGGTAATTAACAGGGCGATAAAGATACGCGAAGCGATGCCCCGCAACATGTACAAAACGCAAGCAGAGTTCAATCGTGTATGCTACCGACTCGGTATCGAGAAAGCGTTACAGATAGTAGGCTGTAGTTTTCCAATAAAAGATAATACTTTTGACGAAATGGCTGAAGCGCATAATAAGATATTCAGAGTCAAGGAAGATATAGAGAAAAAGCGGATAGAACAGAGATGCGACGAAATAGAAGAGCGATGCAACGGTAATAAAGAGAATCGTGAGACAGTGAAAGAAGCGAAACTTGTGCTGATGACATTGAAAGAACCGAAATCAAATTGGAATACTGTAGAGAATGTGCCGGTGCAGATGCCGAGTTATGATGAGGTTAAACAAGCAGGATAATTGTTTTAACAGGGAGAGAGAACTGTCAACAATATGATAAAGAGGGCTGTGGTGGCTTGTGCCACATAGAGTCAAAGAGAGTTTCGCTATTTAATGATGGTAGTATAGCGTATCCATCAGCGCTCTATCAGGGACACAGTCGTACGGCTATCTTCCCTGCCAGCCCTTCAATCAATGTAAACAGAGAGAGAAAACATGGAAACCGAAAGCACAGAAGATCAGAAATTAATAGTATCTAACAACAGTCTAAAGTGCGATAAGTATATCAAGAGCGCTACTACTGGCAAATGTATCAATCTACTCGAACAAGACGGCGGTGCGTTCTGCAAGCTACCCACTCAGTTCCGTTGTCCACTCGAAATACAAACCAAAACATTCAAGATGTCTCACAGCACTGTTCAGGATTACATTACCTGCAAACGCAAGTTCTGGTTGAGACACATTCAAGGCATACAGGTCAAGACACACTTGTTGCCGTTGCCGTTGAAGCGCGGTATTCTGTGGGATAAACTGCAGGATTTGCATTACGGTGCTTGCAAGATAGCCGATATAAACGGTTGGATCAAAAAGCTACGTATGTCCGATATGGAAACAGCTCGCATCAAAGGACTATACAAAGCGTTCAAAGAGTGCGTGTCGCCTTACAGATACGGATTGATAGGATTGCAACAGCATTTCGAATACCATCATACCGACACTATTAACGGCGAAATATTCGTGCATGGCTACTACGATAGACTGTACAAGAAATGGTTCGCTGAATGCAAGCTCACAACTAAACCTAAATATTATGAAGACCCGTTCTATATCCGGTCACAGGTTGGAACTTATTTTGGTGCTGATGATAGTCTTGAGCGAGTAAATCTCGAAGTAACATTGGTACCAGCCCAGAGATATTATCAGGCGGGTCGTAATCGTACCAGTGCTGAGACACCTTCAGAATTTCAAAATAGAGTATATGAAGATGTAATGGATCGTCCGGCATTCTATTTTAAGGGATATGACCGCCGGAAAAAAACTTACGGATGGGATTTTCATCGCAGTAATTTTAATGCTGAATCGATGAAGACGAGATACAGTCAGGTTATCAGGGAAATAAAAGAGCGTAGTCAGCGTAACGCTTGGTACGAAGAAGACAAGAGCTGTATGCTTTTCGACAAGGAATGCGAGTTCATGGATATATGCAGGTCGTATCGTGAAGGTGTGTTTGAGGTCGATACTGATAATCATTACGATATAAGAGAATCACCGTTGGATAAAGGATTGAAAGAATTCATAGAACAGGATAAGAAAACTAACAAACAGAATGAACAGGAGAGTGGTGATGGAAATAAGGGATAATGAAACAAGAAGCGTGATTGAGTTATTGTCGATAAAGTCACAATTAATTTTACATGAATTGTCTTATCAGCAGAATAAACGTAGTGATAGATATAAAAAAGAGGTTGAATATCTTAAAGCGGAATTGCTCTCTCGTGATATAATATTGCGTAAGCTTTTATGGATAAATCATGCAACAGAATCTTGTGGTTTATACGGTGATGATGGTGAGATGCAATGTAATACTTGCGGGATAGATTTCAAACGAGATACACCAGAAGAGATAGAAAATAGATTATCTGAATTTGGTTTAAAACGTTTAGCAGAAATCACACATAACGAACTAACCAAACAGGAGTAAGTAATGGCGATTGACATGAACAAGATTAAGGTAGGTGTTTCAGGTCTCACGAATGAAATTTATTTATATCGCATGGGAAAAGATAAGTTCATGTCGCTCGATAAACGAGAAGCATCAAGTGAAGTATATGCAACTATTATAGAACATATGCTCATGTTCGATATGAATACGCCTAAAATAAAAAAAGCACAGTCTATGCGATACGGTGATAAATGTTTCAGGGTTACTGTTGAAACAATTACAATAGAAGAATTTGAGAGTGAACGAATAATGGATAAACTAACCGAACAGGAGGAACTATCATGAGATTCTTAGAGAGTACACCGGAGCTTACGGAAGCGATATTCCCAGGATGCGTAATTGTCATATACAGCGGAACAGGTGTTGGTAAAACAGTATCGTCATTAAAGACGCTCAAAACGCCAATATTTCTAATAAACATGGAATCAAGAGATCCGTTACGAGCTATCGTTGCATCAGAAATGAATTTCAAATTGATACCGGCAGCTGAAGCGGTTGCAGCAAAAGGTGATTTATGTTACAATAATTACGACGGTGACTGGAGAAGTGCTCGAACATTTATGGAGACATTTGATTTCTCGAACTACGCATCTATTATTCTTGACGGCGGTACAGAACTTTCGAAACATTCCTGTCGTGCTTGTCTGGCTGGTAACCAAGAAGAAATGTCGGAAGATAGACAAGAAGTTATGAGCATAAAGGATGAATCAACATTAGAATGGTCTGATTATTCAAAATTAGCTGACCAAATGGACAGAATGATAGAACCACTTACTGCTTGGGCACAGAAAGGCAAGCACATTGTTATTAACGTGCTGTTAGCTGATGAGATGAACGAATGGAAAGAGTCGTTCGAAGGCAAACCCATGTTTATCGGTGGCAAATTTGGCAAGTCACTTCCAGGCAAGGTTGATCTAATCGGTATGGCAACCAGAAGATATACTTTTGCCAAGGATGAGAAGGGAGAGAATAAACTTGATAGCAACGGACAGCCGATAACAAGACTTATTTATCCACCTTTAGTACAGTTCGATCCTAATGGAACTCAAAAGTTTCAGAGCAAATGGTCAGGCAGAAGGATTAATTTGCCCGGTAACGAGGGTATACCAGCATCTGAATGCGCCATGGCTGGACCGCTTGATTTCGGTGCATGGTTAGAACATAAGATTTACAATCCCACAACGAAAGAGTGGGAATATCAATCAGGTTACGAAGATCATAAACCGTCTACAACCAAAACAGCAAACAAGAAAGGAGAGAAGGCGTAGTATGGTGCAACGCAGTACCGTAGCAGTATGTATGTTGTGCAAATTTTACACTAACAAAGTATTAACGAGGAGAAGAGAAGATGAGTTTAGAAGATTATTCAAGAGTAGGTGATGATGGTGTCGCTCATGTCGGTGGCGGTGGTAAGCCAATTCCAGCAGAAGGCTATCAGCCAATTCGGTTCGACGAAGGTATCACAATGGACACGAGCCCAAAAAACGATGCGTGGTGCAGAATAAGTCTTCCGGTTGTTGTTTGCGAAGGACCGGACGACGGAAAAGGGTTTATACATCAAATGACATTAACAGCAGGTGGCAAAGATGAAAGTTTTGTCAAAACTGCGAATGGAGATATCGTTTCATTTCTTGTCGTGCTTGGTATGTTAGACAGATTTGTCGCTGCGCTCAAGGAAGACAATGTGGATGTCAGTGAAGACCTGTTCCTTTCAGCTGATAGCAGTGGCAATTATACAGTCTTTGATCGCAATAAAGCAGATGCAGTATGTCGCAAGCTCAAAGGGATGTTGCCAAATGCCGTTATCGATGCTGATGTAATGTACAAAAAGGAAAAAGGCGATTTTGGCACATTCAACAGACCGTATATTTTCAATTGTGCGAAGTACGGTTCTGGAAAGTTCAAAGTGAAAGCACCGGTAGCAACAGCAGCTCAAACTGGTGGCGCAGCAGCTGCTACACCAGAACAACGGTGGGGTTGATCTATCACTGAATAACTGACACTTAACCCGTCTGCCTGTGAGATATCGATATAGACTCCAGTCATGTTTTGCAGGCAGATATCAAAAAACAGAAAGAGGAAAACCATGAAATCCGCAACTATACAACCAGAACAAACAGATGAAACTGATATCAGCCATCCACAACCATTCGTATCCTACATAAGAGATGAGAAACAAGTGCCGCACGGTGTACTGTTAGCAGAGAGATACGGCGATCATGTCGTGGTTGGTTTTGCGCTGTGCTCTCCGAGAGATAAGTTTGACAAGAAAAGAGGTAAGCAGATAGCCAAGGGTAGAGCAATAGCCTATTTTAATAGTACGATGGTGATACTCTGCGCATCCAAAAGTAATAAGCCAGTAAAAATATTGCACACTACAAACCCACACACAAGTCTCAAGCTCAATGAGAGAGCTGTGAAAATCCCGTCCGATATACAAAAAGCTTTCAATAGATTTATGCAGAATTGCAAAAAGTATTATCAGAATTGTACGTTTCCTGCATGGACAGAGCTCGTATAATATGACCGCCAAATCAAAATACAAAGCTACGCCGAGAGGTGCTATTCGCAAACGAGCATACGCTACTAAACAAGACGACTGGAAGCCTGTAGAACTTCCTGAAGGCGGATTCACTATTATCATTGACACACGAGAACAGCGTCCGTTGTTCATCAATTCCGACATTAATATCCCTGAAGAAATCAAATTCAAAAGAGCCAAGGTAGAACATGGCGACTATACGATAGAAGGATATGAAGATCAGATTTGTATAGAACGTAAACAACAATCAGATTTTGAATCGTATATATCGAGAGAATATAAAAACCGAACAATAGGCAAACTGCAACGAATGAAACAAGAAGTGAAATGGCGGGGATTGGTTGTTGAATGCGATTATGATGAATTGTACTTCGACCCCATCTCACCTGACATGACCAAAGAGAAAGTTTTTAATCATATATTATCGTTCGAGGTTCATTATGGCATGCATGTATTTCCGCATCGTGACAGGGGAACAATAGAACGAAAAGTATTAGGTTGGTTAGCACGTGTTTACAAGTATTGCAAAGAAGAAGAACGGCACAACGCGTTAAAAGCTAACAAGCAAATCGAACAGAAAGAAGACTAACAAAAGGACAAGACTATGACCGGTGCATATGTAAGAATTACAAGAGATGCCAATTGGGACAATATTGAGTTCGATCAATTGACTAATGATGAAATGGATTGTTTTGCTAATGAGTCGCCGGAAGATGGTTGGAAATGGGCAAAATTTCTTGCAAAATGGATAAGAGATAACATTGTCAGTGCGGAGTAAAATCTATGTACACTTCGGAACAAATAGACAAAGCGTTTCACTACTTCAGCAACTTTAAGCATGAAGAGTTCAGACAGCATCAGGCTGAAACGATAAAGACAATAGCGAATTCTAAGCTGAGCGTGTTCGCATTGATGGCGTCTGCAGGATCAGGAAAAAGCATAATTGGCGCTACGTTAGTCAAGCTATTCAAAGACGGTATCTACGTTTGCAGTTCCAAATTTCTGCAAGAACAAATCCAGCAAGACTTCTTAGAGTTTGAACTGCTGTTCGGTCGTGCTAATTATAAATGCTTAGAGAAACCCAAGCTCTCGTTAACCTGTGCTGATTGTATCTACAAAGAACCTGCCTCGCACTGCAAACAGTATGATAAGTGCATGTATCGCGTACAGAAGAACAGAGTAGCCAATCATCATTTACGCTGTCTGAACTATCCTTACTTTTTGTCCGTCAACAACTATACATCTGATGGTCTGTTCGTCAATAAACCGATAGTGATATGCGATGAAGCTGACAAACTCGAAAACGAGCTTTTGAACTTCATCAATATAGTAGTGACAGAAGCGCAAGTAAAAAAACTCGGATTGAATATGCCGAAATACAAGACAGCTTGCAAGAAAGGTATACCGGAATGGAAAGATTGGGCGTATGATAGCTTGCGAAAAGTGCAACGGAAATTGAGAAGATTGCCGGAAACTGCTACCCAAAAAGAATATGAGTTTCTTGGCGGATTCAGATTTAAGCTGAATAATTTTCTTAAATTAGTTAACGAAACATGGTTGCTTGAATACAAACAGAACACAAAATACGGTCAGCGATGGTCGTTCATGCCGACATGGATAACGCCTGAGATGACTGACAAGTTCTTCAGAAACCATTGCGGCAAAATAGTGCTCATGTCAGCTAAGCTACCGCCACTCGAAGCCTTGTCAAAGAAACTCGGTATTCCAGCTAATGAAATAGACTATCTCGAAGTGCCGTCAACATGGGACAAAAAGAACAGATCGATAAAGTTCATTCCAACAGTTGCTATTAATGTAAAGACAGAACAAGAAGAACTCGATACTATGAAACCTGTTATTGCAAAGATAATGAAGAAGCACGAACACGATAAGGGACTGATACATACGTCGAGCTATCGACTCGCAAGATTTGTTATGTCAATGAACGACGACAGATTAGTAACGCATACACCGAGCGATAAGATAGAAGCGATAGAACGTTTCAAACGATCTGATAAACCGCTTGTTATGGTCAGTCCGAGCATGGAAAGAGGCGTCAGTTTGGATGATGATTGGTGCAGATTTATAATAATTCTCAAGGCATTGTTTCTCGATTTGAGCAACAAGCAGATCAGCACAAGAATGCATTCGTCAGAAGACGGCAGATTGTGGTATGATGCCGAGTGTATTCAGAATATCGAACAGGCTTGTGGGCGAGGAGTGCGGCACAAAGACGATTGGTGTCACATTTATTTATTAGACAAGAACATAGAGAGATTATACGACAAGCAGATTAAATCGTTTAGCAGATATTTTAAGGATGGTATCCAATGGTAAACTATCTAATTAACCTTGACAGCTTTTAGCACTTCGGTCATTGTTGATTGCAATGCTGTCATACTACTATGCGTCAACTCGGCGTTCTTCTCAACTGTAACTTTCAGACCTGAAACAGTATCACTTAGATTATCTATTTTATTTTCTAACAATTCCTTCAATGCCTCTCTGTTTTCTCCACAACGTTTATCTGTTACGTTACTTCTTGCAATCGGTGGTCCGTACTTTGCGATGGCAACAGCTATAACCATGCAGATACCCAGTATACCGTTTGAAAGTTCACCTATCATTTCGTCAGCCCCATTTTGAATTGGAATATTATTTAGTTAATTTCTTTTGTTTTTCATATGTTCTCAACCCAGAAATTCCAAGCATCCCTGTGATTATCGGAAACAATGTGCCGATATCAAGCTGTGGTCCCACTACTGGATTGCCACACAAGGTTGTAATCCAAACAAGTGTCGGGTTAACAAGATAGTTCATGCCCATAGCCATTACGCACAGCCACATCATTGCTGGTCTGGCACCTGCGATAAACAAGCTTCTATGCCCCGCTTCTATCTTATTGACTTCAACTTGCCATTTATCTTTTTCCTGTTCCATCTTAGCAAGTAAAAGTTTTGCAGCAACCTTCTCATCGGGAGTTTCGACAAATTTATCAATTGCGCCCGCAACACCTGAAGCAATACCGCCGAGATCCAAACCCAGAATACCTGACATTACGCCCATAACGTCTTACCTTTTCTTTGTTGTCTTACTTTTTGATTTAGTAGTACCTGTTCTACCGAGTACGCTCATAATATCTTACCGTCCTTTAGCTTTATATTAATCAAATAGAAGGAAGTATTGAAAATTCCGTTACTTGTGATAAATCGAATTCTCCACCAGCGTATGTACATTTAAACTGAACATAAAAATTACCAGCTTTACTAACATCAACAGTACCGTAATCCCACCTAAATCGACCATCAGAACCGTCTGTAACAAAATCAAAAGTACCATCACAATTTCTGCCATTTTTATCTTTGAACGTTGATATTCGAGCTGTTACTGTTCCGCCAGACAAATTCCAAGGAGTGCTATTTTCCTGTTTCCATGTAATTGTTTGGGGTGTATACGTTGCTCCCTTTATCGCATATGCTAAACTCATATTATCCTTCCCCTGTTATTGTTCCTGTAATAGCCTGTCCTGTTATGCTGCCTGTAATATCATTTGTTGTTACGCTGCCCGTAATAGTCTGTCCTGTTACATTGCCTGTTATAGCCTGTCCTGTTACGCTGCCGTAAGTAGAGAAAAACACGCCACCTATTGATAATGCCGTTGCTTTACCATCTGCTGAGGCGATAGAATTAACTATTTCACTACCAATACCTATACTTACTGATTCACCAACTGATAAACTAATAGATTGAGCAGTCGCTCCACTTACACCCGTTGCTACCGCTGTCCCTTCGGATGAACCTAAACCTTCATAGGTGGCAGCAAAAGCGAAAGCTGTTGATCCTTCTCCAGCTGATAAACCCACAGACGAAGGTATTGAACCACCGACACCTGCTGCTGTTCCAATACCTTCGGATAAACCGATAGACAGTGCGGATACGCTACTAACCCCAGTACCTGTACCAGTACCTTCCGATGACCCGACTGCTGGTAATATAACCTGACTAATAGACTCGGCTGTTGCTATACCCTCAGAAGAACCAACTGAACCAAATATCGCCCCACTTACACCCGTACATATCGCCTCACCTACCGAATTACCTACTCCAGTGAAGATGCTTAACCCGATGCCAGATGGTATCGCTTCACCCGTAGCCAATCCAATAGAGCCTGCCGTAGCACCGCTAACAGATAAACTTACTGCCTCGCCTGAAGATGCGCCTATGCCAGCGAAAACAGGGGATGATATCCCTGCTATTGTGCTTTCGCCAACCGAAGAGGCAACCGATGACGATGTCGCTCCACTTATACCTGCTACTGTTCCAACACCAGCTGATGAGAATGGAGCAAGAACCAGCGCAGCGGATAGAATAGCTGTTGTTGCAATCCCAGCAGCTGCTGATATAACTCCCTTGATTGTGCCTGTTATTCCATTGCCTACTGCTGCGCCTGTCGAAGAGCCGTCT
>Ga0075122_10002836_pt1 | contig 11233 bp, 23 predicted proteins | sample AntAceMetag02UKB_FD_69790 | JGI IMG/M metagenome (GOLD analysis project Ga0075122, IMG submission 69790) | Saline lake microbial communities from Ace Lake, Antarctica - Antarctic Ace Lake Metagenome 02UKB | ecosystem: Environmental > Aquatic > Non-marine Saline and Alkaline > Saline | place... | reverse complement strand
TCACCCATACAAACAAACATAAGCACGTCACCCATACAAACAAACATAAGCACGTCACCCATACAAACAAACATAAGCACGTCACCCATACAAACAAACATAAGCACGTCATACTCATTAACATTACACGTGACACGCATCCATACAAATAAACATAAGCAAAACCACTAACACGGATACACCTTAGCATCCAAGTTACATACACCCTTAGCATCCAAGCCTTACACGCTTTGATATATAAAGCAGACACGTATAGATTAAGATAGGTACACGGATATAACTATATAGGGAGTCAATAGGGTCAAAAGGTATAGTCTGTATAGGGATAGTAGTTGGTGCTTTAGGGGTGTCTTTTTAGGGAGATAGCTGATATGGGTATTTGGGAGAAGGTTTTGCTTGGATGCTTTAATGTAATAATGATAGTGATTGGATGCTATGTCGTGATAGTTGGTGGGGCTGTTTATGCTTGGATATTTGGGTGAAGGCACGGTGGAAAACGTGATAACAAGGTGGAAATTGGAACAAGGTGAATAATAACAAGGTGTTATGAAGGAATTGGGGGTGAGGGATTGGGTGAAAGGGAATGGTAAAAGAGCGATGCTCTTTTATGTCGGGTGTTTAGAGGAGTGATAGTGTGGGTGGATTTAGATATACTATAGTTTTGGTAGGTGAAGAAGGAATGACTTGCTTATGGTGGAGATAACAACGTGAGAACATTAGAGATTGTAAAAGAAACGCAGGGAATTAAGGCTTTACTTCCAATCGGTAATATAGTAAATATAGGTTGGTAAAGAGAATATACTATATGAAAACGAGATGTTATGTCTAAATTTATTAAGCTACATGGGAAGCGAGACGTTGGTGGGAAAGGGAATCTTGTACTCGTCAATGTCAATGCGATAAAACACGTCCTTGTCTCCTATGATAAAAGCAGAGGAGAGTGCTATACAAAAGTAAGAACATCCGATGAAGTAAGCGTTGGAGTGAAAGAAACAGTCGAAGAAGTGTGGGCGATGTTAAATGATACACCTAATAATGATAACGATGCTCAAAGAGACAGGCTGAGTAGGAGGATGGATGTAGAACAAGAGAATAATCAGTACGAAGAAGTATCCTTTGATGGTGCGAGCAAGTATGACCATACTACGATCTATCATTTTGGAGGGAGTGAGCTGTTTTACACGGTAGTACAAGATGATTATAAGACCGTAACCAAGGCGATAAAGACTGCTATGGGTGAAGAAACTAATGGTAAGCTAACGAGGAGGATGGATAAATGAGGATATCAGAGACGGAGATGAATACAAAGACTATCGTGATCGGGAGGACTGAGTTTCTTGGAATGATACTTCGCCACATACAATATAAAGGCGTTAAGATACACGAGAATGCTGCCGATGAAGTAACTTTTAATTTTAGCGATAGTTCACAAGCCTCTGCTTCTGAGCTTAAGCACGTAGTAGCTTCTTTCAAAGTAGCATCTATTGTCCGAGATGAAGAGAGCATTTAATCATGGATACTACCCTTCCTAATATAATGTTCTTGACGTTAAGGAGCATGAGAAAGAGAGTAGGGATAATTTGTAGCAACGTATCGTGCTATATTGATAACGTTGATTCTACTACAATTTGCTTTATTGGTGATCGTCAAGATAGCATAATCGTGCTGGAAAAGTTCGATGACATCACCTTTAAGCTGAGAAAAAGTGGAATCGATACTGCGGGAAGGAGGATGAGGAAGATTGATTGCTGAGCCAAAAACGATAGTACTTACGTGGGAAGGTAACGGCAGCAAGGCGCACGTTCTAATCAATAGCATTGTCTATTATGAAAAGAGCGTATCGGATAAATATACATGCTTATATGTTGTGAATGGGACTAATCTCAGAGTAAAAGAATATTGCGCTGCTATAACAAGAATGATAGAAGGCACGCCATTGAACGATGCTCAAAGAGACAGGCTGAGTAGGAGGATGGATGTAGAACAAGAGAATAATCAGTACGAAGAAGTATCCTTTGATGGTGCGAGCACGATTGATAGGTTTGCTACCGAGAATGAAGATCCAAGAGAGCATCTTGATATAAACGATGTCGAGAATTTTAATGTCGATCCAAACCTCCTCCCCGACGAAGGGCAAACCAATGGTGAGACATTGATCGCAAGGATGGGTAGACTTGAAGATAGATTAGCCCAAACGACAGACCGTGGCGAACAAAGGCTATTGGCCGATGCGCTTGATAGCGTTAGGGAGGAGATCTCAAGCCGATTTGAAGCCAATGGCTATGATAACCCATACCATGCCTTCTCTGCTACTGAAATTGCCAATAGGACTGAAACTGAACTTAGGGCAAGGATGGATATATTACCTAGCCTTGTTCTTGCTGCTGATACTGAAGAAGAAGAAATCAGCCTTACTGAGGAGATAGAATTAATTGAAAACGAGTTATTAAGAATGGCGGTCAACGATGATACACCCTTCTAAAGGAAACCAATGAGCATAATACTTGAAGATAGGATGGGACTACCACAGTTAAAGACAATCTCTGGATTCGTCGGTATCTGGAACCTATCAGAGGTATTAAACTTTGCTATGATGTGGGGAAATGCTAATAACGTCACCGTCTCACCTCAATCAAAAGACATAAGGAGTGGTGCGTGGGGGTGCTTCGTAGCGATGACCGTTAGGATTAACGACGAAATGGTTCAAAGGCAGTACGGACTTATTAAGTCTGCCACTGTTGAGGACTATATAAGCACCCTTATTGACGATGATTTGGTTATAGACAGCGTCAAAAGATCAAGAAAGCTTACCGTAGGTGAAGATGGGAGATTAAGCAGGAGAATCGATAAGGAGAATCTATGATTAAATGTCCGATGTGTAACGGTGAGGTAGATAAGATAATCTATTATGGGCTACCTCATAAATTCTGTAAAGACAGGGACTGTAACTGTATGTTTGGGTTCTTTGCTCTGTTTACTAAGTTCTTGCCGTTCAACGGGTGGGTAGTGGAGTACAAAAGCAACTACTTCGTAGCATTATTCTATTGGGTGAAAGGGTGATAAAATGAAAGAAAAGATCAGCAACTCAGGATTCAAAATATGTAGAAGGTGCGAGTATATCATGCTTGCTTCTGTCGAAGCAGAAGGCGCTGACGGTAACTGGATAGAAATCAAGTGGGCGCACTGTTCTCACGAAGGCGGGAGCGTGCCTATAGCTGTACTAAAAAACTGTCCTTTGCTGGGGTCGCACGTACCAGACTTTAAAGCATAATACTTCGGATCGGAAAGGCGTGTAAGTGCCTGGATTTCATGAAAAGTTTCTTATGAGTAGCATAAAATAACCCTTTACTTTCAGTACCTTATATATTATCCTTATATAGTAGAAATATTATGTACATAAAGGGGGGGGTGATTCTAAGTGTACGAGAAAATATGCGTTAGGTGTGAGGAGAGGCCAGTTAATATAGATGTCCGTGAGATAACGGGCAGAGATATTTGCGTCATATGCTGTATTAAAGGCTATAAGTTTGTGCTCGGCAAGGTATCGAGTGAAAATCGTGATCTACAGAAGATAGTGGATACCATGCGGAAGGGCGTCATAAAAGTCTGAGCTTAATGAAAAGTTTCTTCTGCCGTCATAAAATAAGCCTTTACTTCACACCCTAAAAAAGGTATAATTAGGTAGTTTGAAAGACCTAGGACAGGCCTAGGCTCAGGACAGGGAATAAGCGAAGTGCGGAGCACGTAACGCCTCCCTAAGTTTAACATACCGATCTTGAAGCCTTCGTCGGTGCGGAAATAACCGTATATGTTAGACGGAGAGGACAGCGGAGGGATTAACACCGTTAAGGTAGTAATCCTGTTCTGAAAAGAACTTAGAGCCACCGGGAGTAAAAGAAAAGCATAAGTCGGAAAGACTGCTTTACAGAACTAACGTCCTACCTACAGTAAACTCTTACTGCGTTGGTGAGGGCTAGAACCCCGTGTATTGTATCCTTAATCTATCGTCTTCCCGCAGCAATCGGCACTTCTCGAAAACGTCAGAAATAAAGAATATTTGCTGACGATATGGCGTAGGCTATCTAACCTGAGGCCCTTTATAAACCGTGAGTTAGAAGTCAGATTCAGTCCCAACGCCGGTAAGAAGAAGCCACTTCCATAAAGTCTTTTCAATATTCTATCTCATACTCTACTACTGCGACTTCATACGGACGAAAAGATGGCTCGGAAAGGGAGAGTGTTTCTACAGCGATAACTTCCGTCCTTGAGGCAATCTGGTTTCAAGGGTAAGGAAAACCGTAGTGAACGATTAGTCTGAGCGTTAAGCCTTTAAATGGGAAAGCCATTAGTAGGTGCCTAGACAGCACGAAGTGGTTAGTAGCTGCCTAATACGTTGGGCTATGGAAATCGCCTTTTAATGATAAAGCCATCGAAAGTTTTACTGGATGATCCATCTTTGATTCTTTGAGTCCTCGTACCTACCCGTTGTAACAGAGGATGATCGGGATGCGTTCTTACGTTGGTAGTAAGAAGTCTGGGTGGAAATAAAGTTAAATAAAATTTCAGATTTAGGTCAAGACCAACCGAGAGGTGAGTCCCTATCAAGACATAGGGGGAGACTGGTAACAAAAATTAGTAGGGCTTGAAACGATGAAAGCATAACGTCGGTGAGAAAGAAGCCGATAGTGTTAATAACCGTATCAAGGAACCGCTGTAGGTGACATAAACACTCAAGCTTCTTAATTTTCCCTCCGGTACGCTGAAAAGCGTACCCTACACTGTAAAGTGTAGTCCTTTCAACGTAGCTGTAAAAGCTACGTGTTGGTGGTTGGGGCATCCTTCATTGGGTGCCCCAATTACTGCTTCTTGACGGGTTAAATAGGCACAGGGGTCACACAATTTAGTGTGGATGCCCTAGCTCTGCCGTGCTCTCCTTAGCAACACCTTTCCAAAGTCGGCTTGCGGCTAGCTTCATATGCTCCTGTGCCTATTTAACCTGTTAACCCATAGAAAAGGAGAGTGATTATGGAAAATGAAGCGAATGGATTCAAGAAAGAAATCGAGAACTATCAGTGTCCCGGTTGTATGTGCGGTTGTGACATAAGCTGCTTTGAGCCTAGTTTTCTAGGCGTAGGCTGTGGAAAGCACGTGCCTGGAACCCTTATTGTACCAGGGATAGGCAGAATATCTCTTGGTATGCCAAAAGGGTTCAACCGAATAGGGCCATTAGACACTAAAGATGGCAATATGAACCTGTATATCCTGCCACACCCCGATGAATTCGAATATGATGACCTTAACGTTGTCGTGTGGAAACATCTGGATGAGCACGGGAACACATTAGCCCGTGGTATGACTCCACGGCTAAACCTGCCTTTCTTACACGTTCTTATTGGTGACTACATCGACGCTATTGGCGGCATCGATATAACATCTAAGCTAAAAGACCTTGACTAAAAGGAGGTGATTGAATTGAAAGAAGAATATACAGAGCTACGTCACGCAGCAGGGCTTCTTATGATCCTTGGACGGAGAAATGCTTGCCGGTACTGCCCGAAATTAATGATATCGAGTGGAACTGGAGAATCGTTTGAAGTCTGTAATCTTGATAGCGTTACAAGAAAGACGTGCGCATCGTTCATTGACCTCGACATTGTCCGTGAAGATAAATCGTTTTGTCCTTGTCACCAGTTAGGAGCTAAAGAAGTTATGAAGAGGACGTGGATTGCTCTTGAGGAGAAAGGCTATCTCGACAACTTTGAACCAGAAGATGAGCTTAATCCAGGTATCGATGACCCATTTAATACAGTCGAACTTATGGCTGGTGACGGCAACTACGGGAGATAATCTACAATGACTGACTCCGAGTTGGATCTATTGTATCTGAAGAAACGAGACGAAAGACTGAGTAAAAGCAGAGACTCTGTGGTCCTTGATAGGATCATAAAGTTTCTGTTTCCTTTCGCAATCGGCGTCATCCTTGGATACGGATGGTGCTGGAACGTATTTAATTGAAAAGGAGGTGATTTAATTGAAGATTGAACTCAGCCAAAAGCAGATAGTAGGCATATTCTGCCGTAAGGTAAGAGACTATGCTATGGGCTCCAAGAAAGGAACCTATAACTCTGTAGACCCTACTGCCTACGAAGAATATCAGGCACACTGTTGGATGTACTTTGGCGAAGGAACGGAAGATGAGCGTGAAGAAGCGTCTACCGTACACGTTAAAGACATAACGTGGGGAGTTGAAATCAAGATCGTGTCTAAAGATCGTGAAGAAAACGCTTACTTCGAGTGGCAAGACGGTGAGTGGTGCCGTGAGTCAGACGGATTCAAGAAATTCTTTATGGACATTCTGCTTAACGACATTGGCGAGCGAGCAGATTATATGGATCACGAGAAGTCTACTGAAGAACGATTGCTTGATATGGAAGCTTACGATAGGTAAAGGAGGTGATTTGTGAAGTATACAGAAAAGGAGCACGCAGTAAACCTACTTGAGATGCTCAAGCACGAGAATCCTTGTGCTACTTGTCCTGCTGGTAGTCGTTTCTTTGATGATCTTGTCTGTAAGACGTGCCGAGAGTTCGTCTGGCTAATTGGATCAGGAATACCTGGAACCCGTTGCCCTTGCTCTTGCTTTGGACAGGATTATAGGCTAACCGTTGATAACCCTGAAGCCATAAAGATAACATGGCTTGCTCTTGAAGCAAAAGGTTACATTTAAAGGAGGTGATAATCTATGACCAAAGATACAGGGAAAGCCCTTGTGATACACAGCAAGGACTTTCCAGTAGTATCCATATCCAAAGAGGATATAATCACCTTCTTTAGGGCTAAGTACAGGCGAATGCCAGAGTTTGATGAGCGCCTTAAGGTCATAGAGAAGATGACCGACCGTGATATGGAGGAGTTAGCTAAGAAGATGGAAAGAGAGTATGTGAAATCTGTCTTCTGGTTCGACCTTGAAAATATTTTCGAGGATGAGATTATGACTAAGTGAACGGAGGGCATAAGGGGAATGCCATTTAGCTGGGAACAGCTTTGCTGTTACAAGTATCCAGATAAAAACCAGCCCTTGGGCGACATGCCTTTATGCCCTCACCTAATGCCGCAGCTACGGGTGTGGTATTAGGTGGTAACGCTGATGTTGAAATCTTGCACACAATGAAGGGAGGTGATTAAGTGAGAGAATCAAAGTCGGACTTAATGTTGGCATTACTACACCTGATCGTTATGCACGCAGTCACGTTGGTATGGGTAAAGCTAACCTTTGGACTCTTATCAGCCTTTTGGCTGGCAATGGCAATCGATAACGCACGTAAAGGGAGGTGAGTCGATGGGAGCACATTTTGAAACGATTGTAATGTTCGCTACCGATGCTTCTGATCTTGAAAAGCAATTCCAAGAGATCATGGAGCAATGTAGAGTTGAATACGGTACGAACCCGTACAGCGGAACTTGGGCAACTCTGGATGGCATCAAGATCGTCGAGCCTGAGCTTGTACCTGATGAAAGGAGCACGTGGCTTGTTCTTGCTGAAGAGTGGCTAATGGATAATTGCCAAAAGTGGGAGTACGCATTGGCTATCTATAGCAAGAATGGCAGCGGATATGTGGTTGGCGGGTGGTTAGCAGAATAACCTGAAAGGAGGAATGATGGGTGGACAACAGGGATTTGCTGTCGTTGAATATGGTGGTGGCGAAGTACTAGATGACGGTGACTACGATAATGTATTCATACACACGGAAAGAAGTGCCGTCACGATTGCGATGAAGGCATGCATCGAAAGAATGACGGCCATGTGTAGGAAAGGGTGGGTTGACAACGATGTGATCGACAGCTACTGTGTCGTAGTTATGGATGCCTACTCCGTCGAAAACGATAGCCTAAATTGTGTTGGTGAATTAGAACAACTTTCACTCATAATACACAACGGGAAATTCTACTTTGAAGATCACATCGTAGAGTTGCTAAGCACGAGAAAAGACTTAATGGGATAGAAAGGAGGTGTATATGGCAGATGATAGTAAAATGATACGGTATCTTGAGGTGTCTACTTCTGCTCTTATTGCTATGGGTGATTTAGCCGGGAAGTGTGGAGAAGAAGGCCACAAGAAAATGTGGCTGAGGCTCTATGCTTCTATAGGAGAGAAAGATGTAGCTGATAGTATAGCCGATGTTATCTCGATGTACTTCAAAAGACTTGATGACTTTGATATCGGTGGAGTAATAGCAGGAAGAATAAGTGAAATTGAAAAAGGTCTTGCGGAAGGCAATGTGACTATGCTCATTGAGACAGGTGGCAAATCAAAGCCAAGCATAGGCAATGCTGTAAGTAGAGCACTACAAGCAACAGGCGATGAAGATGAATAACTTTGGCTTATTTGTTGTCTGGGTATTAGCCTACGTTAATATCCAGATCAAATCAACCAAGGAGAGGAGGTGATTTAATTGAAAGAAGAAATAAGTGTTGAGCTGTTAGAGAACATCCTTCCGCACGGATCAGGGATAGACTCTGATTGGGAGTTCATCGAACACAAAAACGGCAACGTAACGTGTATGAATTCATTTCACGCTATGACGGAGCACGGATTCTATGACGGATATATGCCGTTCAAGTTCAATGTCTTCAGGCGAACGGATGGTGCACTGAGCTTTGGCAAAGTAATCTGTAACGAGAATGTCAGGGTATCTTTCTTCGGATTAAGAGACTATCTGGACGAGACAATTTTCTGGCATCTAAGCAAGCTTGTATGGAAGGGAGGTGAGAAGGCATGTTCTATTTCTGGTTCATAGACAATACGATAGAAAGTAACATGCGGTATAGCTCATACCACCAAGTTATCTTTGATAAGTGCCGAGACAAAGTAGGTACCAAAGAATACTCTGTGCTTACAAGATGGGTTGGTAACAATAGAATGTAAAGGAGGTGAAGCTAAGATGGGTGGAGATAAATTCTTTACAAGGAATAACTGTCAGAGATGTCACTTAAACCTTGATAAAGGTAGGATTATGAGCTGGTTCACAGCAGAAACTATCTGTATGGACTGCTCAGCCGAAGAAGACAGGATCAAGCGTGACCTTAAACGGCTAGGCAAAAACCCTAGCACCTATGAGGGATGCGGGTTTGTGCCGTGTAACTAAAAGGAGGTGGTAAGATGGAGAGAGAACAGCTGAGATCTATTCTTGATAGGCACATCAAGAAGGTACAAGAACTTGTCGATTCAATCGTTGAGCACGGCGGTGTGCCGATAGACAGCAATGAGCGAAGGCTAATAAGAGAAGTTGTTAGCTGTAGCTGGCTGCCGGAAATGATGGATAAAGCGAAGATGTTCCTTGCTATGGGTAGCATTAAAGATGCTGATGAGGCATTTAAAAATATCATCCGCACGTTCGAAGATTTAACCTAACGGGGCATACTGCCCAACATTGACTCATTCAACCGTAAGAGGAGAATACTGATGGCAACACAGAAAGAGAAAGACGCTTTGGAAAAAGCACAGGCTAAGGCGAAAGACAAAGTTGGCGGCACGACTGCCAAGACCATCGACACGATCAAGTTCAAGAGTGGTTCCGGTTCCGGTATCGTGTTCAAGACCCTGGAGAAGGCCAAGGAACCCTTGACTATGAAGGAGATTGAGGATCGTGCCGTAAAGGCTGGTCTCAAGAATCCGGCAAGAGCCAAGGCTGTAACTAACTGGTTCGTAAACAATAATATCGCAATCAAGGATGCGAAGGGTTGCGTAGCCCTGGTAGAGAAGGGCGCTGTAGTTGAAGCACCTGCTGAAGCTAGCTAGCGTGCGTTGAGGTTATAGGCACGAGCAAGTATCGTTCGTGCCTATACCTGTACACACACTAACCTAGGAAAGGAGGTGATTGCTTGAAAATGAAGTTCAAAGACCACGATCTTCTTGAACTCAGAAAGAGTAAGTACGATGACGGGCATATAGCAATTGCTGCTGTATATGACTCAGACAAGTCAGGTTTTGAAATACTGACAGTCGAGGCTCCTGACTTCAACTTTCCTTTTGATGAGGTTGCTATTAAGACGTGGGGCAGAGCGAAAGAAATGCTTGAAACGCTCTTTGATACAGGGTTGTTTGAAGACACTGGTAAGAGAGCAAGATCGTCGGAGAAAGGAGTTGTGACAGAGCTTTGGTCCATTACCAAAAGGAATCTGGCTAAACTCCCAGACATACCGAACAAGTAACAACTAACCTTGAAAGGAGGAAAGGTGAGAAAAGAAATAAAAGCAGAAGCAATCCCAGGCTATCTCGCAGCTGGCTACTCTGGCTTTATTATCAAAACAGCAGAGCCGGCAAGAGCAGCGAAGATGCTGAGCGACGCACTTGACGGTGCGAAGCGCAAGGATGGCGAGACCTATTCTGTAATGGAATGGAACGTCCTTAAAGGCAAGAAGTCATCGCCAATGGATGCGCTTGAAGACTTGACGAGTGAGGCTGGTGACTTTACGTGCGCCATCCTACACAACTTCCACTGGTTCATAGATACTCCTCCTGTTATCCAGAAGATCCAGAACGAAATGGATATCTGGAGGAACCAAGGGAAGGCTTTGATAATCCTGTCTCCTGAGGCACACCTGCCAATTGAGATCCGTAAGGATTTTATGTCACTTGAGCTTCCGTTGCCTGATGAAGGCGAGATCAGAACTTCTATGAAACATATCTCTGATTCAGCACGCAAGCCTGATCTTATGAAGGGCGACCTTGAGCCTGTTGTACAAGCAGCAAAGGGCCTTACCCAAACTGAGATTGAAAACGTGCTCGCCTTGTCGTTTACCTCTAAAGGGTGCTTCGATGTAAAAACAATCAACGAACAGAAGATCCAAACAATTGAAAAGTCTGGGTTGATTGAAGTCCTCAGGACTGATAGAAATTACAGCGACATCCTTGGCTACGAGAAAGGCAAGCGCATCGTCTCTAAGATGATCAAGAAACGAACATCTAAAGGCGTGCTATTCGCTGGCCCTCCCGGTTGTGGCAAGACTCTGTTTATGGAGTGTACCGTTGGTGAGTTTGACAAGATTGGCCTACTTATTAACTTTGGAAGGTTGTATTCAAAGTTCCAAGGTGAAGGGTCGAACAATGTTGAAGAGATTATCGACGTTATTGAGGCCGTTGGCGATTGCGTTGTCATTATGGATGAGTTTGAAAAGCAGTTCGCAGGTGCCGGTTCTTCTGGCGATACCGATTCTGGTACAGCCCGAAGG
>Ga0075122_10002833_pt1 | contig 11238 bp, 14 predicted proteins | sample AntAceMetag02UKB_FD_69790 | JGI IMG/M metagenome (GOLD analysis project Ga0075122, IMG submission 69790) | Saline lake microbial communities from Ace Lake, Antarctica - Antarctic Ace Lake Metagenome 02UKB | ecosystem: Environmental > Aquatic > Non-marine Saline and Alkaline > Saline | place... | reverse complement strand
AGCGGACCGAGATGATGTTTGCCTATCAAGACAAGCTTGACTTGGAATCCGACGTTATGAAGCCGAGCGGGCAGGCGCTGCTGTTGCAGTTCGTCGGGTCGCTCGACGGCCTTGTTTGCATCCTGGATATGTGCTCGCGCGGGCAGCAGCCGTTCATCCCGTTGACCGACCAGGAAGCCTTCAAGAACATCATCGAGCGCGTCTTCAAGATTTCCGGGCTAACCCCCGGAAAAAAAGCGGTGCCGCCGAATCGGGCGGCGCGGCGAGCGAGAAAGTAATAAGCGCGGACGAACTATGCTGCTTGCTGGCCAGGCGCTATGGCTGGACGCCCGCTGAAATTGGAGCGCTGACGTTGCCGATGCTGACGATCTACACGAAGCAGTACGGCAAGGCGAGCGGTATAGATCATGGCATGGACTATGAAGCGGCTCGCAGGCAAATAGTGGCAGACCAGGAAGGCGGTGCATGATGGGATTCACAGCGGCAGAAGGGGTCGTTTTTCTAAAGCTCGGCGGACTCGGCGGGTTCAATGCCGGCATGAGCGGCGTACAGCGGACGCTTTCTTCGGTTGGCCGCGGCCTGTCAACGGTAAGCCGTACCGCGCGTAACGTCTTCATCGGGCTTGCAGCCAGTGTTGGTGGACTCGTTGCGTTAGCCGGCCAACAGGAGCTGGCCGAGGCAAAGGTTTCAGGCGCTGTGCGAGCTACCGGCAAGGCCGCCGGCTTCACAACAGAACAACTGAAGGCGCTTGCGACCGCGCTCCAGGATGTAACAACGTTCGGCGATGAGGCGATCATGTCGGCAATGGCAATCTTGCTGACATTCAAGCAGATCAAGGGCGACGAGTTCAAGCAGGTTACCGAGGCTGTCCTTGACATGGCTACCCTACTTGGCTCGAAACCACAACAGGCCGCGATCCAGTTCGGAAAAGCGCTCAACGATCCAATCCTTGGCGTCTCCGCGCTTAACGAGGCGGGCATCCAGTTTACTGAGACGCAGAAGAGGATCATCAAGAACTTTGTCGAGACGAACCAGCTTGCCAAAGCGCAGCGGCTTATCCTGGATGAGATCAAGGGGCAGATGGGCGGCATAGCACGCGCGGCGGCAGACACGCCGACTGGAGCTATACTCCAATTCAAAAACAATCTTAGCGATCTGGCGCAGACGCTTGGCGGCGTCTTGCTCCCAGAACTCGGGCGGCTCGCTAAGGGGTTTAGCGGATTTCGCGTACCGATCAAGGCGTGGATCCTAGCGAATGCTGAACTGATTAAGTCGATCACACTATGGACGGCCGCCCTTTCGGCGAGCATCTTTGTCCTGGCCGGGGTGGCCGCTGCCGCGATTACCGCCGCTGCTAGCCTCTTGCTAGTTTCAGCCGCGGGCGTGACGGTGTCTGGTGTCGGCGCAGGGATAGTTGCTGTTGGTGCGATAATCGTCTTCACGTTAGGCGCCATAGTCGCGGCGATAGGTGCGGTATCCATCTCGTCGCAACTCGAGGCAAAGTTCGACTTGTCGGGATTGCTTATACGCGTACCTGTTTTCTTCCAGGCGCTAAGAGACTCGTTCTTACTTGGCCTGTCTACTATAGGAAACGCCATCGTTGCCGCTGGAAAGCTCTATGTTAATGCGTGGAAGACTACGTTCACATTGATCTTCGACGCGGTCAAGATTGGCATAGGCGCTATCGTCGAGGCGATAAAGACTCGCAGTACCGAGCCGATCAAAAAGGCTTTCAAGGATATCGGCGAAGTCTCGGCAGAGACGTTGTCGGAATCGCTCAAGCGCGGCTTCAAGGATGCCGGGGAACTTGGCGCGGGTTTCGTCAACAGCGCCGCCGTTATCAAGGGGCGACTGGAGCGCAACTTGGCGACACTCCCAAAGGTTAGCGGCGAGCTTGGGGCAGAGTCGGGCGATACCTTTGCAGAGTCACTGACAAAGGCACTAGCACAAGGGTTACTCAAGGGAAAGAATGCGCTGGCTGCTTTGAAGGCGCTGTTCCCGAAGCTCGAACTACCCGACGAGATCACGATACCCAAGGGCGCGGGCGGCGTGTTGGGTGTGGACATTGAGGCGAACCTACGCCCGAGCCTTGTGGGCCTTGAAGCGGTATCGCGCAACCTGCAAACGGCTGGTACAAAGCGCGTCAACGTAGCCGAGCAGCAGCTTACCGAACAGCAGAAGACAACAGCCGCGACCGGGCGCGTTGAGCAGGCTGTCAAGAACCAGAAGCCAGCCCCGGTATTAGGATAGATCATCATGGCACTAATCACCGTTGTTAATACAGTCGAGCTTACAGTTGATTTCGAGGAGCTGGCCGGCTTCCCAAAACTGACCGACGGCCCCGATAAACAGCCGACGCTAACGACCGAGTACAAGGTAGCGTGGCCGGACGCTCCGACGTTGCTACTGCAACTACGCGGCAACGAGCAAGGCGACGTGACGCGGGTGCGCGACCTGCCGCATGCCCATCCGATTCGCCCCAACATGTTCTTCAAGACGGGCGTGCTCGGGCCGCTGGACGAGAACATTGCGCTGGCAACGAATCCAACCGGCGACGTGCGCTTTGCTTCCTACACGCACGCCAAGATCACTTGCACCTACGCAGTCCCGCCATTCGCGCCGGGCGACACAGGCACGCCGGCGGATACGTTCTTTTCCGAGGGCTTCAATCCGCGCGCCGAGTTTCTTACTATCCCGGTCACCCTTCTATTTTGGGACGCCGGGAAGACAGAAGCGCTGGCCGAAGCCGACGCGCCGCAGAAGATCATTCGGCTGGCGGACTGGACGTTCGTTGACAACTGGCGGGCAACCTTCCCGGACGCGGCCTTCGATCTCATGGGCGCGGTGAACGACGCGAACGTTAAAGCGCCGCGCATTGGCCGCACGTTCGGCGAGGGCGAGCTACTGTTTCAGCCGCCGCGCGCCGCGACAGTCCTCAATGGCGACGGGGTACAGGGCTGGAAGCTCGAGTACAACCTGACGTACAAGCCGACGGGTTGGAACAACTTCTATCACAACGGCTCGTTCTCACGCATCTACGACAACGCCGGGGCCGAGTTAGATGTCTATGATCCAGGCGACTTCAAGGACATCATACCATAATGGCAGATGGCGGCCTCAAATTTAGATCCCACAGATTCCAAGCGGGCGATACGATTATCCCGGCTGAGGTCTTGCAGGACATGCTCGAGGCGTGCCGTGAATTCAATAACCTGGCTGTGGCCGCGCCGCTCGAGATGGTGAGCACGACCGGCGGCCTTGTCCTGCGCTTGCGCGGCGGTACTGGCGGCGGCGGAGCCGGTGGCTTTGCTATCAAGATCGTCAGCGGCGGTCCAGGCAAGGAGTACGTCGTTGACGTGTACCAAGGCCGCTACGACGACGACGGTGTCGAGGTAACAACCGCGTCCCGGCTCGTCGCTAACGCCACGGCGTTTGTCCGCAACGGTATCGACCCGGCCGTAAAGCTGCCCGTTGGCGAATGGTACTTTGCCGTGAAGGTTGGGGCGCACTACGAATTTGACGCCGATATCTGGAGGTCTGACAATGCCCTGGACCGGTGACTGGTCAGACGTAACGGGCCGCCTGAAGGCGGATACCGCAGAGCAGGTACGGCAGGCGCTTGTCGAGCGCGCGCCGATAGCTGGCGTCGCCGTGCCGGCCAGCCTGGCAATTCCTATTCAAGGCACGCTATCCGCTACTACGGCGCGAGCGATTGATTCGTTCTTCAACGACATCGTAGACGCCAACGTGTTCTTCGATCACACCGCGAATGGCGGCGTATTCAGCGGCCCCGGCGCGACGGTGTTAAGCATCGACACCTCAAACACTATCCAGGGATGGACGCAGGCAACGCTATTCGACGCCATCGGCCCGCAGGTACGATTTCTTCCCGACGAAAATACGCGGAAGGTGCGCTTCTGGATTCTCCAGTTATACCAAATGATCAACCTGCTGCTATGGTCCTATGCCTCGCCAGACATTGCGCAACTCATCGCGCGCGCCGTAGTCTCGGCGGTTAGGTTCGACGCCGCAAACATTACCCCGCTCGAATCGCGGTGGGGCATCGCAAGCTATCAGTCGCACAGGATTATCGCGTTCAACGCCGCGCCGTGGGTTCCTGGGATGTTCCCGTCTAACCCGGGGGTGTCGGCTATCGAGTCCGCCCAGCCGCAGCACTTCGATTCGCAACAGTATGAGCACAAGCTCGTGCGCGTCAAGGCCGACTATCGCATGAGCGATTACGTCCTGACAACGGACACCTTGAACCATCAATCGGAACTGGTTATTTCCTTCCAGGCAGCGCGCCGGACGTCTATCGGTGCAGCTTTCGGGGCATACCAGAACAACGACTATCCCGGCATCCCAGCGTACCAGCTATACAGCTTTCATACCGACGCCGCGCCGAACACGGACAATACCTTCGACATACCGCGGATCGGAGCGTTCGATACTATCACCTCGTTTACGCCGCTTGGCGCGAAGTTCTTGGGACTTCGCTTTGGCTGGGGACTTAACCTGGAACAATCGTACATCTTGAGCAACTGGAATGTGGCGGGCGGCCTGACGTTCGTCGCCCCTTGACATAGGAGCTTGACATCATGGGCACCAGAACGATAGCGAGCCTGACTATCCGCACGGATTTGCTGGGCTGGATCAACACCAGCAACTCGGTCATCACCAACGCCTGGCGCGGGTTTGCTCGCGAAACGCTGATCCTGCGCAATGCCTTCACCGATTCGGCTGGCGTAGCCGTGGACTTATCCGGCGCTGGCCTGACGTACCAGCTTGGGATCAAAGACCCCGCCGCGCCTACCGGCTCGTTCTTGGTCTCGACTACCGATATCTCCGACAGCTACACCGACCTCGCGAATGGGCTCATTGGCTTCACTTTAGATTTCAACACCAACGAGTTCATCGCGTATGTCGCCGCGAGCACGACGCTCAAGAGCATTTCAGTTGAGATTATCCAGCTTGACACCGGTGTCGAATCGCAGATACTTGCGAGCACGGTACAGCGCGGGCAGAGCGACATCGTGCAGGGTACAGAGTCCGCGCCGGTGTACGCCAACACGCTACTGCACAACGTCGCTGACGTCGCCGCGCCAACCGTGAATAACGACGGCACGGAAGGCTATGCGTTCGGGAGTATCTGGCTCCGCTCGCTGGTCGTGTACGTCCTACGCGACCCGAGCACGGGCGCGGCGGACTGGGATAAGATGGTCCTGAGTACGATGGGCACGGGCACCGACACGGCTATCGTCCGCAACGACGGGACCGATGGCGCGACGGTCAACGAAAGCACCTGGCTGCTCGGCGATGATGAGGCGGCGGAGATACCCGAGATAGCAGTTGATCCAGCCGTGAATCCGGCGGCGGGCTCCTGGAAGCTATTCACCAAGGCGGGCGGCCTGTACATCATGGACGATGCGGGCGTTGTGACTGGCCCGTTCGGGGCGGTTGGCGCTGGCGATGTTACCGGGCCGGCGGCCTCGACGGACGAGATGATCGCCAGGCATTCCGGGGCGGGCGGCAAGACGTTGCAAGATTACGTCAGCAACGCGCCGACTATCAGCGACGCTGGCAACATCACGGCGGCTGGCGGGCTTGACGCTACGCCCATAGGCGCGAACACCCCGGCGGCAATCGACGCCACTACAATGGACGCGACCGGGAACATAAGCGCGGGCGCTCCGGCGGCGGTCACCGCGCGCGCACACGTTAAGGGCTCGACGAACGACGGCAGCACGAACGCGCTTGACCTGGAAGACTCAGACGGCACTACGGTGCACGACGTTGATACCGACGGCAACACCAATCTGTACGGCGGCGACCTTGACCGCATAGCAACGCTGAACCTTGAAGATCATGCTGAGCTTACCATCGCGGGCGGTGTCGTTACCATCACGCAGAGCTACAACCGGATTGACACGCAGGCCGACGCGGCGGCGGACAGCCTCGACACTATCAGCGGTGGTGAGAACGGCGACGTTGTCTTCTTGCGGGCTGAGAACGTCGCGCGCGTCGTAACGCTAGTTCACGGGTCCGGTAATATCAGCCTGCCGAATAGCGACAACATCGTCCTGCCTTTCTCTTCCTGGCTGGTGTTGACCAACGACGGGACGAACTGGGTGCCCGCAACACAGGCCGTGGCGAGCACGCTACAGCCGGAAGACCTGCCGGCAAAGGTAGCGCCCGCGAGCCTGGACTTCTTTATGATGTGGGACGCGGTCGCGAAAGAGATGGTCAAGGTGGATTTCGACAACATGCCCGGCGGCACTGGCAATGTCTCGGGACCGGCGAGCAGCGTGGACAACAGTATCATGCGATGGGACGGGACGTCGGGGAAGGTGGCGCAGGGGTACACGTCGAACGCGCCGACTCTAGATGATACCGGCAGCATGCAGCTCTTTTCGGACGTAACCATTACGGGCGCTACCGCATCGGGGGCGGTTCAAAGCCGCATGCTCGGGGCTAATGCCGAAAGCACTCTGACAATTGCAGGCGGGGTTGTTACGCATGCCCGCACAGCCCACGCAATAGACACTCAGGGCGCGGGCGCGGCGGACAATCTCGACACGATGACGCCAGCCGGTGGCGTTGCATACCCGTTCGTCTATCTGCGATCTGTTGCCGCGGCCCGCGTAGTAACGATCAAGCACGGGACCGGCAACTTCGACCTTCCAGGCGACAACGATATTGACCTACAGCCGGACGCCTACTTGCCGTGCTGGTTCGACGGCACAAACTGGTACGTACTCGACGCGCCGGCCACGGTCACGCTTACGGCATACGGCTCCCTGGATAAAGTAGGTACCGACGTGACAACGCCGGGCAACAACGCCAAGCGCGCTAACGTCTACTTTGCCAGCAACACACTTGATCGATTCGCGGCGAACCTGTCGTTCTGCTTTGCGCTCGACGAGGCGGCGGCGGCTAACCGCGTGAACGCGCTTCAGACAATGGACCTGGTAGCGCAGAGCGACGGCGTCTTCGAGGGCGACGGCGCTGGCTTGATCCGTGCGAAGGCCGCGCAGTTCGACAGGGCCAACAACGACAACCTCGAATGGGCATCGTTCGTTGGCGGCGCTGGCACCGACGGCACGAGCGAGCAGCTTATCACTCAGATAGCGCCGATCAAAACGTTCCTAATCTCGCTCTGGTTTCGGCAGGACGCGCAACCGGGAGCCGGCGAGACGCGCTATATGTTTACGATCCAAGACGGCGTTAACGAGTACATCTGGTTATACTACGATAACGACGGCGCTGGCAACCGAAACCTGGTCGCCGGCTTCGCCGACTTCGATTTCACCAACGTTACCGTCAGCAAGGAAGTCAACATTTCGGCGGCGGCCTGGCACCACGTCGCAATCGCGCGCACGGACGCGGCCTTCCGGCTGTACCTCGACGGGGCTGAGCAGCTTGGCCAGGGCACCGGCGTCGGCGGGGTTGACGAATGCCCGAACATCAACAACACGGCCTCGCTGTTATGGGCCGGCGATGCCAACGAGCTATTCGTTACGCTCGGCACTGACAGCACCTACGCCAACTCGTTCGACGGGCGGCTGGAGCAGTGCGCTATGTGGAAGGGGCTTCATACATTCCAGGAATCAGATATCGACGCGGTCATTGCGGCGCTTTACAACGCCGGCGCTGGGATCGACTTCAGCTAACCTGAAAGGGAACCACGATGCAGCCGAAGCGAAACAAAGATTACGTCAAGTATGCCCCGAAGGTCCAACGCCGCGCGCGCGTGAACGTCTTCCGCGACAAGTACTCGGAAGCGTTTGCACAGCTCAAGGCGGAGAAGATTATCCCGGCCAACGTCAAGGCCAAGGACGTGCTTGACCCTATGCTCCCGCCTGCAAGCACGGGGGGCGCGCCCGATGCGTAAGCTGCCGTTCGGCCAGGCGATCTACTTTGCCAACCTATCAAGGGCGGCGTACCACGACCACATTGAGCCGCTGACGTTCGGCGCGGCCAAGGTAATCCCGTTCGACCAGAACGGCACGCAGGCGTTCGTGTTGGATTGTAACGACGCCTGGCGCGTGGTCTTCCGCGGCACAGAGCCCGCTTCGCTGCTGGACCTACGCGCGAGCCTGCAATGCGCGCCAACGGACAGCGGCGTCCACAGCGGTGTAGCGCTGGCGCTCGACAAAGTCTGGGGTCACATTGCTTATATCCTCCAGGCGTCCCCGCGAAAGCGCGTCCAGTTCTGCGGGCACTCGCTCGGCGGCGCGCTCGCAATCGAGGCCGGCCGGCGTTGGGGCTGGCTCGTTGCCGGCAACATTGTCGCGAGCGACCGCTACGCCGTGCACGCATACGGCGCGCCCAAGGTGTTCACGACGCGCGCGCGCTTCCCCGAACGGCACTGGTACAAGCGCTGTTGGCTCTACATCAACCACAACGACGCCGTGACGCGCATGCCGCCGCGGTCGCTGGGCTGGGTTACGCGCATGCTGCCGGAACCTGTGAGGCTGTCGCTGGCTGCGCTCGGCGTTGCTGGCGGCAAGTACCGGCGGCTCGGTCGCGTGATCTACTTCAACGGCGCGCGCTGGATACCGGCTCCCAACCCGGCGCGCATGGCTCGGCAATACCTGGCGGCGCTCGGCAGCGGCTCGCTCGACGACCACGGGATTGATAACTATATCACGGCGCTCCGCAGTCAGATACCGCAGCCGCCCACGGAAGGCGGGGCGTAAACGATGCCAGCACAAGGCGAACGCATAGCAACTAACGAGGCCGACATCCGGGCAATCACCGCCGGCATTCAGGGGTCGGAAGACAGGATATGCCAAGAGGTCCGCGGCGGCTTCGCCACTGTCAACGGCACGCTCGGCACGCTGACCGGACGGATTACCGAGATAGAGAAAACTCAGAGCGGCGCGTGCGCCACGGTCTCCTGGCACAAGCGGCTGCTCTTCATACTGCTGGCCGCAATGGTGAGCGCGGCCGGGCTCTTGCTCAAGGACTACCTGCGAAACCGCCGGCCCGAACACCGAAACGAAACCGCGGCAATAGCGCCGCCGCCGGGCTTCACCGTCACCGATTAACGCCGCATTCCCGCGGGCAATCCACGGCGCGCGCCAACTATTTTCGAGGCTAAATCCCCTTTCTTGGCAGAGCGCGTTATTATTATTAGTAGTAGGCGCTATGGTAGTGGCATGCAGAACGACACCGCAACGAGAGCCACCGCCAAGGAGCCCGCCATGAAACTGAAGAACCCCGAAGGCTGGACCAAATCCGTTGAAGCAAACAAAGACAGCGACTACGGCAACGGCGTATCCACTTATGCCGAGCGCTGGGCTGACCTCATGGAGGCCCGCCTCGCCCAAGGCGAAAGCGTCGCGGGCTGCGCCGAAGAGACCAGCCATGACGCCGACACCGAAGGTATCACCGGCTTTATGTATGGCTGCACCGTTTCGATCCTGTCCCAGGTGTGGGAGCACGGCGAAGAGCTTCGCCTGTGGCACAACCTCGATACCCAGCTCGGGACCGAAGGCGAAGCCGCCAACGCGAAAGGCAGCGTCTTGAATCCCGCCTTGTTGTGCATCGGCAAGTAGCCGCTGAGCCCCGGCCCCTCGCGTGGGGGCCGCCCTCAACCGCTAACGCCAACGACACAGGAGCCGCCATGCCGAAAGCCAAACGCGCTGGACTACTGCCAGACCTACTGATCGACCTGTTTAGTATCCCGGTTGTTAAAGCTCCACGTCGGACGCGCTTTAACCGACTGGAACAGAGGGCCGCGGCGAGTAGTTACATTCTCGAACGAAGTTATCCAGGCTACGAGCTGTCAAGCAACGTCCACGAAGTTGGTATCAGCCGTCTCCTGGCCACGCTTTACGATGTCGAGGTAGATATCGAAGCCATCGAAGACGATCTGCGCTGTCAGGCGCTTGATCGAGAGCTTTAAGCCAACCCGCCCTTAGCCCTGCGCAGCAGAGGAGCCGCCGCCATGAGCATCGACCTGAAGTACCGCATCCGCCATCTCGTAACCGCGACGCAGCAGCGCATCAACGCCGCGACCGTAGGCGCAACCCGCGCGGAAGCCCGCGGCCGCCGCCGTGCCGCTGCCAGTTGCCGGGCGAAGGCTACGGCGCTCTGCCGCCAGCGCGGCCACCTACTCGACGTCCTGGACATCGGATAACCCCGCAACCAACACCGGAGGCGCAACATGGAAACAGACGCACCAACCAGCGAGGCCATGACGGTCACGCAAGTCGCACACTCGCTCGACATGACTGTCGGCAACGTGCTGGCGGCGATCACGAACCGCAAGCTACCGGCCGTGAAGGTAGATCGGAAGTACCAGATCAAGCAGGCCGACGTTGAAGCCTGGCGCGCGGCTGTCGAACAGGAGACAGACAACGATGGCTGACACCCCGCAACCCGATTCACCTATCCCGGCCGAGGCTGTGGCTGTAGTCCCCGCCGCGCCCGCTCCGCTGACGATGGGCACGTTCCACGCATCAACGCCCGCCGAAGTGCTGGACCGTGGCGCTGAGATTGCCAATGCGCTTAAGGACCGGCTCAAGTCGGCTGACATGATCACCAACATTTCCGGGAAGGAATACGTCAAGGTCGAGGGCTGGCTCACGCTTGCGACGATCATGGGGGTGGTTCCGCGCGAGGTGTCGAGCGTCAAGCGCGACGACGGCGCATACGTTGCGGAGGTAGAACTGGTCCGGCAGTCCGACGGTTTCATCGTGACGTGCGCTACCAGCCTTTGCTCGCCCGACGAATCACGCTGGAGCAGCCGCGACGAATACGCTGTTAAGTCAATGGCCACGACGCGCGCTACCGGCAAGGCGTGCCGCATAGCCTTCTCCGCCTTCATGGGGTTGACCGGCTACGCCACGACGCCCGCCGAGGAAATGCCGCGCGAGCCGGACCCGCCCGCGATCCGCGTGTTGCAACCGGACCTCCACCCGCTTGAAGGCTCGGCTAACTTCGGCAAGCCGTGGACCGAGATGTCCGACGCCGACCTGGCCAAGGCGCTTGAGTTCTGCAAGTCGCCAAAGGCCGCGCAACATCCCGAGTTCACGGCCGCACACGTTGGCAAGATCATTGAGATCATTTCCGCCAGACGTGCTTTGGGAGAGAAACATCCCGAGCCGCCCGCCCCCGAAGAGACCGACCAACCCGAAGAGGAACCAACCGATGTTTAGCGTTCGCCAGAAGCGCGAGATATCCGACGGCGTTCAAGCGCTCTTGCGTGCAACGGATCACCCCGAACTACCC
>Ga0075122_10002832_pt1 | contig 11247 bp, 18 predicted proteins | sample AntAceMetag02UKB_FD_69790 | JGI IMG/M metagenome (GOLD analysis project Ga0075122, IMG submission 69790) | Saline lake microbial communities from Ace Lake, Antarctica - Antarctic Ace Lake Metagenome 02UKB | ecosystem: Environmental > Aquatic > Non-marine Saline and Alkaline > Saline | place... | reverse complement strand
TGATGGGCTTGCTTTAGAGTTAAAGCGTGAAACAGGACTTATGGCAAAGCTAATTCTAAGCGGTGCAATCAAAGAAGCTGCTGAAGTAAAGGTTGCTGGATTGAAGTATAAGAAAGATGAACGAATCAAGCAATCCGCAGCAACAGAGATCCTTGACAGAATGTTGGGGAAACCAACGCAGACCGTACAGGGTAAAGTGGAGAACATTCAAACTATTAAGATTCTCGAAGTTATCAAGTCCTATGATGAAGAAGATGAATAAGCGTAAGGGATTAATTGAGCGAGCTATATAGCCGAAACGGCGATAAACTAACTATCAACTTGCACACAGGGCAGACAATGGCGTGGGATAGTAAAGCACGGTTTCCTGCTATTATCGCAGGGACGCAAAGCGGAAAAACTTCTTTTCTTCCATTGTGGTTGGATCGTGAAATGAGGATTTGCGGAGAGGGGGATTATCTCGGAATCACATCAACCTACGATCTTTTTAAGATAAAGTTTCTGCCTGAAATGAAAAACTATTTTGTTGATGGTTTTGGATGGGAGTGGGCAGCAAGCGAAAGGGTTATCTCAAAAGCCAAAACAAGAATTATATTGAGAAGTGCAGATACTAAGGGTGGGCTTGAGGCTGCTACTGCAAAAGGAGCGGTATTTGATGAGTGTGGTCAAGATAGGGTTAGGCTTGGTGCGTGGGAAGCTGTGCAAAGGCGATTGAGCTTGAATGCTGGCCGCTGCTTATTAGCAACAACACCGTATAATATAGGTTGGCTGAAAACAGAAGTGTATGACCGGTGGGCTTCTGGTGATCCAGGTTATGATGTTATTAATTTCAAGTCTACGATGAATCCAAACTTTCCACAGGCTGAATACAACAGGATGAAGCGGATACTGCCTGCATGGAAGTTTCACATGTTCTATGATGGCACATTTGAACGACCCGCTGGACTTGTTTATTCAGACTTCGACTCAGATACACAGAAAGTAAAACCATTTGATATTCCACAAGAATGGCCAAGATATGTGGGAATAGACTTCGGGGCCGTTAATACAGCCGTGGTTTGGATAGCATTGGACCCTAACACGAATTGCTATTATATATATCGCTGTGTAATGATGGGAGGAAAGACCACAAAAGAAAAAGCCATAATGTCTTTAACTTATAAGCACGAGAATACTATCAGATGGACAGGTGGTGCCAAGTCGGAAACACAAGAAAGAATGGATTGGAACGCCGAAGGGGTGCCAGTACAGGAAAGTCCAATCATTAGTGTAGAGGCTGGAATAGACAGGGTTATCGAACTATTAAAGACTAAGAGGTTATTTGTATTTGATACATTGAAAGGATTGTTGGATGAGTTGGGTACTTATTCCAGGGTACTAGATGATCGAGGGCAGCCGACAGAAAAGATCAAAGACAAGAATGACTACCACAGGCTCGATGCAGTAAGGTATAATATAAGCGCGGTAAACTTTTCAACAACTGGAGGCATCAATGTATAGAGGACAAGTATTTAATATGCTGATAAGTTTTATTGTTTGGTTTACTGTGTTTGCTTGTATAAGCACTGCTATTGGGACTGCTGTATTAAAAGCGGTTGAGTTGTTGTTGAAATTGCCGTTATAAGGAGAAAGGATGAACATATTTGACAGGATCGGATTTGGGTTAAGCGTATTGTTCGGTGGAGAGAAAGCTCTAATAGCAACCAGGTTGAAGGGTTGGGATAACGGGCAGCCGGCATATCAAGAAACAAACTTCCAGACACTAGCAACTCAAGGGTATAGAAAGAATGAGTTGATATTTGCCTGTATCACAAAGACAGCAAACGCAGCTTCTCAAGTAGCATTAAGAGTATACGATAAGAAAACAGAACAGGAACTTCCTGATCATCCACTAAGGGAGCTCATACAATCTCCTAATAGTGAAATGGCTGAGTACGACTTCTGGTCGGCTAATGTTGTTTATGAGGATTTGGCTGGTGTAGCTTATTGGGAGAAGGAAAGAAGCGCGGCTGGTCGAGTGGTAGGGTTATGGCCATTACGCCCTGACTGGTTATCTCCGGTAAAATCTTCAACTGAATTTATATCTTATTATGTTTATGAGATTCCAGGAAGCAATAACAAGATCCCGATACCCAAAGAAGATGTACTGACCTTTAAGAAATTTGATCCTCTAAATTCCTATCGGGGTTGGCCTCCAGCAGCAGTAGCAGCCAGGATTGGCGATGTGGATAATTCAACTACTGATTTTATCAAGATGTTCTGGGAGCGGGGAGGGATGCCTGCTGGAATTTTATCAACGAAACAACATTTGCAAGATGCTCAAGTTAAAAACATTAGACGTAGATGGAAAGATAGATATGGCGGTTATAAGAAATGGCTATCTCCCGCAGTATTAGATGCAGACGCTACTTATCAAAAGACTGGCTCCTCTTTTAGTGAGATGGGCTTTGAAACTCTAGACGAAAGGAACGAAGCCAGGATCTGTATGGTGTTTGGTGTTCCTCCGATTCTTATAAATGCAGCAGTAGGCTTGAAGAGATCCACTTATTCAAATTATGCAGAAGCTAGAAAAGCATGGTGGCAAGATACTGTATCAACTATATTCCAGCATTATGATGACACTATGAACTCAAAGCTGGTACCGGACTTCGGGGATAACATTTATTTGAAGTGGGACTTTTCTAAAGTGGCTGCATATCAAGAGGAAGCCGAAAGTTTATGGAACAGATACTTATTAGCTTTAGGGGCTGGTGGTATTACAGTCAATGAGTTTAGAGAAGGGATCAACTTGCCGAGATTGTCTAACGGTGATGTGCTCGTAAGGACGCTAAATCAATTTGAAATTCCAGTACGTGAAGAAGGAGCGGGTCGCAAATCGATCGAAGGATTTATTGAGATACTAGAACAGAAACTATTAGGTGATGGCGATAGAGTAAATGACGATAATGAATTTGAAAAGAAACTGACCACATTTCTAAGAAAGCAAAAGAATAGAGTTATTGATGAGGTTGAGGAAGAGGCGTTGAAAGGATAGGATAATGACTAACAAACCATATTGGCAATTAAGTGATCAAGAAGTAAAATATTGGATAAGTATGGGGCTATTTTCTGATAGGTGCAAAGAGCAGATAGCAGTAGATGAGTGCAAGCGGGTTATATTCAAAGAGATAGAACCATTACTTGTATTTATACTGAGTGCCATGACTAAATCAATTAGATTTATAGGAAAAATATGTCTACGGAAAAATGACATATAAAGAAAAGAAATCAGTATTTGATGGGCTGTTCTGGCTTGATGAAGCTGATGAACTTTATGCTATCCTTCTCCCGCTTATACTAAAAATAGCAGTAGAAACAGGAAAGGTATCAGCTCTCAGTATTGGAATCTCTTGGGACTTAGTCAATGATGCCGTTGTGGATTGGGCCAGGAACTTTGCAGCAGCGGATGTGGCTAAGGTTACTGCCACTACTCAAAAGATGGTCCAGGACAAAGTAACAGAATGGATTGGTTCGGGTGAAACGTTGAAAGAGTTAGAGAATAGTTTATTGCCTGAATTTGGGAAAGTACGAGCCAAGAGGATAGCTGTAACAGAAGTTACTAATGCTTATGCTGGAGGAAATCTTGAAGCCTGGAAGGCCAGTGGGCTTGTGGACGGTAAAAGATGGAATACAGCAGGAACAGACGTATGTCCTATTTGTGTGGGCTTAGATCAAATGGTGGTACCCCTGGACGCTATGTTTATTAGTGATTATGATAGTAGTGTTCACGAAAGGCCACCAGCGCACGTAAATTGCAAATGCTGGATAACTCCAGTTGTAAAGGGGCCAGATGGAATTTAAATGGTTTGGAGTAAAAGAAGTAGCAGCAAAGATAAAAAGACTGTCTGCTCCTGAATTAACCAATGAAATAGAACAGACCACAAAGAAAGCTACTTTGTATGTATTTGGAAAGATCCCACCTTATCCGGCGCCAGTCGGCAATTATAAAAGAACTGGTACTCTAGGCAGAGAGTTGAATCAGAAAGTAGAATCAATGGGCAGTAATATAGTGGGTAAAATTGGATCCCCCACCCCTTATGCTCCTTGGGTTATTAGCACAGAAAGAGCTCATGGGGCTGGTCCTCAAGCTAAGGCACATCGAGGCAGATGGTACACTTTACAAGGACATCTTAAGAAGTACCAGAGCGATATAAACAGATTCTTTGAGAACATGATTAAGAGGCTTATTAGATGAAAATGACGGACAGGGATTGGGAATCATTTTTCAATATATTGCGCAACTCGTTATTGGCTATTGTTCGTTGGATTGAAAAAAAATACGGATGGTGAAAAATATAGTATAATAAAGACACAGCCGTCCCTCGGGACTGCATAATTCAGAGCAGTCAAATTGCCCGCTCCTTTTCAGGAGTGGGTTTTATTTATTAAGGAGAGATTATGGGATTCAACAGACCATCATTTAGAACAGGACAGAATACTTTAGCAGCGGCTGGAACTGCAGAGCAATGTACGGCTGCAACAGTAGTGCAAGGGATCAGGGTTGTAATACGGTCAAGATCTACTAATACGGGATTGTTATATATTGGATACTCCAAAGCGGATGCTGAGTTAAATAACTTCTCGATTATTCCTGCTGGGAGTATTGCCCTATTAGTAGATAGCGTCGGTGATGTTTGGGTGGACGCTGCTGAGACGGGTGATATTGTGGAATGGATTTATGAGGTACCGACTGAATAATGGCAGTCCATGAACCTGGTGATCCTTTTGTAACAATGAGTTGGAAGTGGGGCATGTTTGTTGCCGCAGACAGTTTTTATGATTATTACAGGCGAGCTGGTACAAAGATGATCCAATGTATCAATGTTACTGGAACGCCAAACGCAGGAGCATATACAACAGAGTTTGCAACTCTAACCGGAGCGGTAGAGGTCTTAAGGTTCTGGTCATTCTTTTATAATGCGGATACGGTAACGGGAGCGCCAACTAAATTACATTACGACTTATACGACCAGACAAATGTTGTAGACATAACGCTTGATGGAGTAGATGCTACAGGAGCCATTGTTAATTCAAAGCTAGGCAGAATAGATAAGAGTACAGCAGCAATAAACTTTATGGATTCGGACCAGGTAAGAATAGTTGATGGAGCAGTAGGACTTGAATTATCAGCTCCTTTTGTAGCATCGGCTAAATATGGAGCAGATACAAGAATGAGATTATGCTACACAACAGACGGCAATCCTGTTGATTTTACAATCTGTCACGAAATTGTTTGGAGAACTTTGATAGAAAGTTATGGAAGGTTACGCCCTTATTGGGCATAGGAGAATTATGAAAAAGAAAGAGTTACTAAAACGAATAGAAAAGTTAGAAAATGCAAGTTGTCTAAATGTACTTGTTTCATCTGGTTTAGTAAACAGTAGAAGTGAAGGTCGGCGAATGGTGATGCAAAAAGCAATAAAACATAATGGAATAGTTATATCAAATTGTGATGCTAAGGTGCTTTCTGGCATTCTGCAAGTTGGAAAACGTAAAATTGTTCTTTAGTTAATAGGAGAATAAATGGGAGTACATAAACCAGGGAATCAATTAGGGTTAGCGGCACCAGCCATCGCCGATATGGTTGTCAATTCTGCTTATTGCTATATCTCACAATTAGGATCTATAACAAGTAAACGTCTTTCTGTTGATGGAACTCCTAACGGAGCGCAAGATGAAAACCTATTTACGATAGCCGGAGGGGTTGAAATTCTAAGACTATCAGGCATATTTGCTGATGTAACTGATGTTTCAGCGGTTACGGCAGCTGGGTTTGATTTGGTAGATGGGGATGCGAATATAGTACAGATTACATCAGCGGCAGGAACGGACTTATCAGCAAGCACATTGCAAACATCTATTCTACGAGTTGATCAGGCGGCAGCAGCGGTAACTTCTTTGAAATCAGATCAAGTGCGGATTATAGACGGTGCGGTGGGATTGGATCTACATGCTCCATTTGTTGTCAATGCTAAGTACGGAGGAACTACTTATTTGAGATTCAATTACACATCAGACGGCGGCGGAGCAGAATTTATTATAAACTTTGAAGCGGTATGGCGTCCATTGATTAGAGAATATGGATTGGTGGGGTCAGTATGAGCGTACATACTTCTGGAATAAGTCTAAATCCTCACGCCAAGCTATTTACGGGAACTGTCTATTATGTGGATGCTGCTAGAGCAGACAATACTGGGAGCGGTCTTTCTCCTGAAGCTGCAAAGAAAACAATTCAAGCGGTGATAGATGTCGCTGCTGGTAATGCCTGGGACGAAGGCGCAACTGTTCTAACGTTTGACGATGCTTCTGATTTTGAAGTAGGCGATTTGATATGGATTACTTCTTCAGCTTATAAGTCTGATGGTGAGATTGTCAGAATAACAGACGTTACCGGGGCAGTTGTAACCATTGAAAGGGAAACCTCACAATTTGGCGCACCGAATACAGGTATTAGATGGAATCATTCAACCAATGTTGGCGCTGGTACTTTATACGCTTATCTGTGTTGGAGAGATGAAGAGCAATATCACGCAAGCGAATTTTATTATTCTGCTGGTAGTGCAAAAGACTTTAGTACATTTAACTTCCCGAAACCGCGCGGAATGAATCCGAACTGCGGGCTGATAGTAAGACTTCAGAATAGCACAGACGGAACTAATGGTGCTGGGTTAGATATAACAATAAGTTTGAAAGACTAAGGAGATATTATGGAATATAAGTCAATAGTCAGTACAAAAGAGGTAGAGGGTAGAAGGGTCGCTGGGTTTGCATCTGTCTTTGGCAACATTGATCTGGGCGCAGATCGGATTCAGAAGGGTGCGTTTAAGAAAACCATCAAAGAGGGTATGAATCACATTCGTCATTTATGGCAGCACAAATTCAGCGACCCTCCTATCGCGGTTATTAATAACCTGGAAGAAGTATCAAGAGCAAAACTACCGGATATTATAAAAGAAAAATATCCTGAAGCTACTGGCGGTTTATTGGTAGAACGGGAATACTTAGATACTCCACGCGGAGAAGAAGTGCTGCAGGGCATCCTAAAAGGTGCAATTATGGAAATGTCATTTGGCTTCGATCCTATAAAATACGACTTTGAGGAAGTCGATAAGGGAAAAGGCCAACTAGTAAGAAATTTGCGTGAACTGAGGTTATGGGACACTTCAGACGTGAATTGGGGTATGAATCCTGCTACTGTTGCTTCTAAGTCAGCCGTTCAATATAAGGACACTGGCATAGATGACGGAGAGTGGGAAGCTATTGTACTTGATGAATTTGCTAACGATTTAGATAATTTATCGGATGCAGAAAAGAGCAGAATAGAAAATCATTTCGCTTATGCTGGCCACGAAATGAAATTATTACACCATAGAATCATTGATGGCGGAGTAGGTCCAGCGGTATGGAAGGGCGTGGCTATTGCCATGTCAGAACTAATGAAACCAGGTAATGATATTCCAGAGGTAGATCGAAAGGGATGTTATTTGCACCTGGCAGAACATTATAAACAATTCGATAAAGCACCTCCAGATTTTAATTTTATTGAAGCCATTAGCAAAACACTTGCATTAACAGAAGAAGAAATTGCAAGCGGTTTAGTTGGATACTTCAATTCAAGGGCAGGCGAGATCGGATCATTATTAACTAATCTTAAAGAGTTGCTATCAACAGCCAAGCCGTGGGAAGCTGATAAGGCCAATCCCGCACTTACTTTTATCGCGCTACAGAAATTAGAGCTTATTAAGAATCAAATTAATACATTATAAAGGAAAATAAAATGAACGTAGAAAAGATCAGAGAACTTCTACAAGCAGTGGTTGGCAAAGCCAGCCTGCTTGCTGATGAATGGGAAGGCAAAGAAGATGAAATGCCAACAGAAGTTGCAGGCGAAATTAAAGCGCTTGTTGCAGAAGCAAGCGACTTAACGGAAAAATTGAAAGTTGCTATGCAATTAGATGAACAATCCGCATTTCTCAGTACAGGACTAGGATCAAAAGCAGCAGTACCAGGAATGGCTGCAGATGCTCCTCCATCGCAAGGATCAATGGGATTCAAGAGTTTAGGAGAACAGTTATTCAGTGTTGCTAAATCCGGCCGCGGTTATACAGACCCACGCTTGATGGAAATGAAGCAAACAGGAATGAGCGAAGGCGTACCGGCTGACGGTGGGTTCTTAGTGCAGGAAGATTTTGCATCTGAACTTCTAAAACTCGTATTTGCAGAAGGTGAAATTTTAAGTCGTGTAAAGAGAATGCCAATTTCGGCAAATTCTAACAGCTTGCGGGCAAACTATCTTGATGAAGGCAGCCGAGCAGATGGCTCTCGTTGGGGTGGGGTACTCGCTTATTGGAAAGCAGAAGGCGCAACTAAGGTTGCAAGTAATCCTACCTTCGGACAGATCTTACTTGAGCTGCATAAATTGATTGGACTTTGCTATGCTACTGATGAGCTACTTCAAGATGCAGTTGCATTAGAATCAATTATTAGCTGGGCGTTTTCAATGGAATTTACATACCAGCTAGAAGCAGCGATCATCAATGGAACGGGAGCAGGACAGCCTTTGGGCATTGTCAATGCACCAGCATTCATTGCGATTGCTGAAGAAGCAGGACAGCCAGCAGATACTATTGTTAGCGAAAATATTGTCAATATGTGGAGCAGAATGTATGCACCACTTCGCAAGAATGGCGTATGGCTGATCAACCAGGATTGTGAGCCTCAACTTCACAGCATGTACGTAGCTGTTGGAGCAACTGGCGTACCGGTTTATTTGCCAGCTGGCGGGTTATCTGGAGCTCCTTATGGAACTTTATACGGACGCCCTGTAATTCCTGTTGAGCATTGCCAGACTGTAGGAACAGTCGGAGATATTATCTTCGCAGACCTCTCACAGTATTGGATGATTGACAAAGGTGGTATGCAGCAAGCAAGCTCCATTCATGTGCAGTTTGTAACTGACGAAACATGCTTCCGGTTCGTTTATCGAACAGACGGACAGCCTTCATGGCCTGGAGTATTAACCCCACAAAATAGTGCAGTAACCCTCAGCCCATTCATCGGCATTGAGAGTAGATAAGGATAAATTATGAGCAACCTACAAATTCCGCAAGGCGGATTATTAATCAATGGTTTTAAGCCACAAGTAAATACTGCGGCTATTGCCGGAGATTGGGTTAGTATGAAAACAGCTCATAAGATATGGGTTGTATTCCACATGGCGCAAGGACACGCCGGACAGTCCACACTAGCTTTATACGAAGCAACAACTGTTGCTGGAGCTTCAGCTGCAGTAATTACAGCGAAAAGCCATATTTGGTATAACTTAGATTGCGATACTGACATTTTTACAAGAGCAACGGATGCTGCAACTTATGAGCTAGATGTTGCATTGAAAGTAAAAATGGTAGTATTTCAGTTTGATGCTTCTCAACTATCAAGTGGTTTTGACTGCGTAAAAGGTTATGCTGGAGCCTCAAATATTTTGAACATCGTTGGGTGCCAATACATTCTTGACAATCGTTATAAACAAGGCACGCCTCCATCGGTGATTATTGATTAAGGAGATAATATGAGTAAAAATTTTATGATCCCTCAAGAAGTGGGATTAGTACAAGCACTAGAGCCACAGACTAATGCGGGGGCTTTGGCTGGTGATTACATCAGTATGAAATTCGCGCATAAGGTTCTAGTTATATTTCACATGACACAAGGCGCGGCTGATCAGGCTGTGCTTAGTCTAACAAAAGCAACTGATGTTGCTGCAACCGGAGAAGTGGCTGTAACGGCAACCTTCCCTATTTTTTATAACCTGGATTGTACGACTGATGTATTCACCAGGGCAACCGACGCTGCAAGCTATACGCTTGATGTTGGAGTAGCTAATAAGCTGGTTGTATTCGTTATTGATCCTTCAATCCTTCCTGGGTTCGACTGCATAGCTGCGGCCGTAGGAGCATCAAGTGCGTCAAATATTGTAGCAGTAACCTACCAAATTCTTCCGCGTTATGCAGGAGATGGAATCGGCACGTTTATTGCTGACTAATAAAACGGGGGTAGAAATACCCCCAAACTATAAAGGAGTTTTGATATGAGATTATACTCAAAATGGTTAGCAGGAAACCTAGTAATATATCCTGGAGGCCAAGGCGGAGGAGTAGAGTATTTCGTGGATGGAAATGCAGGACTTGATACCAATGACGGTTTAAGCTGGGATGCAGCCTTTAAGACTATGGCTGTTGGGCTTGCTGCTTCACATGCGAATATTGCTTCAGGAGCGGCAGGCTGGGCAGCACGAAATAAAGTCTATTGCAAAGGTGATGCCTTCGTAGAAAATCTAGTGCTATTAGCACAGAAAACAGACATCATTGGCGTAGGAAGTTACAACCAATTCCCACGCCCAGGACTGACTGGAAACCACGTTCCGATCAGTGCAACTGGCATTGGCGTGAGATTCTTCAATTTTCACTTCAACGCAGCATCGGGAGATATTTTTACTCTCGATTCCTCACAACGTGGTATTGAGTTCCATAACTGCTACTTTGATGCAACCCCAACCTGTACTGGAGCTATTATGGCTACAGCAGTTTGGTTCCTAAAGATTTATAACTGCCATTTTGTTGGTGATTTTACCGATGCAGTTATTGAACTTGGAGCTGGAAACGCACAGGGTTTGGAAATTGTAGGAAACTATATTGAGGGCGATAATCAGGGCATTGATTTTGATGCTGCAACAACTTGCTCTCCAAATAAGGTTCTGATTGCTGATAATAAGATCCATACCGCAACCGAGTGTATTAATGATGAGGCTTCAATAGCCGCTATTATGAATAACACTTGTGTAACGCTACAGGCAAAGGGAGTAGGCGGAGCAGGAGCGATCGTAGCTGATGAATTTTTATGCGGTGGAAATAAAATCTCCGCAAGCGACTTAGCTAATGCTGATTATCCCGCATTAGGCGCATTATAAAGAAAGGAAGTAAATAATGGCTAAAGCAGTAGTAAAAAAGACTGCCAAACCACGTAAGAAGGTAGTAGTAAAAGAAGTTGATCCTAAAGTAAGAAAGGCGTTAATACGTAGATACGGGGTCAAAAAACAAGGTAGAAGGGGTGGCAGATATGCCACCCCAAAAGAGATAGCTGAGAAACCAGAAGCCTGGGAAGGCGATGTTTCAGACTTGCTAGAGGATTCTCTAGAGGAGTAATAAATGG
>Ga0075122_10002829_pt1 | contig 11258 bp, 17 predicted proteins | sample AntAceMetag02UKB_FD_69790 | JGI IMG/M metagenome (GOLD analysis project Ga0075122, IMG submission 69790) | Saline lake microbial communities from Ace Lake, Antarctica - Antarctic Ace Lake Metagenome 02UKB | ecosystem: Environmental > Aquatic > Non-marine Saline and Alkaline > Saline | place... | reverse complement strand
CTTGATTATTAAGCCTTGACATGATACTATAATTTATGTAATTTATCTATTACTATGTCAACCAAAAGAACGTATCAACCAAAAAAGAAAAAAAGAGCACGAACACATGGATTCATGGCTCGGAAAGCAACACCTGGCGGCAGGGCTGTTTTAAAGCGTAGACGCGCAAAAGGCCGTAAAAAACTGGCAGTTTAAAGTCGTAATACATAAATCGCAAGCTACGACTTACGACTTACGACTTATGACTTACGACTTTTTATGCTACCAGCAAAATATCGCCTAGCAAAACGCAAAGATATAGAGCGTGTGATGAAGCGTGGACGCTCTTTTTTTGTTAAAGATTTAACTATTCGTCTAGCAAAAAACAATCTAGACAATACGCGCCTTACGGTTGTAACATCTATCAAAATCTCTAAAAAAGCAGTAGATCGCAACAGAATAAAAAGACAAATTCGCGAAATCATACGCAAAGAAATTTTATCAGATATAAAGCCAGGGTTTGATGGACTTATAAATACCCGCAAAGGATTATTTGACTTGACCCATGACGAACTTAAAAAATTAATTATAGGATTATTTAAGAAGTCTAGGTTAATATAATTGTTACATGGTTGCATTGTTAAATTGTTTTTGGTCGTGGGATGTAAATCTATAAACAACAATTTAACCATGTAACAATTTAACAATTGGCTAAAAAAATGACTAAATATCTCGCTCTCCGACTAATTAAAATATATCAGATGACCTTGTCCCCGGATCATGGGCCTCTTAAATATTTCTTTCCAAACGGAGCATGCATTTATCGCCCAAGTTGCTCTGAATATACATATGATGCTATAAAAAAATATGGTATTATAAAAGGCGTGTTAATCGGAACACGCAGAATAGTTCGATGCCACCCTTGGCATGAAGGCGGAGAAGACCCTCTTAAATAATAATCTTTAATTATCTTATGAATCCATTTGTAATTTTATTTTACCAACCAATTCTTAACTTATTGGTTTGGTTGCACAATATTATTCCTGGCAATGATATTGGTTGGGCTATTATAGGTCTTACCATTATTATTAAAATAATATTATTTCCTCTTAGCGCAAAATCATTAAAATCACAAAAAGCTCTTCAAGAAATTCAGCCAAAAGTAGAAGCCCTAAAAGCAAAATTCAAAGACAACAAAGAAGCAATGGGCAAAGAGATGATGAATTTGTATCGCAACGAAAAAGTAAGTCCTTTTTCTTCATGCTTGCCTCTTTTAATTCAATTCCCTTTTCTTATAGCAATTTATCAAGTTCTGCGCGATGGAATACAGGATGGGAGCTTGGATAGATTATATTCATTTGTTTCAAGACCAGAATTTGTTGACACTAATTTTCTAGGAATTCTTAATCTCGAAAATCCCAGTATTTTCCTAGCCTTAGCTGCTGGTGCATTTCAGTTTTTGCAAACCAGGATGCTAACTCACAAAAAACAACCACAAATTCCAGGAGCAAAAGACGAAGGCATGACAAGTATGATGAACAAACAAATGCTTTATATAATGCCAATAATTACTGTTCTTATTGGTGCAACATTGCCTGGTGGACTTGCTTTATATTGGACAATGAATACTCTAATAACACTTATTCAACAAATGATTGTATTTAGAAAACCAAAACAAGAAAAACAAGGTGATGTTTCGGTAGTATAGTATGCTAATAGAAAGTACTCAACTTATAGGTCTTAATGTCGAGACCGAACTTGGACATAATCTAGGAAAAATAGATAGTTTTGTTTTGGAAACCGAGAGCCAAACAATATATCAATACAAAATTAAACCAAATGGAATAACACATGTATTCGCAAAAGATCTTCTTATATCACGCGACCAAGTTCTTGGCATAAAAAAAGATAAAATGATTGTTGAAGGTGGGGCTTATACAGAAAAAGAATTTGCAAAAGCAAAATCATCTCCACAAGTCGAACCCATTACATCTACAATTGAGAAATAATCATTGTCATTGCGAGGGAGTGTACTCACGACCGCGGCAATCTTAACGTCGAGAAATGGCTTGATAATAGATTGTCGTGCCACATTGCGTTGATAAGATTACCGCGTCGACCTGAGTAGAAGAATCCTCCCTCCATTTCGGCGGGCAGACGCAATGACACTAAAAGACCTCAATCTCTCTCTTATCTCCATCTTTAATCTTAATCTTTACCCAGATAGTACCCTTGGGTAATTTTTTTTTCATTCTTTCTGCCCACTCTATAAAACAAATAGATTTAGTATCTTCTAAGTATTCCTCAAACCCAATCTCTCTATCAATTTCTTTTAATCTATATAAATCAACATGACAAAAATTTTCAAAACCATGTATGGAACTGGCATGCCTGTTCCCCACAGAATAAATTTTAAAAATATTAAAACTAGGGCTACGCACTGTATCCTTAATTCCAAATTCTTTTGCAATCATTTGAACCAGCGTTGTCTTGCCTGCCCCAAGCTCGCCCGACAAAGCAATTGTATCGCCACCTTTTAGTTTTTTAGACAAATCACGCGCTAGTTTTTCTAAATCTTTTAATGAATTAATTTTATATATAGACATAAGTAATTTACTCCGTCATTCTGCTCACCAATTCAACGGGCAGAATGATGCAAGTGTGTAGTTTTATAAATTCCCTATAACTACATTTAATAATTTAGGAACAACATCAACACGAACCGGTGTGCTCATTTGTTTATCTACGTCAGCAAAAATAGATATTGTTTTTTGCTTATTTTTTATTGTTATCTCTTTTATAGGAAAAATACTTTCTGGCGTAAAATCTTCAATAGAAGCTATATTAGAACAAATCCTGTCTATTAAAGAAAGGTCTGGATGATATGCAATTACAGCATCAAATAATCCATCTGATATATCAAAACGATTCTTTTTTTGCTTTGGGTCTACTTTTTTATAAACATTAAAATTACAAACACTAATATGGTGCCCTTTTTTTAATGAGCTTACAGTATACGAAAGAAACGAAAGTGAACTCGCCTTAGGAAATACTGCTGCAGTTATAAAATAATGTCTATTATTAATCAACCCAACATCAATTGTGTTGGTTTTGTGCACTGCCAAAAACTTTATTGACTCTTGTAAAGTTTTACACCCAAAACAATGCGCAATAAATTGGCTTGAATCATCAATTGGTATAACAGCAAATGTAAATTTTTTGTGTTCTTGTTTTTCAGAGCCCTTTTCTACCTTAAGCAAATTATTTAAAAGCTTGCTTGCTGTTTCGTCGTTCCCTACTGCCACAAATGTTTTTATTCCAGTAGAAAAACACTCATCAATGCTTCTAGAAAGATTGTGTAGCCTGCCTAGTTTAAATTTTCTTCCACTTATTCCATTCTGTGTTAATCCTAAATCAAGCTTATCCATCTGTTTATGATATTTCCTGCTATACACCCAATCATCAATAAAATATGCATACATATTTAATCTTTTTCTTCATCAGATGATGGTTTTTGCACGGATGAAGGTTCTGATGTTTCCTTTCCATTGGCACTAACAGCACAATGTCCATTCAAAACAGCTCCTGGCTCAATAGAGAGAACCTTAGTTGTTATATCACCTTCTATTGATGCTGCTGACCCTAATTCTAAATTTTCAGATATTGTAACATTGCCCTTAACTTCTCCACGAACAACAGCATTAGTTGCTTCCACATCTGCTTTAATTTTAGCCCCTTCTTCTACTTGTAGATTGCCAGCTGTTTTTAAACTTCCATTAACAATTCCTTGAACCAATATATTGCCTTCGCTTATAAAATCTCCATCAACTTTAACACTTGCTCCAATTACTGTTTCACTCTCCCCCTCCTTCATTTCTATCCCTCCTTCATTTTCCTCCCCATCTTTGGTAAACATAAATTTTCTATTTAATGATGAAAATGCCTTATTCGGCGCCTATATATTATACTTGATGTTTTTGATTGAGTAAATAAAAAGCCCTGCCTAATGGTTTTATCCAAAAGACAGGGCTAAGAACTAGAAATTGATCGGCACTCTGAGCCAGAACTGATCTGGCCCGTCAAGGTGCCATTGATAAACTGAGATGATATTCATTGATCCCAGCGCGATGTTTAGGTGAACGCCAGCGGACAGATCGTCCGTCACACGAGAACCGGTGGTATTCTCGGTCTCGAGCCCAAGATTGATCATGCCCTCAACAACTGGGCGTTCAAGCTCAAAGTATGTATAAAACACGCTATTGAGCCCTTCGGAAAAATCAACTACCTGAAGATTCAGCCACGGCGTACATCCCGCGACATTTGGCAATTTCGCACGAACATCAATCAATTCCGTGCGCGTTCTGTCTGAGACGATCGCGCCACCCAGAACTTCCATCCACCAATTGCGTCCCGAAAACTTCGGGCCCACAACCACTAGCCATGTGTTGGGCGTAGATGCTAGATTCGGTGCAATCACCCACCCAGCAACACCCACATCACTACCTTCAGACACATTAGTGCTATGAAGCAACAACCGCATGTGGCTGCTCTCCTCAGCCTGCACGACATTGGCGACACAGACGATCAGCGCGAAAACTGCGAAAAAATGTTTCATTTCTTTCCTTGCCCGATGTTACACGTCGGAGCCGCGCGTTTTGGCCGCTTGGGCCAGTTGTGTTGTAAAACTGCTTTTTTATCTTGATAGCCCATTATATCTCATCTATCACGAGTGGCCAATATGACCCCGAGGTGGCGACTATCACCTTGACAAATACATAATAAAAAAGTACCATAAAAATATATGTATACAACAACATTAGAACAATTAGGATTATCCCCTAATGAAGCCAAAATTTACGAGGCTTTGCTTGAATTAAAAGAAGCCTCAGCAGGCGCAATATCAACACACGCAAAAATACATCGCAGAAATGCATACGATGCTATTCATAGATTAATAGAAAAAGGCCTTATATTCTCTGTGTTGGCAAAAGGAGACCATGTATATTCAGCAGTGGATCCTGATAAACTAATGGAACTAGTAAAAGAAAAAGAAACCGCGCTTGAGAAAATTTTGCCTGATCTTAGAAAAAAACATCAAACAGACCGCCAACCACAAGAAGCATATATTTATCGTGGAATTGAAGGATTTAAAAATTATATGCGAGATATTTTACGTGTTGGTGAAGATGCCTATTTTATAGGGGCAAAGCTTGCTTGGTGGGATCCTCGTATTGTCTCGTTTACTGAACAATTTTTAAAAGAAGCAGAACGAAAAAACATCAAATTTTATCATATCTTCGACAGTATTGTAGAAAACCAAGGCAAAGACATATTGGCTGAGATGGATAAACGAAACATGTCATATCGATTTTTACCAGAAGAATATTCTACCAACTCAACGCTTGATTTTTTTGGAGACCAAATTGTAACATGGAACGGAATATCACTTAAAAAACTAGATGATGATGTTACTTTATTTGTTTTGAGAGACAAAGGATTGGCAAATAATTACAAAACTTGGTGGAAATTTATGTGGGAATCCTGCGAAAAACCCAAGAAACAAGGACCAACAGCCACAAATCTTGCATAACTAGATTTAAACCAATATAATCTTATTCTAGGGCCGTTAGCTTCCGCCTGCTAAAGCTATGCTTTACACTTCAGACAGACAGTGGCTTTCAACCCTTTGCTTTGATCATGCTGCGGGCCGTTAGCTCAGCTGGTAGAGCGCCTCCATGGCATGGAGGAGGCCAGGAGTTCGAGTCTCCTACGGTCCACCAAAATTAAGTTACACACTAGTGTGTAACTTAATCAAAATATTTAGCTAATATTAGACAATATCTGACATATTTTTAAAAACTAGTGTGTCTAGAACAAAATATAGTGTTTAGAACTATTTTACATAACTCTTAATCTATAATTACTTGTGCCCCTGTAGTTTAATGGATAGAACAAGGGACTCCTAAGCCCTAGATATAGGTTCGATTCCTGTCAGGGGCACCAGTAATTATAGATTTTTAAAGCGTGTAGTTTGTTTCAACTAGAACCATCCCCCTTTATAACATATGGGCCATTAGCTCATTTGGTAGAGCGCTACATTCGCATTGTAGAGGTAGCCGGTTCGATTCCGGCATGGTCCACCAGCCATCTGAAACATATATTTAACTATGATAAATACTAAATTTCCTAAAGGCGTAGAAGTTGTTGGATCAGCTATTATTGAAAATCCAAAAGGAGAGATTTTGCTTACAAAGTCCCCAAAATGGAATAATAAGTGGATAATGCCAGGTGGACACATAGATCCAGGAGAAAGTATTGAGCAAGCAATTATTCGCGAAGCAGAAGAAGAATCTGGATTAAAAGTAAAATCTCTTGGAATAATCTCGTATGGAGAGTTAATTGATTCAAAAGATTTTTCTAGACCAGCGCATTTTATATATTTTAGCGCATATTGTACTTCTGATAATTATGAAGTAAAACTAGACAATGACGAGTTAGTTGAATATGCATGGGTGTCCCCAGAAGATGCCTTAAAAATGGATATGGCTGGAACCTATGCTGGGAATATTAAAGATTTTATTAAATTTAAAAAATCCCTGTAGAGACGAGGCACTGCCTCGTCTCTACAGGGATTTTTTGTTCCAAACAAAACAATATGGGTTCTAGACACCCTATTTAATTCCCTAAAATCAGACGTCTGGAACAAAAATTGTTCCAGACGTCTGATTTTTTTACAAAACACCTGAATATACCCCATTTTTACCTTAGTTAACACGAAATCCACAGGCCCTGTGGATTTCGTGTTCATAGCGTATATAGTTTTGTGTTTATAAGCATGTGCATAGCAGGGGTAATTAAGGGGAGCTTAGTGTGCATAAAAACGACCATATTAAAAAAATTAAATTTTAACGATTTTTCTCAACAACTTATTCCCTGTCTTATTGTATGGTTTAAACAAACTTATCCCTATTACAATTTTCAAAATCTTTGCGAGGATTAGATATTATTTTGAGTTATCCCAATTATCCACTTCTTTATAATTAATATTATTTATTTTATATATACTTAAATACTTATTTAATATAAGAGGGAGGAAAAGGTCATCATATTCAATTTGTTTCAAGATTAGACACGAACACAAATCAGACCTATAATTAGACTTGCATCCTAATTAAAAAAATAATTTTAAAATCAATAATAACATATGTCTGAAATTACATTTACTGATCAAAATTTTACTAAAGAAGTTGAGGAAGATAAGGGGATTGTGCTTGTAGATTTTTGGGCGCCTTGGTGTGGGCCGTGTCAACAACAAGGTCCTATCATAGAAGAGTTGGCAAAAGAAGTGGAAGATTCAAAAATAGGAAAACTTAATGTAGACGAGAATCAAGCGACAGCATCAAAGTATGGGGTAATGAGCATTCCAACAATAATAATTTTTAAAGAGGGCAAGCCAGAAGAACAGCTAGTTGGTGTTCATCAAAAAGACGATTTAAAAGAAAAGCTTAAGGCGTTTGCAAAATAAATATTATGCCTATAAGCAATCTTATAATAATTGGGTCTGGTCCTGCTGGTTTTACAGCAGCTATTTATGCAAGTCGTGCCGAGCTTAAGCCCTTGCTTTTTACTGGTACAGAGCCAGGCGGTCAGCTGACAACCACATCAGAGGTTGAAAACTATCCAGGTTTTGAGGATGGAATTCAAGGATCAGAATTGATGCAAAAATTTCGTAAACAAGCAGAGCGATTTGGAACAGAAGTTGTGGATGCTAAAATAGACAAGGTAGATTTTAGTAGTCAGCCACTTAAGGTTGTTTCTCAAGAAAAAGAATATCAAGCAAGGAGTGTAATTATTGCAACAGGGGCCAGTGCTATGTGGCTTGGTTTAGAATCCGAGAATCGCCTCAAAGGAAAAGGTGTTAGCGCGTGCGCCACATGTGATGGATTCTTTTTTAAAAATAAAGATGTTGTTGTGATTGGAGGCGGAGATGTTGCTTTAGAGGATTCTGCTTCTTTAACCAAATTTGCAAACAGTGTAAAAATTATTCACAGAAGAGACTGTTTAAGGGCAAGTAGAATTATGCAAGAACGCGCTCAGTCAAATCCAAAAATAGAATTTATTTGGAACACAGAAGTTGTAGAGGTTTTGGGTGAAAATTCTGTTGAGGGTATCTTGGTTAAAAATAATAAAACAAATAAGGAATCTAAAATTAAATGTGAGGGAGTATTTGTTGCCATAGGACACAAACCAAACACAGAAATTTTTAAGGGACAAATTGATTTAGACAAAAAAGGATATATTGTTCCAAAAGAACAGACAAAAACCAATATTAATGGGGTATTTATTGCTGGAGATGTTTCGGATTTTAAATACCGTCAAGCAGTAACAGCCGCTGGAATGGGGTGCGCTGCTGCGATTGATGTGGAAAAATATTTAGAGGATCAAGAGCCAGCTCAAGAACAAACAAAAAACAAAAATTGCTAATATTTTTTATTACAAACTGCAAATATTTGAATTTTGTATTTGTTTAGTGTTTAGAATTTAATATTTAGAATTTATATTATGTCCGCATTCAATAACGCAATGCAGCAATTAGATCTTGCTGCTGAAAAATTAAACTTAGATAAATCAATTGTCGCAAAACTTAAAAAACCAAACCACATTCATGAATTTGAAGTTCCTGTTATTATGGACAATGGGTCTGAAAAAGTTTTTAGCGGATATCGTGTACAATTTAATAATGCGCGCGGACCATACAAGGGTGGTATTAGGTTTCATCCTCAGGTTGATCTTGACGAAGTAAAAGCATTGGCCTTTTGGATGTCTGTTAAAACAGCCGTTGTTGGCATTCCAATGGGCGGAGGCAAGGGCGGAGTATCTGTTGACCCTAAAAAACTCTCTGAGAGCGAATTAGAGAAGCTCTCGCGAGGCTGGGTTGATAAGATGGCAGAACATATTGGCCCCAAAAAAGATGTGCCAGCTCCTGATGTAAATACAACTCCTCAGATTATGTCTTGGATGTCAGATGAGTTTGAAAAAATATCTGGCGACAAAACCAAGGCAACATTTACTGGCAAGCCTCTTGATGAAGGAGGTAGCGAAGGAAGAGAAGCCGCAACTGGTCAGGGTGGATTTTATTGTTTAGATGAAATTACAAAACATCTTAATTTAAATATTTCTGAGACTAGGATTATAGTTCATGGTTTTGGAAATGTTGGATATCATTTTGCGCGCTTGGCTTTTGAAGCAGGATACAAAATTGTTGGAGTGTCTGACTCAAAAGGGGGTATATATAATTCAGATGGTTTAGATATTATTGATGTAATGAAAGTTAAAAAAGAAAAAGGATCTGTTATAAATTATGCAGCCGAAAAAGTTGGTAACGATGCGATCTTAGAAAAGGATTGTGATATTCTTGTTCCAGCTTCTTTGGAAAATGTTATTACAGAAAAAAATGCAAAAAATATTAAAGCCAGTGTTGTTTTAGAAATGGCTAATGGCCCAACAACTCCTGAAGCAGATAAAATTTTACATGACAGACAAATATATGTTGTGCCAGATGTTCTTGCCAATGCTGGAGGTGTAACTGTTAGTTATTTTGAATGGCAACAAAATTTAGCTAAAGAACATTGGATCGAATCAGAGGTACTTCAGAAATTAGAACCAATTATGCGCGACTCATTCAAAGACATATGGAAGACGCACAGGGATCACAATGTAGACCTTCGCACAGCAGCATTTATGCTTGCTGTTCAGCGCGTGGTTGATGTAATGAAATAAAATATTGTATAATACAATTACTATGGAGGATCAAAAATCACAATTTCTAAATCCAAACGTCATTTTAAATCAAGTAGAAATAAAACAAGGCATGCAAGTTGGAGATCTTGGGTGTGGAACTGGATATATTTCTCTTGCTTTGGCCAAGGCAGTTGGAGAGAAAGGCAAGGTGTACGCGGTTGATATACAAAAAAGCGTGCTAGATCAAGTAAAAAAAGAGGCCCAAGCCGAAAATATTGATAATTTAGTAACAGTTTGGTCGGATTTAGAAGTTATTGGTGCAGCTAAGATACAGAATAATATTTTTGATAGGGTATTTTTGGCAAATATTTTGTTTCAAGTAGAAGACAAAAAAGCTGTTTTTGCAGAAGCAAAGCGCATGCTTAAGCCAGATGGTAATTTAATTCTTGTTGATTGGAAGCAAGGCGACATGGCAATAGGTCCACCATCACACAACCGTTTAGATTTGGCTAATATTAAGCAATTAGCTCAAGAAGCTGGACTTATTGTAGAAAAAGAAATAGATACTGGGAAATATCATTTTGGTATTGTATTTAAGCCGGTTTAGTATATTATAGATGTGGATTCTTTTATTCTGACTCTATTGTCATCCCGACCGAAGTGAATCGCTGTAATCAGCGATGAACGGAGTGGAGGGATCCCTTGATTGGCGTAATTAATGCGTATTAAAAAGGGATTCCTCCACTCCGCGGGGTAGTTTATCCTCCGTACTCGGAGGACTTCGGTCGGTATGACAAAAAATTACAAATTCTTAAATTTATGCAAACAATTCTTAATTTATTATCACCCTCATATCTTTTTCACAGAAATATTGGCCCATTTTCATCTAATTTGATTTGGTTTTTTGTTGGAGCTTTAGTTTTTTTTATGGTAGCTTCTTATTTTTACTTTAGGTTAGCAAAAACAAAAGATATTTTTATAAAAAAAGCAGCAATAAAGTTTGTGTCCTTGTCTTGGACAATGGGTATTATGGGTATTATTTTAGTTTTATTAAGACAAATTAATACTGTTTACATAAGTGCTCCAATTCTTTTACTAATTTGGCTTTTAATAGCCATAATTTGGCTTTTAATTATTCTTAAATATAGATTTAAGACAGTTCCAAAGAGAAGAAAGGATTTGATGCAGGAATCTGGCAAAAGAAGCTATCTCCCGTAAGACCGCTTGGTAACAATAATTTATATATTAAAGTGTTTGGGGTTGGGATTGGATGTTGGACTTGTTTTTGGCCAACCTCCAATCCCAACCCCATTTTTATGTACAACAACCAAGAGCAAGGCAAGCGCGGCGAGGACATCGCTGCTTGGTATTTAGAAAAAAATGGCTATCCATTCGTAAAAAAACACTTTACAGACAGGTTTGGGGAGATAGATTTGGTTGTAATGGATAAAGACCAACTAGTGTTTGTAGAAGTTAAGTATCGGATGGGGGAAAACTGTGGATTACCCGAAGAATCGGTTACTAGATGGAAAAAGAAA
>Ga0075122_10002828_pt1 | contig 11263 bp, 13 predicted proteins | sample AntAceMetag02UKB_FD_69790 | JGI IMG/M metagenome (GOLD analysis project Ga0075122, IMG submission 69790) | Saline lake microbial communities from Ace Lake, Antarctica - Antarctic Ace Lake Metagenome 02UKB | ecosystem: Environmental > Aquatic > Non-marine Saline and Alkaline > Saline | place... | reverse complement strand
AATAAAACCTTTTTCATACCATTCTCCTTTTTTACCCTACGTTATTAAGGGCTTCCTCTAAATTTTTAATTCTTTGATCCATTTCACTTATAATTACTTGCTGTTCTTGAATTGATTTAATCAAGTAAGGTATAAACTCTTTATATTGAATAGCTTTTAATTTATCACTTCTTTCAATAACAAGTTCAGGGAATATTTTCTCAACCTCTTGTGCTATCATTCCAGTATGTTGTTTACTATTAGTATCATACTGTTTTTTAAACTTAAACTTTTTGACCTCAATTTCGTTTAGTTTATCAAGTACATTCTCTTTAGGTGATATGGCTGTTTTCGTCTTTTCATCAGAAGGTGCAGTCGTGTCTATTGTGTATGTTCCGAGATAAAGAGTAGTAGTTCCTGTACCAGTCGAACCATTGTTTATTGTTGCATCTGCTGAGTCAGAACCAAACCTAATGCCTTGTATAGCCCATGTTGAGGCAGTTCTGAACTCCATATTGTTTGCATCACCAGCTACTATGGAAATAACGTCTGCTGCTACTTCGTATATATAAGAGTTTCCACCAGCATCTAAAAACATTTTTCCGGTTGCCTCTAAAGCACAATCGTTTCCAGAAAGAAATGTCATAGCAATATCTCCACCAGAAACAATCTCAACATTATCAGCACTCGCTTCGTGCAAATAACTATTCCCTCCAGCGTCAAGGTAAATCTTTTGTGTTGCATCTACTTCTAAATCAGCACCTAATATCTCAACTTTATCACTCGCTGCTTCGGTTATCTTGATTATGTTTGCGTTACCTACATAAACATCAAATATATCAGCAGAAGGACTTGAAATGTACGTTTCTAAATCAGCTTCAAAGTATACTTTTTTTGTAGAAACTAGCTTTAGATCGGATGTTAGTGTTAAAGAGTCAATATCAAAATCTGCATCACCATCTGTAAACCATGCAACTACCTGATTGAAATTAGTCTCCCAGTCAGAGTCCGTCAAAGGTGCTACTGTATAATAAACTAGATCACTCGTACTTGGTGCTGCCATAAAATCCTCCTATCGTAATAAATCTCGTAATAAATATCCTGTTGTTCCTACTGCTGCATAAGGTGCTAATTTACCAGCTAACTTCGTTCCGCCCATTAAGTTCCTTATTCCCTTCATTTTTCTATACATTGCTGGGCTTAGTCTTTTAATAGCTTCTTTTGTTTCCGTTTCGCCCATACCAGAGGTTTTGCTAAATAGAAATGGTTCGGTTTTACTTGTTTTCATTCCTCTTTTAACTAAATCCCAATCTTTTGCAACTTTTGAATAATTCTTTAAATCTTTTGCAAATTCTGGTTTAGCTTTAAGCATATCTGCTCTTAATTTATAAACCATTTCCTTTGCTTCTTGTTCCATAGGTGAAGCTTGACGACTACCTGACAATAGACCTTTCATTTTAGTAGTTCCAGACAACTCTCTCTTTATTTCCTGTGCTGTCGAGAAAGGAATCTTGGTGTCTGGTGTAGGATATTCTGTTATAACTAATTTTCTAAGTTTAGGTGACTTTGCCACAGCAGACCTAACATCTGGTATGTCAACCATTTGTCTTCGAATATCAGAAACGGTGTCGGTTATATCAACTAATTCACCTTTAGAAGTCATTGCATCGTCTATCTGATTTATACGATCTTCAAGAACTTCACCAGCTTCTTTTAGTGGCTTATGCAAAGCTTTTCGTATATTCTTTAAAACACCACCACGACCGAAGGTAGCACCCCATGCAGCTTGACCACCTCGAATTGCTACTGGAGCAACACCACCTAAAGCCGTACCGACTGCCCTACGCATATCATTTAAAGGCACAATTTCTGTATCGGAAGGGTTATAGGAATAACCAGCAGTAGCACCTTTCGCAATCTGCGAAGGTAAACTACCTTTACCTAAAAGACTATATATACCTGTTGGTGCTAAAGCTGTTGCACCTAAAGCACCGCCTACGACGCTCTCTTTGGTTGTAGGGGGTCTAACTTGCTTGGTTGAACTTCCAGTCGTACTTTCAATAATCTTGCGTAATATAGGCATTCCATAGCCGAAAGTAGCCCCTTGTAACACACCTTGACCGACACCCATAGCTTCTGGAGTTTGTAGCTTTTTTATAATTTCCTGTGGTTTAAATAACTTAGTAACCTCTTGTCCAGCAGCTTGAAGTGGGGTTGTTTCTGTTTTTACTTCTGGCATTGTTTCAAGTGAAACATCACCACCTTCAAAACTAACTTTATCAGCATAAACAGGGTACTTTTCAACAACTCTTTTAGCTAACACCATATCATCAACATCTTGATATGTTGGATATTTAGCCTTTATTTTAGCAGAAAATTCTTGATAAGTAGCCATGATTTATAACTCCAGTCCCATAGGGTCGCTTTCCTCTGCACCTATTTTAAACTTTTTAGCGGGTTTTACATTTATTATTCTTTGTATTGTGCTATCTAACTCTTTTTCTTCCTCTGGTGACAACTGACTTGGAGATAAAGAAGATATTTTCACATTTACCTCGGAATTTGGGTTTCTTAAATCTGCATCACTAAACTGGTTTAAATATTCGTCTGTTAGTCCGGCGTTTTGCATAGCTTTCATCAATCCATACGAGTTCTTGAAACTTTGTGCTATTTTCTGTGCCGCTAGTTCCGGTGTATCAAGGTCGTCTGGCAATGTCGTCAATATCTTGTTCAAAACTCCCTCAATAACCCTGTTTTGATTTGTTAAAATAGAGTTCAAAGCTAAAGCAGTCTCAAACCGTTGTCCTTGGAAAGAAGCAGCACCGGAATATTGAGGTAGTTTCAAAGCAGTACCTACTTTACCCTTCATACCACCTAATATGCCACCACCACCTTGCTCTTCTATCTTTGCTTTGAACTGTGCCATAGTGTTTGACATTAAGTTCTCTACTTTTTTAAGATTATTAGCAATATCTACCTTTTTTGTTTCCTGTTTAGCTTGTGTTTTAATACTAAGTTTTTTTGCTTCTTTATCGGCTTGTTCCTCTACTGTTAAAGGAACTTTCACTATTCTAGCACCTTTAGGTAATGTAGTAAGAGATGTCTTGAGTTCTGGGTCTTTATATACAGCACCTTCTTTCTCATATACAATACTTTCCGTTTCTGGTCGCATAGCAAGTAAATCCTTTATCCTCTGTAACTGTTGTTCTTTCAGTTTGCCTTGCATACCACTAGCACCCTCGGCTTGTTTGAGTAACCCTTCTTTCATGTATGGATCTTTAACTAAACCGCTTAATATCTGTTTACCTTCTTGACTTCCACCTAAATATGACATTATATTGCCTAAACCCTTCATTATACCGCCACCTTTTGAAGGTTTGAATGAGGACACAACACCAGCAGACGTCGGTATTTCGGGTACAGGCTTTTCTAACGTCATTTGTAAATATTTTTGTCTTAATTCTTCGTTAGTCATTACCCTTGCCCTCCCTTACCATATTTTTCAAGGTAATTTAACAAGCGTATGGGCTTGGTATACATTTTCTTTGCTTCTTCGTAAACTTCTTTAGGTATAACTGTATTCCCATTTGATATACTTCCATCTGGGTTTGCTCTATAATTTGTTCTACCCGTTATTGAATTTAAGGAGTCTAGTTCGTTTTGAACAACTACCGCTGGTTCGGGAGTAACTTCTTCCGGTGCTTTTCCTTCATCTGAGAGTAGTTTAGACAGTTCACTCTCTGCTGTTACTTGTGTAGCTGTTGCTTCGGGCTGCGTTTCTTCACCAACTTCCTTAAATACGTCGCCAGTCTCACCTTCAACTTTAGTTTGTTGTGCAGTAGTCGGTGATAAAAGGAATTGTTTACCCATTTGACCTAACATACTTTCATATCCGGCTCTTTGTGCCTGTCGTTGAGATGCGTCTTGGGCTATAACCCTGTTTATATCTCGTTGTGCTTCTGTGCCCATTTTACCTGTTGCTCTGCCTAATAAAGTCCCTGCTTGTCCACCTCGGACACCTTGCTTTGCAAGACTTGACTCTATCTGACCAGTAGCACTTTGTATACCTTCCGCACTTCCTTCGGCTATATCTTGTTTAAGCTGTAATAGTTCTTCGGGTGTTTTTCCAGTAGTATCGTAGAACTTCTTTTCCGACTCACCAACCCCACCCTCTGCTTTTCCTATAGCTTCTTGGTACGCCTTTCTTAACACGTCAGAAGAACCTAAACCAACGTTAAATTGTCGTTTTTGTTCCCCTAATCCTTCTGCACCTAATCCTGTACTCATTAAAAACTGTTTGTACGCTTGTGGGGTTGTGATGTCAAATTGTCTCGCCATTTCATCTACTTGTGCTTGACTCATTGCTTCTTTTGATTTTGATACATCGGAAGCAGACTTAGCACCTAACAAAGACGAACCTAAAAGACTAGAACCCATTATAACTGGAGCACTCATATTACCTTCCTCTCTAAAAGATATCCCGATAAATTCTCTTCTATTATTTTGAATTTCATTTTTTTATAGAATTGAAGCATTTTAGTGTTCGCCTTTTCTACAATAGTCCTAACCACTTTGACTCCCCTTAACCCTAATCTAAAGTTTTTAAGGAAAACAAACTTATCTTTCCCTAAATAATATCCACCATTTAAAAATCTATGATCTTCGAAATCGCTACATACAAAAAAACCTGCTAACTCACCATTTTCATACACTTTGTTCATCTTGTACATGGTATTATTTTCGTATTCTTTACATAACATATTTACATTCTCTCTATAAGTATCTTTCATTGTTTCCCACATAATGTCAGATAAATCACGTTTGCTCATCAAACCTCTTTGTTTCTTATTTTCTGTCCATGCAACTCAACCCTTTTTATTTCCACATTCCCCGTATTTACTGACATATTCCAGTACAACCATCGGCACATTCTATTAATGTTTACTATCCTATATATCGTCGTACTTTCTCCAGTTGTGCTAAAGTACATTGAGTTATAATATACTGGGTCGAAGATACTCCCCTTTAAAGTCAAGGAAGCATCTACTGGATAAGTAATATTATCGTCAGTAATAACACTAATATCAAGTGTGCAGTTTGTGCTAATCGTTATCCAAAAAACAAGCTTATTTATGAATTTAAAGTCTTTACTTACGTCTAAATACCCACTTTTAAGACTACCGATTATATCCTCACTTTTGTATTGGACTGTCTGATATTCTAACTCTATTTCCCCATCGTCTTGACCATTATAAAGTAAATCGTTCATAACTTCTAAAGTAACCGGATAGGAAACGTATGAAGTAGTCTTAATATAGTTTCTTGACCAACCTTGTGTTCTTATGTCAAATATATACTTAATCCCATCTATTGCTAAAAAGTATCTATTATCATAAAACGCACTATCTATATAAGTATAATTCTTTAATTTTAGATCAAGAGTCTTTCTTATGTTTTGTCCCCAATTCTGTGTAGTGATATTGTCAATAACCGTAACAACAGGGATTTCACTTACCCCAGTAATCATTCTTATATCGTTAAGACTTGAAGCGAATATCAACCCACCAACGAAATTAGCGAAAGAGGGCATACGCTGTACTGTGTACCCACTTTTCATACCAACATTAGCCCTTGTAGGTCTTACAGACGTGACATCTGCATCACTATCCCAATCTAATATGTATATGTTCCTTTCACTACCGACAACAACCTTTGAAAAGTCTATACCTAGACCAACAAGGGGTGTATTGTCGTTTCCATAATTTGCCACATCAATAAAGTTAGCTAAATCCCACACTTCCACGCTTGTGTCGGTCTTAAACGCCTGTGTTGGGTACATATCAACCTTTACACCGTACAATGCTTGGTTTGCTACCCCTAAATGGTACGGTTTAGGCAAGGCATTGTTTGTGGCTGGTATCGCAGCACCTAAAGCACCATCTGCTGTGTCGTCTAAGTATGTAGTGGTTGTGTTATCGGCGATTGTAGCAACAAGTTTTAAATCAGAACCACCAGCATCTGTTCTGTATAGCTTCCTAGAGGTCGTTCCCGAATATCCTAAAGGCAATGTGAGTGTTATTTTACTTGAAGATACTGTCAATGTGTTTGATACACTTCCGATAACTTCTTCACCACCCGTCGTTACATACGTTAAAGCGTAATAATACGCACCGTTAGGGTTTCCTGCTGTACTTGCATCTTTAGCAACTGGTGATCCCATTTCTGCAACAACACCCAAAGCACCATAATATATATTTACGTTATCTTTACCATTTGATATGAACAATTTATCATTATATACTGCAAAACTACACTTTCCAGTAGTTAAACCAGACTTCAAAACTACTTCTGTGGTAGTAGCACCCTTATATATTACCCCATTAGTTACTGCGATATATTCGGTGGTTAAAACATTGCTTAAATTGAGATATTTGTACTCAAACAATCCGTCAATGACCGAAGAACCGATAGTATTGGCTAAAGAAGGGCATAATATCTGTGCTACACCCTTGAGTGCTGTATTTGGGAAGTTAAAGTTTGACATATTGACGAAATACTTAAAATCTACCTGTTTGGGATCTTCGTCGTTCTTTAATCCACCAAAATCCTCTACTATAATGGAAGCATTTTGTGCTGTTTTCATTGTTTCCCTTTAAAAAATAACATTCGCTCCGTATGCAAGACCACTCTCATTTACGGGGTTGGGTGGCCTAGTGCTTACTCCCTGTCTACCGCTATAATACCCTTTCAAGACTTCAAGTCTGTACTGTTTGTATAACTTTTCAGAGTCTATCTTGTAAAAACCAGCCCTATCAGCATCAAGTTTTAATACAAGGTTGTACGCTGCTGCTTTGATTATACCTTGCATGTGTTCGTCACAAGGTTCAAGAACTCTCGCAAGTTCCCCAGCAGAAATACTATCGTCGCTTTCAACTGTAATTTCGATAGGTAGTCTACAATAATATATAAATAAGTTGTTCATTGTAACGGTAGCATCTTCTAAATGACTCGCAGCAGTTGTCATTTCAACGCCTCTTACACAACCGTATAAATTTGTAGCATCTTTATAGGAATATAATATTTTCTCGCTGTCAATAGTTACTCGTCCATTAGAAGCGACAAACCCTGTCGTACTTGTGATAGGAATTGTAGTAACAGAGTCATTTATTCCTGCGGAAAGTGTTGAGGTTGGTGCTGACTCGCTGTTTATTGGGCTGATATTAAAGTATTGCGTATGTCCAGCGTTCCATGACATAAGCCAGTTGGCTATACCACGCATAGGTGAATATCTAAACGTGTTAAAAGTATCGGCTTGACCTTTCATGTCCATACCGAATATAGTACCTTGAACGATTACTGCCATATAGAAATATGCCTCACTTCTTAAAGCAAGTGTAGGTGCATTAATGAATATTGAATTTGTGGTGATACCAACGGAATAAACGTCTTGTATTCCTTTAGTTACCGCAGAATAATCACGCAACTGGAACATTAACTCGTCTACATACTGTTGGTTTGTAAATAAAGAGTTAGCTGCTTTACTTGTAATATCATCTAGCGTTCCAGCTTTAAACGTCAACATTCTCAACGCTTCTTGTACGTTCATAGTTACCTCAAAATGGTAGAGGGGACAGGGACGGGATAAACCCTATCCCCCCTTAGTTTTTTACATTATATCCCGATTGCCATATACGACCCGACTTCGCTTGAAGTGGTAATAACGGTAACTGCACCATCTGTGTTTGACAGAGGTAACGTCTCGTTATACGTTGACTGATTGCCTGAAACCGAAGCACCACTTGGTGTCAAAATAAAGGTTTCAACTACGTTCAAGTCAGTAACTATTTCTCCAGTAGTAACACTATCAGAGTCATAAGTACCAAATACAATGCGTTTCGGTCCTGCGTGTACTTCTTGTCTCGTGTGACTAAATGCCATTGTACTCCTCCTTATAGTGCTAGTGCAACTCCGACCCATTTACCGAATAAATAGAACCCTCTGTCAGACTGGGTACTGTTTACTCCAGTAGTTTCTGTGAACATACCAACTGTGGTTGAAGATATTGTCACATCACCAGTATCTTTAACGGTCGTTAAACCTATCTGGATACGTCCTGTGTTACCTAAAACCGTGCTTGTAGTATTAACAACCGAACACAAGCCTTCCGTCGCTACAAACCCATAATAATCTTTCGTAAACGCTATTTGCGGTACTGCTGCCTTGATAGCGTTTGCAGTAAGAGTTACTGTTGGTAGTTTGCAACGTACTTCACCAGCACTTGTGGTTGATATTTCTATCGCATACGTTCCATAAGCAGTCAACGCAATAGGTGCTTGAATATAGGTATATTCAGTCATTGCGGTGTTGCTGTCGTCAAATACTACGATCTTCATTCCAATAGGATATTTCCTTGCAGAAGTCGGGGTACTTAAATCGTTCCACGACCCTATACCTAAAGGATTTACTATCGTTTTGTTACCTGCTAGTAGAGGCATAGATACAAACAGTCCTATTGAAAACATTACTACTAATCTCTTAATCATTTCTATTCTCCTTGTTTAGTTTTTTTCAATTATCCGATATTTTTTGCAACTGCCATCAAACGTCTGTTCAAGTTGATTAACTCACCTGATACAAAGTTCTGGTAGCTGTTGGTTGTGGTGTTCGAAATACGAACCTCACCATCAAACGGTGACTTCTTTCCAAACCCGTAATGATACCAAAATTCCATGATACTTTCAGGGAACATTGTCAACCAGTTATCGGTCGTTCCTGCTGTTCCTGTGCCTGGTGCATCTGCATCTGGGTAAACATCTACTCCGTCAACAGTAAACCCTACGAAACCAGCTTTTATCATCTCACTTTCGTTTAAGAAGATTTGCTGATTCTGCAACGCAGTTTTAAGCTGTGAATACACAAGCCCGTTACACGTTGACATTATTTTCTTGCCTTTACCATATCCACGAACACGAAGCCGAAGATCAGTAGCCATTTTGTTGAAGTTATCGTAAGAAATGGTTGTGAAGTCAGTATCATCGTAGATAAGCGGTAAAAACGCATCAGAAGCATAATCGGTATCGGTAAGACCACCGTATGCTGTGCCGGAAGCAGCTGCCATATCTTGAATTCCTTGAAAGTTCAACGCATTGGTCGCTGTACCATTAAATGCAATGTTCCATGTACGAACTGCGTCCTGCAAAGAACCTTCAATCTTCGTTTTCATAAACTTAACAATTTCAAGTGGACCAGAAGCTATGTTATAATCAGCTAGTGAGAAATTGGTGTTGAAATTGAAGTATTTCCAGTTGAATATCTGGTACTGCAACTGTTGCGAAGGTGTTACGTCAAGATTTGCACCTGCACCAGCGATAAAACCCTGTGAAGCATTTGCAATTAACTTAATCGGGCATTGAATAAACAATCCACCGACTTGCTGTCTTTTCTGTGGTCCGGTTACAATCGAAGTTAGTTTCGTTTCTCTTTCGAGTGCATCGGGTACTAATTTATTGATCTTAGCCAATACTGCGGCTTGTAGTTCATTGGTCTGTATAGCCATTTTCTATCTCCTATTTATTAGGAGAACGCTTTAACGACAACATCGTCGAATGAGTCGCCTCCTGTTGATTTAGCTGGTACGGAATCGCTTCCACCAACTATCTTTTTGCCATGTATCTTTGTTAACTCTTGCAACTGTTCCTTCTTCACTTTTTCCGAGTAAAGCTTCTCAATATCACCTGCATACTTGTCTTTAAAGAAAGCATACAACAAATTAGGTGGTACTTTCGATTCCATCGCTTCACTCATAAAAGCTTTTTGTATATCATCGGTGAACGTAAAACCAATTTCATCAGAGTATTGTTTAATTTTACCGAAGTTATCAGCAATAGATTTCTTTGCAGTTTCTACTTGTTCTTTCTGCTCATTTTCTTTTTGCTTACTTTCAAGCGTTTTGAGTCTAGTGTCTCTCTCTTTGTGTGCTTCGATCTGTTCCTTTGTCCAACCCGGAAAATCTCTTTGTGCTTTCTTCGCTTGTAAATCGTTAAAGAAATTCACAACTGTCGGGTTAAACTCGCTATCCTCTAGCCATTCAGAAAGAAACGTGCCATTAGAAACAACTGGATTGTCGGGGTCTTTGAAACTTTTTAGTTCTTCAAACACTCCCTTTATCTGTTCTTCTGTTGGCTCGACACCAAACTGCTTAAATAACTCCGTAACTTTCCCCACTTGTATTTCAAGTGCGGTGTGTTTTTCTTTAAGAGGACTGTGTACTTTTTCAAGTTCCCTGTATGATTTATACAAACCATTAGGATCTTTTTTCCACATCTTCTCGTGTCTCTCGTCTTGTGTCCAGTCATTGACTTCCTGCTTCGGTTCGGTTACCGGATTGTTTACCTGATCCGTACCTGCTTGGGTTGTATCTACTGGTGGTTTTACTTCTTCCGTTGTGTTTAATGGATCCATTTTGTTTCTCCCTTTTCTTGTTCAGGGTCATACCCCGTTTATTATGACTACTTACCAAACGGATTAACGTTGTTGATAAGTTCGTCTATGTCTGATTCATTCAAAGACCTAGCCCTTTCTAACAAGAGCTTCCCTGCTTGTTTGATCTGATTGGGGCTAAGAAATACTGTACCAAAATCTCTTGGGTCAACAAACCCCGACTGTGGTAGTTTGCTTTTACCTTGAGAGTACCCCATTTCCTTAATTACATCATCTTGCGTTGACATATTTTATGCTCCCATTTGACTTTTTACTGCGTTCATCATTGCATCGTCTCCACCTTCACCTACGACTTCTTCTGAGACTTGCTCCTCTTGTTCTGCACCTAACAAAGACTGTGCAATCTGTTTAATCTGATTAATGTCGTTACTAGCCATAATCTGCTCTAGCCCACCCTTAACCATTTCCATGTGCTGACCATGTGCTTCGGGACTCATTGCCATTCTAATTCACCACCTTTTTATGTTTATTGTTTTCTTCTTCTAATATCGTTCCAGCTATCTCACGACCCTGTGCATCCTCAACAGGATTAGCGGATATTTTACCTTTAGCTACTGCAACTATATCTTTAACGTCTGCCTTGCTTGTCACCTCACCTACTGGAGTGGTTTCTAACGTGTCTACTGCACCGTCCAATCCTACCATACCTAGTAATTGACCAACTGCTACGTTATGACCTTTCTGTAACGCACCTAACAAGTCAGCAGCAGCAGCCATTATTTGTGGATTAGATATAATATCTTTTAACGATATTTTCTTTTCAGAAGTTTCTTTTTGCTTCTTC
>Ga0075122_10002825_pt1 | contig 11266 bp, 14 predicted proteins | sample AntAceMetag02UKB_FD_69790 | JGI IMG/M metagenome (GOLD analysis project Ga0075122, IMG submission 69790) | Saline lake microbial communities from Ace Lake, Antarctica - Antarctic Ace Lake Metagenome 02UKB | ecosystem: Environmental > Aquatic > Non-marine Saline and Alkaline > Saline | place... | reverse complement strand
CGGGATCATCAATTTTACTTTGTTCTGATTGCAATTTCTGTAATTTGTTCTGATAAGATACTGATTGTTTTTTTTCGTTAGAGTAATTATCTAAATTTAATTTGCGATAAGTATTAATTTTGGTTTTCTCTCTCCCTAATTTTATTAAAGTGTCTTGCAGTTTATTTGTTTCTGTATTTCTTTTATTTATTTCACTAGTATATTCTCCAACTGAGCCATCTTTTTTACTAACTATTTCAGTGGATATTTCACCTTTTAGATTATATTGCAGCAATGAATTGGTAATTATTAATTCTAAATTATTTGAAAAAATTCCTACAGGATTGCCAATTCCATCTGAAAAATAATTGCCCATATTTTCTAATGAATTTTCCGCTTCCGCTTCGTTTGTATAAATATGCTTTTCTAGCTCTGCAATTTGCGTACTTTTCAATGTGACATTTATAAATTTAGTTTTATAATAATCATAAAGTTCATTATTAGGAGAAGAAATTTCTGAATAAGCATCTCGAATATCTAAAAATTTCTTTTCTTTTTTTGATCCAGGATTTGTATCAGGATGATTTGCTAATGAAAGTGCGCGATAATGACTTCGTATTAAATCAGATAAAGAATCCGGGTGCATTGTTTTTACAATTGTTGGATCAAACCCCAATATTTGAAATGGATTTTTTTTCATATTTTTACCACCGATTATCTAAAATCAGATGCAGTGAATTTACTTTCTCTTTCCAATATATCACAAATATGTTCTAGCGAAAGACCATCATTTTCTTCCCTAAGTTCTAATGCTCGAGATAATTGGTTACCAGTATAAAGAAATGTATCTTCAGGTATACATGCTAGACTATTACCCAAAAGATCTTCATCAATATCACCTTCTCCGTGAAACTCTCTGTAAAATTCATTTAACTTTATTAAAGAAAGTTGTTCGGGTCCGAAATGATCTCGAGCCTCATATAAAGTTTGAATATCATTTATACTACACCCTCTTCTAATTAAGTCTCCAATTTTGTAAGGCATTGCTCCATACGTTTTGTGAATTTCCATAACATCTTCCATTTCAGATAAAGAAAGTTCTTGCCGTTGTCCCAATTTGGCCAATGAATCAGCAGATTTAGAAAGACCATTTTTCACAGCTAATGCTAATACTTTATATGTATCACGGGGCATAAGTGCTCTCGATGTGCTTTTCATATTGTAACTCCACAAAAGGGGTATATAAATCTTTCTATAGAATACAAAGTTTAGAAAATATTTAAAAAAACTAATTAACTAAATTAAAACATGTTAAAAAGAAAAAGAGTCAAAAAAAATAACAAAAGTCATTTTAGCGTCTTTTATAATATTTCTAGTTCTGATCTCACTTTGTTTTATTATTTCATTTAAAACAAAAGTAAGCACAATAGATATGTTTGTTGCATCAATAGAATCATTAATAGGATCTGAAAGCATAATTTTAATGCAATCAACATTATCACAATTATCATTTATATTTATAGCACAATTGACATTATTTTTAATAACAACAATTTCATTACTTATTCTCTTGTGGTTTTTATTTCAATTATATTTAATCCAATTTAGAAATGCACTTATTGACCCATTGACAGGGATATATAATCGAAAAGCTATTTTTCATGAATTAAAAAATGAATTACGAAAATCAGAAAGACACAATCATTCAACAAGTGTGGCAATGATAGATATAGATTTTTTTAAAAAATACAATGATGCAAATGGACATGTAGAAGGTGATAATCTATTAATCAGATTCCGAAGAATATTGAAAAATGCTGTACGAGAATATGATTCTTTTGGAAGATATGGAGGAGAGGAGTTTATTTTAGTTTTCCCTGAAACAAAATTGAAAGATGCCGTAAAAGTTTGTGAAAGAGTTCGGGCATTTGTCGAAAAAACGAAATTCAATGGTAAAAAAATATGCCAGGCAAAAAAGTAACCGTAAGCATTGGTGTAGCCGAATTTAACGGAAAGGGAGAAATAAAAAAAGAAATTCTTATAGATAGAGCTGATAAGAGATTATACAAAGCAAAAGAAACAGGGCGAAATAAGGTCGTTTGGAAATAGTTATTTTTTAACCTCAATTTTTTTCATTCCACCCATGTAAGGTTGTAAGATTTTTGGAATTTTAATCGAACCATCTTTTTGTTGATTATTTTCCATAAGTGCTATTAAGGCCCTAGGTGAAGCAACAACAGTATTATTCAGTGTGTGTGCAAAGGAATGTTTTTCTTTTCCTTCAATTTTAATATTTAGCCTTCGTGCTTGAGCATCTGTGAGATTGCTACAACTTCCAACTTCATAATATTTTTTTTGTCGAGGACTCCATGCCTCTACATCAGCAGACTTTGCTTTCAAATCCGCTAAATCTCCAGAACAGCATTCCAATGTTCTAACAGGTATTTTTATTTCTCTAAAAAAATCAACAGTCAATTTTAACATTTTATCATACCATTTATATGAATCTTCGGGATTGCAAATAACCACCATTTCTTGTTTTTCAAATTGATGAACCCGGTATAAACCTTTTTCCTCAATACCATGAGCACCAACTTCTTTCCTAAAGCATGGAGAATAACTTGTCAAATTTACAGGCATTTTTTTCCAATTAATTGTTTTATTAATAAATTTTCCAATCATTGAATGTTCTGATGTTCCAATTAGATATAGATCTTCATTTTCAATTTTATACATCATGGAATTCATTTCCTCAAAACTCATCACTCCTTTTACAATATCACTTCTAATCATAAATGGAGGTATGACATATTCAAATCCATTTTTAATCATAAAATCTCTTGCAAAACATAAAATAGAAGAATGAAGTCTGGCTAAATCCCCAGTTAAATAATAAAATCCATTACCTGAAGTTTCTCTTGCTGAATCAAAATCAACTCCGCATATTTTTTCTGCTAAAACTGCATGATTTAGAACTTCAAAATCCGGAACGATTGGTTTTCCAAATTTTTTTATTTCAATATTTTCATCTTCATCTTTTCCAATAGGAACTGATTCGTGAATAAAGTTTGGAATTTTTCTCATTAGTTCGTTAATTTTTTCTTGTAAATCTTTTCTTTGTTCTTGAATCTTTTCAATCTTTTTAGGTATTAATTTTGCTTCTTTTTTTAATTTTTCAGCTTCTTTCTTATCACCCTTTTTCATATTAATCCCAACATTTTTAGAAATTTTATTTCTTTGAGATCTTAAATCATCTTCATTATATTTTAATTTACGCCAGTCTTCATCTAATACTTTTATTTTATCAATTAACTCTATTTTATTTTCTTGAAATTTCTTCTTTAAATTTTCTTTCACCATTTCTGGATTTTCCCGAATAAATTTTATATCAATCATAAATAATAGAAAGAAGAGGTCTATTTAAATTTTCTTAATGTAAAAGAAAAACATATAAGAATTAAAAAAATTAATTAAAGAGAGAATTTTTAAGGCTACAATAAGGCACCAAACTCAAAACACCTAGGGTTTTAATTTACTATAGTCATTCAGCCATTTGGTAATTTTATTGGTTTTTAAAAATCCCCATTTTTCTGCAGTATTATCTGCATCCATTTCCAATTTCATGTCATCCCCATTTTTCCAATTTATTTCTTGGTTTACATGACCCAATTCATGAGCTATAATATATCTCAAAACATAAATGGGAATTTTCTTAGGAAATATTAGTTGCAAAATTTTAAATTTTGATTTCATAGGTGAAAAATGCAAAACTTGTCCTAAGGCACCTTTATGTAACACCATTAATATTAAATTTTTAGTCACTTTTCTATAATCTTCATCAGGCATTTCTAATAAAACATCTTTTAGTGCTATCTGAACTTTCTTATAAAACTGGATACTTTTTTGAGATTTGATAAATTCATTAATTTCTTTTTTAGATGCCATAATAATAAATTATTTTTAATTTTTATAAACATAATGGTCTTATAAATAAATTTTAAAATTTCTTTCCTCTTATTGACTATTTCTTGCCCATCTTTCAGGTAACCTAGCTTATTCAGCACACGAAAAAGGACCGCTAGACGGGCCAATGTGGCATCCCAAGACGCAAGAAAGATGCTGCCCAGCATGAACGTGAGGAAGTTGCTTGTGACCTTTAGGTTATTAAGAAACTAGGGGTTTCTTAAATATCATTCATGATATCCCTACCAACGTTCTTTGTATAGCATTTCTGACACGTAGATCTACCATACTCATCAGTTTTCATAAATTCCTTCCTAAATCCTTTCCCGCAATTAAAACATGTAACAAGACATTTATTACAAACATGATTATCTGAAGAACTTGGAAAATGGTCTAAACATTTGGTTTTCCCACAAACAAGACATCTGTCAACACATTTTGAACAAACTATTTTTGAACATTCAGGACAAACGGTATTCTGACATTTATCACACACAACTTCATTACATCCCTCACAAAATTTCCCACAATCTTTACATGTCAAATGTCCAGATGAGCATATTATTATTTCTTCAACTTTTTTATTACATGACTCGCATTTTATTTCTGAAAATTCTTTTTCTAATGGATCGTAAAAAATTTCCATAATCTTACCAGCTTTCGGAGTCTTGAAGAATATCTGCAATTTAAAGATAGGATAATAAATAATTGATGTGTTAATTATTTTATTTTTTATATTAATTCCATGTTTTCTTATCTCATTTTGAATAAGTAACTCCTGATCTTTTTTTAATTTTTTTAAATCAGTACTATTATGAATTTCAAAAACTTTTTCTTCAATTTTATTTCTTTTTTCAAGAATAGATTTATCACCTGTTTTTTCATATTTTGTTTGCAGTTTTCTAATTTTTTCTTGATGTTTATCTAATCTTTTCTCAATCTCAGAAATTTCTTTATTCAAATGTTTATTTATTCTATCAATTTCTTTGTTTAATTTTTCATTCAATGAATCTGTAATTTTTTGGATGTCAGGTTTTAATATTTTCTGAACTTTTCCTTTTGCAATATCATAATTTGATTCAATTTGTTCTTCAATGTTTAAAATTTTAGAAATGTCCCGCTTTTTACCATCAATTAAATTAAAACTTGAATCATTAAGATTAATAATTTTATTATTTGATAGATAAATTGAAGTTGTGATTTGTTCCTTTTCGTTCAGGTATTGTATCGTTGTTAAAAATGTAAATCGTATAAAAAATTCCATTTCCTCTTTTTTAGATAAAGAAGAAATTTTGCAATTTCTTAATAAAAATTTAGATTGAATTTCATTTTTCAGGTTTGGTTCAAAATTTATTTTTAATAAAGTTGTCTCAGCTTTATTGTCCATATAGTCATTAATAATTTTTATTAAATAGCTAGCTTTAGTTATCAATTCGCCTTTTTTTAATTTAGGATCAAAAGAAAAATAATATGGAGATCTTTTTCCAAAAAACTTTTCGAAATCTTTCGGAACATTTTCAATATGAAGAACACCATCATTCCATTTAACATTACACTTGAACGCTTCAAAAAAACGATAAACCAAATCTCCTAATTTATCTTCAGGCATTGTCAAGAACCTCATGATTTATTTTTTTACCTTCTTCGTACGATTTTATTCCATCTTCAATAGTCTTACTAATTTCTTTTACACCTTTCGAAAAAACGCTCAGATTATTTTTTGATTCAATAAATAAATTCATCAACTGTTCTTCAATTTTATTTTTAGAATGTTTTCCTTCCCCATCTAATCCAAGATTAAAAAGAATTATCGGAAGCTCCCCTATTACCAATCCAACGCAACACATTTTGTTCACAATTAAATCAACAATATGTTCTTCCATTGTGTCTTTTGTCGCCAAACTGTAAATATACATATCCCTCTTTTGTCCAATTCTATCCAATCGTCCAATCCTTTGCTCAACAGACATAGGATTCCATGGAAGATCATAATTTATAAGATTCGCGCAAAACTGAAAATTCAAACCCTCTGATCCAGTCTCCGTACTTATCAATACATTAGCATCTTCTTTAAACGATTTAATTATCTTAGTTTTCTCTTCCCTGTTTTGAGCACCCGTAAACGGAAGAATTTTCAAATTGTAAGGCTCTAATTTTTCAACAATATATTTTAATGTTGTGGGATGTTTTGTGTAAATTAAAATTTTATCATTAGGATTTTTTTTCAAAATTATTTCAATTATTTCAATAAGTTTTTCCATCTTAGAATCTGTTTTAATTTTTTTATATTTCTCAACAATATTTGATGCAATATTTCGAGTATCCCAATGATATTTTTCGTTTGCCGCGATTTTCCCAAGCGACTCAATTGCTGATTTTGACGAGCTTGTAATTTTTGGCAAAAGTGCATATATTAACAAAAGACTATTCAACTTATTTCCATTAGCTGAAAAATATTGCGTCTTCAAGAGCTCACATATTTCTTGATAAATTTCTTTTTCTTCCGGACTTTGCTCTACTGAAATTATTTTCGGAATTCTTTGCTTATATTCTATCCCAGTTTCAGTTCTTTGTCTTCTGATCATAATTTCATTTAATTTATTTTTAAGTTCTTTAGGATTTAAAGGATATCTTTTATTTCGTCCATTAATAAAATTTTTTCTAAATTCTTTCACCGTTCCAAGATGCCCTCTTTTTAGAAGATGTAGTAAATTATAAAGTTCTATTAAATCATTTTGAAATGGCGTAGCCGTCAAAGCTAGAAATCTTTTTTTCTGTATGCTGTCGACAAATTTCCATCGAATAGTATTCTTTTGTTTTAATTTATGAGCTTCATCGACTATTAACATGTCCCATTGAATTTGATGAGCCATAGCGTGCTTATACTCTCCAAGTTCTTTATTGAATGTTTTAACACGATCCATTGATGCAATTGCAAGATCAACATTTTCCCAGTCTTTTTCGTTTTCAATGATCTTAAAATCTAATTCAAATTTGTCCTTTAATTCTTGAACCCACTGATCAACAAGAGACGGCGGAGTTAATATAAGAACTTTTTTTACAAAACCTCTAACGATACATTCTTTCAATGCGATACCTGTTGTAACAGTTTTTCCAAGTCCAACTTCGTCAGCCAATAAACCAGACCCGTTAAAATCTCGCAATAATTCTAATGCTCCATCTGTCTGATACGCAAAATGAAATTCTAAATTATGTTTTATCATATCATATGAAATCAAACTCGAGATCTCCGTTTCTCTAGAAATTTCACCAGCTTCAATTTTCAAATCCAAAATCTCTTTTGAGGCAAACTTGCTTTTCTTTAGATTATCATTTATTGAAAAATCTGTATCTGAAAACGATTCGTTAATATTTATTTCATATGCCATCTTTAATATATTACCGAGAATTAAAACTTTTTAAATTTATCAATATAATTGAACAACAGCTTTAAAAATTCAATTAACTATAATTGAACATGGTGATGGGTTTAAGTGAGTCTCTTTCGAAATTAGTTAATATGTTTACGCTGGCGTTGCCATCATGGGCCCAAAATTTTGTAAGTTTATTTTTATTAATTTTAGTTATTGTTGTTTATTCAGTTTTTGTATGGAAATTTTATAGATTCCTTGGAACGAAAAATATATTATCTTTAAATTTAAATAAATATAATCGCTCAGAGCATCCTATATTCACAAAATTTTTCGCGTTAGGGTTCAATTTAATTGAGTATATAATAATTTTACCATTTTTAATTTTCTTTTGGTTTTCAATATTCGCTGTACTTTTAATATTCTTAAACGAAAGCTTGACAACGTCAGGAGTTTTAATAGCAGCAGCAGCGATTGTTGGATCTGTTCGAATGATATCATATTATAATGAAAGTTTAGCAAAAGAAGTTGCAAAGTTTTTACCTTTGACACTTTTAGCAGTTTCAATTTTGAATCCTCATTTTTTAAACGCTGAAAGAATATTTGCAACACTAGGAGAAATTCCAACATTAATTGGAGCAGCGGGAATTTATTTAGTTTTTATAATTGGAATTGAAATTTTATTAAGATTATTTGATTTTCTATTTTCTATATTGGGAATAAATTCAGAAATTGAAACTAACAAGAAAGAATAATTAAACCTTTTTCTTTCGCCATTTTTTCAAAGCAATTTTAAATCCAACAACACGTGCCGTGTAATTTTCACCAAGATGAGTTGTTATTTTTTGAGCAACCTCTTTAATTTCATCTCTACTTGAACTTTTCAAAACTGAAATCTTTACATCTTTATGTTTAAGGAAATACGTTTCGAGAGTCTTCAGAAAATTATCTGTCAATCCTGCTTTACCGAGTTGTAGTTGTGCTTGTGCCATTTTCTATAAATTTCAATATATCTGCCTTTTTAACTTTAATTATTTTCTTTTTTTGAACCCCGAAGGTACCAAGCTTCATTGATTTATGTTTGTAAATATCTTTTCCTTTAAATCTATGAATTGATACATCTTTTTTATTATCTCTCCAATCTTGACTATGTCGTGCACAAATTGTTGCCGCCAATTTTAAATCCCCTCTCTTAGGAATGCCTTTAATATTTACAAACGGACTTCCTGGTTTTTCAGTGTGAAAAACTTCTTCATCTTTTTCAATTTGTTCAACAATCTCTTCGTTGTTTTGAGCAGATCTTCCCGCAAGAATTTCTGTTTCATTTGAGGTTATAAATTTTCTAAAATTCATATTATCTTAAGGGACGCATTATTTTTATAACTTCTGTATCTTGAAAGTGGGACATAATCTTTAAAAGAGAATTTGATTTTTTTATAATAATTAAATTGAGGTGAAAAAATGGAAGAAGAACAAAACAAAGTTGAAGCTTTTGAGTCCCCTATCGATACTGCATCTGAAGAAACTCCTACACCAGATTATTCGGAAGAAAATAAATCTGAGGAATCTGTTGAAACTCCAGCCGAGGAATCTATTGATGAATCAGCTATTGAATCTGAAGAACCAAAGGAAGAAGTCCCAGTAGAAGAACCAGTAGTTGAAGAAAAAGAATCTGAAGATCTAACTGAAGAAACTGAGACTCCAAGCGAAACTCCAGCCGAGGAATCTACTGAGGAACCAGTTGCTGAATCTGAAGCTATGGCAGAAGAAGCTCCAATCGAAGAATTAGAATCTGAGTCTACTGAAGAAACATCAGCTGAATAATAAAACAGCTAAATTTATTTTTTTAATTTTTTTTAATCCATAATTTTTCCCGCCTCTCCAGGATTCTGCTTGCAGGTCCTAGCCTACTTGTAGGTTCTCGTGACCAGAATGGTTATGACACTTGTGATTATAGAAACTTTTTTAGGTTCGAATCAATAGCCCCGCCAGGATTCGAACCTGGGTCACCGGATTCAGAGTCCGATATACTTGACCACTGTACTACGGGGCTATAATATTAACCATTTTTCAGGATATAAAAACATTTTTATATTGATCATACTTTAATCTAACATGGCAATCGGGGTGACATTTATTGTAATTATGGCATTGATCGTTTCAATTTGGGTACTTGTTGAAATACAGAGATTAAAACATAAATTGTTTGCCGTTTTTCTAATAGGTTTAATTTTATTTTCATATATTAGCGCAGCTTTAGTTTTCAAGGAACAGGATATTGATTTTAAAACAATCCCAGGATTAACAAAAGCAACGAAAGTATACTTCTCATGGCTAGGATCAATTTTTATAAATATGAAGTCTATTACAATCAACGCAATTAAAATGGATTGGGTCGACGGAGAAAACAGAACATCTGAAAGATGAAAGTTTGGATAATTATTTTTATATTTTTTATGTTAAATGCTTTATTGATAATCAGTAATGGAAATCTATCAATGGTAGAGGCTGAAAATTTTGACATTTTTTTAAAATCATACGTAGGATGGTTTGATCAAATCTTTCAAAATATCCAAGTCATAACTGGAAATGTGGTAGATATGAAATGGGTTGGTTAAACACAATCACAACAATACTTATTAACAAACCCACTCTTTCAATAATATGCAAAGCAGGATTTCAACAGGAAGTTATGATTTTAATGATTGGTTGGAAGGTGGATATGAGAAAAACACAATTACAATGATAGCCGGACCTCCAGGATCAGGAAAAACAAATTTAACAATTCTTGCAGCATGCAGTCAGGCAAAGGCAAATAATAGAACGATTTTTATTGACACAGAGGGTGGATTTTCAGTCGAAAGAGTGAAGCAAATAGTTGGAGAGGATTATAAAAAATATATAAAAAATATATTTTTATTGGAGCCAACAAACTTCAAAGAACAAAAACAATGTTTTGAAAAATTATTACAGACATTAAAAAAAGAACATGTAAGTTTAATTGTGATAGATGGTTTGGCGATGCTGTATAGACTTGAACTTGGAGACGCTGCACAGTCTAAAGATGATGATAAAATAAAAAATGTAAATTATGAAATGGCAAAACAGATGCGAATACTTTCTGAAATAACTCGAAAGCAAAAAATTCCAATTATTATCACAAACCAAGTTTATAAAAAATTTTTATCAGATGAAGACAAAAAAAATAAAACCGAATCTGAAGTTAATTTGGTTGGTGGAGATTTATTTAGATATTGGAGCAAATGTATAATTGAGCTAAAGCATGAAGGTAATTCAAGAAAAGCGATTTTATTAAAACATAGAAATTTAGGAAATAAAAAATTAACTTTTGAAATAAAGGAAAAGGGAATTTTTAAGAAAGGTTGGTTGTAATTAGATAATAGTAATTTTTATAAAGACAGATTATAATCAAATATAATGGGAGAAGAGTATAGCAGCTTTGCATTACAAGAAATACGGAAAGATTATCCAGGTGGAATTATTTGGGATACTGGAGCTATTTGCCAATCCCTTGAGGGAGGAGATTGGGTGAATAGCGAATTTCACAAGGAACAATTAATAGGATATAAAAAAGAAGAAGAGTGTATAAGTATGACGCTAGATTTATTGGAAAGTGGATATCAAAGCTTTATAACAAAAGGAGTTAAGGGGGAAATGTTTAGATCAAATAAGGTTTGGCATTTATCAAGTAAAAAGAAAAATAAAAGAAAAAAACAGATTGTAAAAAACCAAAAACTCAAAAGAAGATTATGCAGGGAGATAGAAAGAGGAAGTGGCTGTAGTGTTATTGAATTAGATAAAGATGAAATGGGTTTTTATAATTATTTAGAAGAACATTATGCAGACCTTAGACATATAAAAAGAAGAGGTAATGAATATGTATTAACAGATGAAGATATGGAAATTCTTTTTACGGGGATTGTCAAACAATG
>Ga0075122_10002824_pt1 | contig 11266 bp, 9 predicted proteins | sample AntAceMetag02UKB_FD_69790 | JGI IMG/M metagenome (GOLD analysis project Ga0075122, IMG submission 69790) | Saline lake microbial communities from Ace Lake, Antarctica - Antarctic Ace Lake Metagenome 02UKB | ecosystem: Environmental > Aquatic > Non-marine Saline and Alkaline > Saline | place... | reverse complement strand
GCTTTTGTGGCTTTCGCTTTAAAGCGGTCAATAAATTGTTGAAGGTCTTCTTTCTTCTTCTCCTGTTTTAAAATTTCCATCTCTTTCTGAGATATTTCCAACTCTTTTTCACTTTGATACTGATTGTAGTTGCCCTTGTAAATTTTTATCTCTTCATAGTCGATATCAATGATATGGGTTGAGACACGATTCAGAAAATATTGATCATGTGAAATGATCAAACAAGTCCCGGGAAACCGGTTGAGATATTCCTCCAGCCAGATGATGGATGCGATATCCAAGTGATTGGTCGGTTCATCCAGTAACAGCAAATCAGGTTCACTGAATAGACACTGGGCCAATAATACCCTCAGCTTATAGCCTCCTGACAGAGTGTTTAAAGTGTTTTTCTGGTTCTCTGGAAGAATTCCCAGGCCCGCTAACAGTTCTGATGCTTCGGCTTCTGACTGGTATCCATTATGATCCGCAATGACAATCTCAAGATCCGCAATCCGCTTGCCGACCTCTTCTGTAACATGCTCTTCCTCGCTTAAACAGTTTTTTTCCTTCAGCGCTTCCCACAGCATTTTTTTTCCCATCAGCACCACATCAAGAATGGGGTGTTGTTCGAAAGCAAAATGGTTTTGTTTCAGTATTCCCAGTTTCAATGAGGCCGGAAAATTGACAATTCCCTGTTCCGCAACGATTTCTCTAGAGAGAATCTGCATCAAAGTGGATTTTCCTGATCCGTTCGCTCCTACTAATCCGTAATGGTTTCCATAATTCAGCTGAAAATTTGCCTGCTCAAAAAGGGTTTTTTCGCCGAAATGCATACCCAGATCTGTCACACTAATCATATTCAAAGATAAAGATTTCAAGTTTACAATATTTCTCAGAATTTCCTTTCTTATTCTGGCAAATAGATCGGATTAAGACAATCCATGTAGTTCAAACTCCTCATCGGAAGGGTTCAGAAATACATACAAAAGCCGATGGGGTAAGAAAACCTTATGAACCTAAGCTTTAAACACACATAGTTGCCTAAGAAACAACAGATAAATTTGCCCCAAAAAAATATTTAATTGATTCAAAAAATGAGTTGTGTAAGGATAACTTGAATGTTCCTTCTGAAAATACAATCAGATTTTGGATCAGTGAAATTGCTGTTCATGCCGGAAAAAAATTCTAATGGCCAAAGACAAAACCTGTTTTTATCAACTCTTCAAACTCGGCATGAGATTTGCTGGGATTAGATTTATGATAAAACGAATAAACCAAGGGCAGTTTCCTCCACCAAAAGTATGAGAATGGGAAAAAATTGCAGGCAAAACCAAATCCTCGGACCAGAAACTAAACCGACGGTGGATATCAGGAATCTTTTGTCTGTCGTATTTCTAACGTTGTTGATTTCCCTGGCTCCAGTCCTGAGCGTCAATGCCCAGGAACCTCCATCCGGTTTAACAGGTGGACGCTCACAAAGCAATTCCGGATTTGGCATCAATGCTGTCGTCTCGCATACCCCCCAAGAAGAAGATCTCTCTGATAGCAGTGGAAATGAAGACATTGACAAGTATGATATTTTTTTCGATTGGGAGTGGATACGGTTTGGCGTCAACATAACAAATGCAACGCTTGATTTTGCTGCCTATAATAGCAATTGGGAAACCCATCTGAAAAAGAATACGACTTATTTAGCATATCGTCTTTCCAGCGCTGGCGGACAGTCAGACTTGGATTTGTTTATTTTGGCAGGTTTGGCTTATACGGAGGCCTCTTTGTCAATTACAAATTTGAATGATCTGTCATCTTCTGACGTTGGATATATAGCTGGCGGCGGCGTCTTTTATCCCATGGGATCCCTCTCTCTGGGATTGGAGCTTTTAACTATTTCTACCGAAGGCGATTTTGACGGAATAAAGATTGCGACTGGATCAACCCAGCTCTTATCCGGATTTAAATTAAGTTTTTGAAATTATCAAAACAGGAAAATGGAAAAAGACACTATCAGGTATTTTATTTATCTTTTTTTGATTCCCTGGATCTTCCCACTCATATCCAGCTGCAAAACAGACAATGCACTTCAATCATCGCTGACCAGTTATGAACCTATCCTCAGCTATTCAAAATACATTGATTACGATTTATCTTCATCGAATCAGGTTAAAGGCGTCTACACGCTGTCACTGACAGGTACGCAGAGTTTTGATTCTAACTATTGGGGATGGGAGCAACCAGCATCACTGTTAAGCAACAGTGATAGAAACATCAACACAGTTTACACACTCAGCAGTACGGTTCCACCCGGCCCCCAAAACTACGACACCTATTCGGTGAGTCCTCCATTCTCCGACGGTACGTTCCCAACCTCTAGGGCCTATACCGGCGTCATTCGTCCATTGAGTTTTGCAACTATTGAGCGAACGCTATATAATTCCTCGAGCGAATTGGCATATGACGCTGATTTGAGCACCTATTCCCTGACTTATGATTCAACATCTGATCTGATTCAGAGTTATTCAATTTTAACCCAGAACAACACCACTGATACAGTTACATTGAATACTTACGGATTTTCCGAAGATCCAAGATCTTACAGTTCTTATTATGCCTCCAGTTACACAAAGAAAACAGGGACCAGCAATACATTGGTCGGCTCTGTTACGACGACAATTGAAGTTGACGCCACCTCGAGTACCCCGACGGAAATATATACCTATCAGATGTTTGACGAAAATAGCACCCTGGACAGTTTTGATACCTCCAGTGATTTGGGGTACCTCGCTTCAGATTTTTTCGATGATGCCAACAGTCAGACAATCGTTAAGATTGTCACAACAGTAACCTATTACCCGATAGCATCCGGGGACATCTCTGCAGATTCAATCGAAACCGAAACAATAAAATACGCCGGTGATACTGACGCCGTATTTAAGGAGGTGACCATCGATCACTACGCAAACTACGATCTGCGACAACTCGCTGATTACCAGTACATAACATATAATATTTCCGGATCGACAGTGACCCAGATCAGCCAATCAAAAAAGTGGTATACTGACGGTTTTCTAGTCCTGGATCACACTTATTTACAAGCCTCAGGGTGGACCTCACCATCCAGTTATATTGAATATGGTAGAGATGCCCAGGGAAGAATTACATCTCTTGAGCAAAAAGATGCATCCGGAGATACGACATATAAAGAAACATACACCTTCAACAGTTCAGGCCAAACAGAAACCATCCGGTCTTATGATGTCGACAGCAGCTCCGATGAAACCTGTAGTGGTACAAACAACCATAATTATACTTATAGTTCGGACAGCTCTGCAAATGACAGATTAATTTCAGATATTAGTTATGGTTGTGATGGGAACGATATCAATACTGATCCATCATCCAAAGTTACAAGAACCTACAATACAAATGGCAAGCTTATTACATACCAGTTGTACTCGTATTCTTCTAATGCATATCTGTTAACATCACAGACAGCTTACAGTTATGGCAGCAGCGGTCAAAAACTTTCCAAACAGGATTACAGTGTCGACTCGTCAACTGGTGCAGCAACAGAAACAAACCTGACCGAGTATACGTATGATGACAACCTTTACAAAACATCAACCCTCTACAAAGACTCATCTGGAGATATTACCACCAACTACTACATCTACACGTACAGCTATAAATAGTCACGGCTGACTAGAACTGCTTTTCACATATATCGACAGTCACTTCCCAAACTAAAACGAAATTAATCAGCCCCGCTAACCGGCATACTCTGCTAACAGTGGGTTTCCGGGAGAGGCTAAATATTAATTATGCAGTTGAATCAATCGAATCGGCATGATAAAATGAGACTAAACAGGTAACGTATCAGAAATCGACTATCAGGTAATCCAAACACATCATCAAAGGAGTATATATGCAATCAGTACAAAGTATGAGAAACGCAATCCCGGCCTCAGCAGCCCCTATTGAGGAAAGAATGGCGTTTCTGAAAAAAGTCTACGGCCTGCTCTCCATCAGCGTATTGATGGCTGCAGGCGCTTCATGGATGACCATAACCAGCGAGCCATTCCTAAGAACTGTTTACAATAACTATATTTTATTTATCGTACTGGAATTCGCAGCGATATTTTTTGCACTGTGGGCTCGGAAGAAAGAAACCATGGGCTTGGTAGCGCTTTTTACTTTCACAATACTAACCGGTGTGACAACGGCACCGGTTCTACTTGCATACAGCGGAACTACCGTCACTCAAGCAGCCGTATTGACAGGACTGATCTTTGCTGGCCTCTCTTTTTATGTCATTATTTCAAAAAGAGATTTTTCATTTATGGGGGGAATGCTGACCACCGGATTAATTGTCTTGATTATTGGCGGTCTGCTCAATACGTTTATCTTTAAAAGTTCGGGGATCTCATTTCTTTATTCAGCCGCAGGTGTTTTTCTTTTCAGCGGTTTCATTATTTATGACACTTTCAATATTCTGAAGCGATACCCGACCGACGAATATATCTCAGCCACGCTATCTTTATACCTGGACATACTGAATCTTTTCTTAATGCTTCTGCACCTTCTGGGAGGGAGCCGGGATTAAGTTATGCAACTCCCGGTTTACATACAACCGGGAAAAACACAATACAGACACATCCGGTAGAGAGCTTTCCCAAGTCATCTGCCGGACATTTCACATATCCTCAACCCTGCCAGATTTGGTATTTAAATACTCGCAGACTTAGCCAAGTGACTGATTCCATTTTTCAACACGATCCTGTTGCAAGGTCAGTAGTGCATCCGTATCACCGGTAAGCTCAACTGCTATAATCTTGTCTCCCTGGCCAATACTGTTCACGACTGTCATATCTGCGTCACTCAACACTTCACCAAAAATTGTATGTTTCATGTCCAACCACGGTGTTGGTACATGGGTAATAAAAAACTGGCTGCCGTTTGTGCCTGGCCCGGCATTAGCCATGGATAGCACGCCTGGTTTTTCATGTTTCAAGTCTGAAGTACATTCATCCTCAAATTGATAACCGGGACCGCCTCTACCGTCTCCATTAGGACACCCTCCCTGAATCATGAAGTCATCAAGCACTCGATGAAAAATCAACCCATCATAATACTTTTTTAAAACCAGATTCACGAAATTGGCCACTGTCACAGGCGCTTTTTCCGCAAATAAATTCAATTGAATATCTCCCTTATCGGTTTTTATAGTTGCTTGGATTCCCATTTTGTACTCCTATTGTATTTATTAATCGTTATAAAAATCGCGGTGGCTTGCCTACCGAACTGAAAACTACATAAGATTCATTCGCAAACGGACTTTTATTTAATCAAAGATCAAGAATAGCACGTCTGTCACTTTTGTAAAATCCCCTACTATAACATTTAAAGGCTATTTGTTTACCTTCAGCTGGCGAAACACATTTACATAGATTCAGTTTCACCGATACATTGTGAGTCAGATACCGATTAATACGATATCAAAAGTGAACTCCCAACACAAAAATCTCCCATGTCACCTCGGAGCTGTGCACTGTGCGCTCATCACCGCGTCGATCCATATTTCGAAGATCGCAACCGCGCCTATGTCCAGTGTGATCAATGCGGGTTGATTTCTGTCCCAGCTTGTTATCACGTGTCTCTCCAGCGTGAAAAAGCACGATATGATACCCACCAAAATAGTGCCGACAACGAGGGCTATCGCCAATTCCTATCCCAAATTATCCCGCCTTTGTTAACCAAGCTAAGATCCGGTGACGATGGGCTCGACTATGGATGTGGACCAGCTCCGGTTTTAGCTCAAATGCTCAACAACAGAGGTAATAAAACTGATTACTATGACCCGTTTTATCATCCAAACTCCGCCTTACTGACAAAACAGTATGACTTTGTCACCTGCACAGAAGTGGTGGAGCATTTTCGGGATCCAATGGCCGAATGGAAGAGATTGATCAATCTAGTTAAAAAGGGGGGGTGGCTTGCTGTGATGACTCAGCTAACTTCTTCAGGAATGGATTTTGGTAACTGGTATTATAAAAACGATGAGACCCATATCAGTTTTTACTCCAGCCAAACCTTCAACTGGTTGTCCCAGCAGTATCACCTGTCAATTGAACACTACGGCAAATCAATCGTTTTACTTCAATGCTGATAACGCACCCGGTATAGCGCGGTTTTTCAATTCTCGATTTGATTTCTAAATATTCTTTCACGATAGTAAGCCAGTTCTGCAATAGATTCGTGGATATCTTCCAAGGCCGTGTGTTTGTTTTCTTTTTTGAACTTCGGCAGATTCGGAAACCAACGATAGGAAAGCTCTTTAATTGCACTGACATCAATGTTTCTGTAACTTAAATATCTGTTCAATTCCGGCATGTATTGGAACAAAAACCGTCTGTCCTGATGAATGCTGTTACCGCATAGTGGGGCTTCGCCCTCTTTTACATATTCTTTAATAAATTGGAGGGTTTGTTCTTCAGCCTCTTCTTCAGATATTTTCGAATTAAAAACACGTTTAATCAAGCCTGAATTTCCGTGGTGTTCCTGATTCCACGCATTCATATTTTCCAGAAGTTCTTTATCCTGAAAAACCGCAAGCTCTGGTCCAATAGCCACCAGTTTTAAATCAATATCTGTGATGACTGTTGATACTTCCAGAATCCTGTCGACTTCTGAATCCAAACCTGTCATCTCCAAATCCATCCACACGAGAAATGAACCCTTAAACATAGGCTATCCTTAACTACTTTTTTCGTTTTGAGTAGGTGCTCTTGACTACATAAATTTACTAGATACAGATTTAAACCCATATCATCAACTAATATTCAGTCTGTCTACCGAGCTTTATCAGTATTCTATTGCCAGATTGCGTCACTGATTCTCATTCCTCCACACTTGTTTATGTAACTCATTGATTGTCATTTCGATCAAAATGAGTAATCTTTAATGAAACCATCTGATTAATTGAACAGAACGCTTTCCACCATGTCTCCCCTCTCTTAAAAAGAGGAGTTCAGTGAAAGCTCGCTGGAACTTTTAATGTGGAGGAAACCTTATCAAGGATCGGGTTTTTCAGAGTAACCAAAACTTCTTGTCGAACATTCTGGGACAACAATCAATAAAAACAGTTACAATAAGTGCCATTAATCAAATAGCAGAAGAAGAATGATCATACTATATTTAAAAGCAATTTTGATTGCAGTAGTTGAAGGATTGACCGAATTTATTCCCGTGTCTTCAACGGGTCACATGATTCTGATAGGAAATTTCATTCAATTTACGGGTGAAAATGCGGCCACATTCGAGATTTTTATCCAGGCCGGCGCCATTCTTGCGGTTGTCATGATTTACTGGAGTACATTCTCAAGTTTTATTCCAGCAAAATTAACGCCCCGACATTTTTTTAATTCCATTTTCAAAGGGGAATCAAATCCAACCGGGCTCCATATCCTACTGTCCATCACCCCCATCATGATCATCGGATTTTTGCTTTACAACGTCATTAAGACACACCTGTTCAGCCCCATAACGGTTTCCATTGGTTTGATCGTTGGAGGCCTTTTTATGCTCGTAGTTGAATTTCTGCCTCTCAAACAAACCATCACCCGTATGGAGGACATCAGCTATCGACAATCATTCCTGATCGGACTCGGTCAATGCCTTGCAGTCTGGCCGGGGATGTCCCGGTCCGGTTCAACCATGATAACCGGTTTACTGCTTGGCATTAAACACAAACCAATTGCAGATTTTTCTTTTATCATTGCCGTCCCTGTTATGTTTGCAGCTGTTATTTTTGATATACTCAAATCTTTATCGTTCCTGGAGATTGCTGATATCGGGTATTTTGGAATTGGTTTTATAGTCGCATTCTTTGTGGCTTGGGCCTCGATCAAATGGTTTTTAAACATTCTAACAAGGGTGCGCTTAGTACCATTTGGAGTCTATCGCATAATTCTAGGGTGTATTTCATTATGGATTTTTTTGGCGTAACTCAATAATATAATATGAAGAATCCAATTATTTTTTTCATTTTGTCGAATTTTTTCATTATTTGCATTAAATTTGAATAATTTTATTGATAAGATAAACGGAAGTGAAAAAAATCATTTCTTGTTGATTCCTGAAAGAATAGCTAAATTATTGAATTAAATAGTTAACTGAGCATTTCATCAATGTTTGACGGGGAAGGCTCAGCAGTTTTTAACACTTTAGAGGGGTTTATCAATGAAACACTTGATTCTGATAATTTCAATCCTGGCTTTTTTTCAAGGCACACTCTGGGCACAAGAAATGTGTTCTGGAACATCATGCATGCCAAAAGAAGTGAAAAGCGAATGTACAACGATGCAAAGCAACGGTTGTATTGACTGGAGTAATGGAGTTGTCTATGCAACCGGCATGGGTGTCCCGAATCCGAATTTCAAGACACAGGCACAAAAGACCTATTCAGCATATGAAGCCGCGAAAGTAGTAGCCATGCGCAACCTGTTGCAAATGGTTGAAGATATTAACATATCCTCCACAAGAACGGTTAAAGCCGGTATGCTGGAAAGTGACACTATTAATACGCAAATCAATGGCAGAATCCGACATGTGGTCGAGGCCGGCAAGCCTAAAACTATGTCGGATGGGTCCATCTGGGTCACGATGAAAATGTATCTCCGCGATATTGTATCGATTTTGGTAAACAATGAGCAATTTGACCGCGGGGGCGCAAACATGGGGCAGAAACCCGCGATAGTAAAACCTGCTGAAAAAGTGGACAAAAAAAAAGGTGTCACATATGGCGGGAAAGTTGGGACTGTTTACACAGGCCTGATAATCGATGCACGTGGAACCGGTATTGCACCAGCAATGTCTCCAAAAATATATAACGCTGAAGGGAAAGAAATTTATGGATCAGCAGACGTGGAAAGGGATTTTGTCCTTCAGCACGGTATCGTTGGATATGTGAAAGACATTGAGAAGTCAACACAACATCAACGTGTCAAGGGCAATCCACTCATCATCAAAGCAACCGGTAGTGAAAAATCAACCAATTTGTCCATTTCGAACGAAGACGCAGCATTGCTGGAAAAGTTGGAAGCAACACAGACTTTTCTACGTGAAGCAAGAGTTCTCATCATCATCGGATAAACCGATCAGGAACAAAAACTGCCGAGTGCATCTAGACCCATGCACGGGTGAATTCAAACATGGAGCTGGCAATGAAGAAAAAGCAGATAAGAAGCAGGGGAATGATTTTCAGCATATTCATCGTGCTGACATTGATGATTATGTCGTGTGGGGGTGCCCCCGCTAAAAAGCGGAGTCAAACAGGACATATGGATACCCCATCCTTTCACGTACAGAGAGGGGATGATGCCTTAATGAAATCTCAATATGAACCTGCCCGATCAGCTTACAAAAAGGCATTAAGTCTTGAGAGCAACTATTCACCAGCCCTCAGCGGGCTCGCTGCTGCAACAGCTTATGAAGCTTCAAGGCCTGGGGTTTCTGAGCAAACTAAAAGACAGGTTTTACAGGAGGCGACTTCTCAAATCGATCAGGCATTAGACAGCGCAAGTTCAACTGCCAGTCGAGCCAGGGCTCATAGTTTCGCTATGCAGGTCTATCTTTCCCTGCAGCTGCCTAAAGAGGAGTGGTATGAAAACGTCAAAGATCATTTCGATGAAGCACAGGATTTGGCACCAAACAGTCCCGCGCCAATTTTCTATATGGCTATGGCAGAAGCTGCGGGGTACAACTATGATCAGGCAGCGCAATTGCTCCAAAAGGTTCTGGGTCAAGGCGGAAAATTTGAGGCCCGGGCGAACAAGGAGTTGAAACGGATTCAGCGGATTCAGCGAGCACTTCCGAGCAGTGAATTTGGTAAGCGGATCGCCAATGTAGAAAAAATTACACGGGCGGATGTCGCAGGCCTCTTTATTGTTGAGTTGAAACTGGACAGGCTTTATCGAGATCAGAAAAAGAAAGCGAGTAGTGGCTATCAGGTTCCCAAATCACAACGCAAAATGAAAATGGATCCACTGAAAAAATACCCGGATGCGGTAGATATCAGCGGACATCCATTGGAATCTGTTATCAAAGAAGTAATGTCTCTGGGGATCAAGGGATTAAGCGCAGACCCGTCACATAAGTTTTATCCGGATCAGGAGTTCAAACGTGCGGAATTTGCCCAACTGCTTCAGGACCTCCTGATTAAGATAACACGAGATCCTGCACTGGCAGCCAGATTTGTTGGTGAACCCTCTCCATTTCCAGATGTGAATCCGAATATCTGGTACTATAACGCCGTTCGCACCGTTGTCAATCGAGGATTAATGCAGGTTAATAACGCAGTTACCGGGAATTTTTCCCCAATGGCACCAGTTAGTGGAGCCGATTCACTACTGGCTATTCGCAATCTCAAGGAGATTCTTAACTCATATACCCGGTAATTCAATTGGCTAACGGGTCAGGGCGCTTCAGTGAGGTCCTCCCGTCAAGCCATGAACGACCGGCTAATGCCATCTTCCCTTTTCTTTAATCAATTCAATTAGTTTTTCTACTGCTTTGTTTTCTGCAATACCCCGACGCACCATTGTCTGGCCAAAATAGAGATCCACCTTTCCCTTTCCACTACCGACATACCCAAAATCAGCGTCAGCCATTTCTCCGGGACCATTGACAATACAGCCCATCACTCCAATCTTGAGCCCTTTTAAATGGTTGGTATGTCTTTTAATTTCTGCAGCTGTCTTTTCAATATCAAAGAGTGTTCGACCACAGGAAGGGCAAATAATATAATCAGTCGTAATCATGCGGGCTCGGGTCGCCTGCAACAAACATAACAAGCGAGTTAAGGCCGAGCTACTGATCTCTTCCGGAAGTAACAGGAAATCCACAAGGCCTTCACTCAGAATGCCAGCCAACTGGATTTCCTGATAGAGATCCACTTTATCCGGACCAACCGGTGCCATTAGTCCGATTGGAAAGCCCGTCCTGGCAGCTTTGTTTTCATGATAAATCCTGCGCAAGTGATGAAGTGGTAATTTGGACTGGATCAGAATGGTAGCTGATTGGCTGATATTCTTCGGGACCGGATCCCCGATATGATCCTCAGTAATAACAAGCAATGGAACCCGTTGCCCATTCAAAGTGATGCCATCATTTGATAGACTGTATGAAAAGTCAGGGTCAAACTGGAATTCGCAGTTAGGTAGCTCAGAGTTTTCAGCCTGACCGATTTTTATCCCTGACTGATCCCCCAACATCAGACCGTTCACATCTAACA
>Ga0075122_10002821_pt1 | contig 11273 bp, 9 predicted proteins | sample AntAceMetag02UKB_FD_69790 | JGI IMG/M metagenome (GOLD analysis project Ga0075122, IMG submission 69790) | Saline lake microbial communities from Ace Lake, Antarctica - Antarctic Ace Lake Metagenome 02UKB | ecosystem: Environmental > Aquatic > Non-marine Saline and Alkaline > Saline | place... | reverse complement strand
TTTTTTATGAAAATAAATTCAAATGAATTAAGAAAAAAATATTTAGACTTTTTTAAGTCAAAAAATCATATAATTATTGATTCTGCTTCACTTATTCCAGAAAATGATCCAACTGTTTTATTTACTACAGCTGGAATGCATCCTCTTGTCCCATATTTACTAGGTGAAGTTCACCCTGCTGGTAAAAAGCTTGTGAACGTCCAAAAATGCGTCAGGACAGGTGATATAGATGAAGTAGGTGATCATAGTCATCTTACTTTTTTTGAGATGTTAGGAAATTGGAGTTTAGGAGATTATTTCAAAGATGAATCTATTGAAATGAGTTATGAGTTTTTAACTTCAAAAGATTATTTAGGAATTGAAAAAGAAAAGTTAGCTATAACAATTTTTGAAGGTGATGAAAAAGTAGAGCTTGATAGTAAATCTCTTGAAAAATGGAAAGAAATGGGAATTTCTGAAGATAAAATTGCAAAATTAGGTAAAAAAGATAATTGGTGGGGTCCAGCTGGACAAACTGGTCCATGTGGTTCTGATACTGAAATTTTTTATTGGATTGGTGCTAAAAATATACCTTCTAAGTCAAGTAATCCAAAAACAGACCCAAATAATTGGCTTGAAATCTGGAATAATGTTTTTATGGAATATTTTAAAAATGAAAAAGGTGAACTTGAAAATTTAAAACAAAAAAATGTAGATACTGGAATGGGATTAGAAAGAACTGTTTTGGCTTTGAATAATCTTGATGATATTTATGAAATAGATACTCTAAAACCTATTATAGAAAAAATAGAAAAAATAAGTAATAAAAAATATTCTGAAGAATCTGAAAAAAATATAAAATCAATGCGTATTATAGCTGATCATATTCGAACAGCTACAATGATTATGACTGATAATAGGGGAATGGGACCAAGTAATACAGACCAAGGTTATATTGTAAGAAGACTTATAAGAAGAGCTATTAGACATGGAAAAAATATTGGAATTGAAAATAATTTTTGTAAAGAAATTTCTCTAGAGGTTATAAATATTTTTTCTGATATCTATAAAGAAGTAGAAAAAAATAAAGATTTTGCTTTAAAAGAAATAGAAAAAGAAGAAAATAAATTTAGAATAACTTTAGAAAATGGATTAAAAGAAATATATAAAATTTTTAATGAATATAAAAAACAAGATAATAATTTATCAGAATTTACTTTAGGTGGTAAATATTTATTTAATTTATATACAACTTTTGGTTTTCCTATTGAAATGACATTAGAAGAAGTTGATAAAAAAAGAAGAACACCAGTTCCTGAAGATGTAAAAAAAATGTTTTTAAAACAATTTTTTGATAAAATGAAAAAACATCAAGAATTATCAAGACAAGGTGCGGAGAAAAAATTTAAAGGTGGTCTTGCTGAGCATGGTGAAATGAGTACAAAATATCATACAGCTACTCATCTTCTTCATGCAGCGCTTAAAACTGTATTAGGTGATCATGTAGAGCAACGTGGAAGTAATATTACTGCTGAGAGAATGCGTTTTGATTTTTCTCATCCAGAAAAAATGATTGATGAACAAAAACAAAAAGTAGAAGAATTAGTAAATTATGCAATCAAACAAAAATATCCAATCACTTTTACAGAGATGTCAGTAGGTGAAGCAAAAAAGTTGGGTGCGATCGGACTTTTTGAAAATAAATATGGAGAAAAAGTAAAAGTTTATACTATTGGAAATCCTGATAATTTTCCAAAAGCTGAAATAGGATCAAAAACTTTTAGTAAGGAAATATGTGGTGGTCCACATGTAGAAAATACTGAAAATTTAGGACATTTTAAAATAAAAAAAGAAGAATCAAGCTCTTCTGGAATAAGAAGAATAAAAGCAATATTAGAATAATTATGATAGAAATAAAAATAATACAAAATAAAAATGAGTGGGAAAAATTTTTAAATAAACAAAAATTTACTCTCATGACTCAATCTTATAAATATGGAGAATTTTATAGTAAAATAAATGAAAAATCTTTTATTATTGGAGTTTATGAAGATGATAAACTTGTTTTAGGATCACTTGTTTTATCAGTTCATGCCAAAAGAGGAAATTTCTTATTTTTACCTTATGGTCCTGTAGGATTACAAAAAAATAAATATTTAGAAAAATTATTTTTTAATTTAAAAAAAATTGCTAAACAAAAAAAATATTCATTTATTAGAATTTGTCCTTTTGTAGAAAATACAAAAGAAAATAGGGAAGTGTATGAAAAGTTAGGTTGTAAAAAATCACCTATACATATGTTAGCTGAAACTACTTGGATTTTAAATTTAGAAAAAAAAGAAGAAGAATTATTAAAATCAATGAATAAAAATCATAGAAATTTGATAAGACGTTGTAAAAGAGATGAAGTAAAAGTAGAGATAAGTTCAAATGTAAAAGACTTAAAAGATTTTAATAAATTACATGATATAACAGCAAAAAGACACAATTTTACTAGATTTTCAGATGATTATGTAAAAAAAGAATTTGAATCATTTTTACCAAATGAGGTTTTAGTATTAAAAGCTTATCTTCCTGACGGTAGATTAGATGCATCAGCTGTAATTTATTTTTATAAAAATATGGTAGCTTATAGACACGGAGCATCTCTTGTGCTTGATAAAAAAAATCCAAGTTCATATTTACTCCAATGGACAGCTATAAAAGAAGCTAAAAAAAGAAAAATAAAATATTATAATTTTTGGGGTATTGCACCAGAAAATGCTAATAAAAACCATCCTTTCAAAGGAATAACTCATTTTAAAAAAGGATTTGGTGGTTTTAAAATTGATTTACTTCATTCACATGATTTAATTATCTCAAAAAAATATTATATAAATTGGTTTATAGAAAAAATAAGAGCAAAAAAAAGAGGTTTTTAATATGAGTATAAAAGATTTTAAAAATAATATAGAACTAAAACCTAAAAATTCTTTTTTTAAAAAAAGAAAAAATAGAGTAAAAGATTTTTCATGGCAAGGTACAAAAGAGAATCCATTTAAAAAAAATGATAATTCTCAAAAAAGAAAAGTTTATTTTTATTTAACTATAATTATTTTTTGTTTTTTTATTACTATTTTTTTATTTATATTTCATCCTTTTTTTAAAATAACCCAAATAGAAACAAAAGGATTACAAAGAATAAATTCAGTAGATATAAAAACTGTAACTTATAATGTGCTAGCTTTAAAATCTTTTATCTTTTTACCTAATAATAGTTATTTCAAAATTGATCTAGAAAATTTAGAAGAAGTTATAAAAAATAGATTTCCTATTGAAAATGTGAAAATAGAAAAAGTTTTTCCAAATAAATTAAATATAATAATTGAAGAAAAAATTACCACTGTCATATATGATAATGGAGAAAAATATAGTTTTATAAATTTAAATGGTGATGTTGTAGAAATTTTTAGAAAAGTTTCTAATTATGAATGGCAAGAAGATTATAAAATAGTTACTTCTACTGATGAATTTGATAATATAATAGAAAAAAAAGAGTTATTTAATAAAGAACATACTCCAGATATTCAAAATTTAATAGATACTATTGGTAACTATCCAATAGTCTTTGATATGAGAGAGAAAAATATTGAAATAAATAAAAATGTTATAACAGAAAAATATACAAAAAAAATAATAGAATGGTATAAATTACTTAAAAATTCTAATATAAATTTAAAATATTTTATTATTAATAATTCTTTAAATCAATTAATTATCAAAACTTTTGACGGTTGGTATATCAAGTCAAACATAAATAGGGAAGTAAAGAATCAAATAAGAGAATTAAACACTGTTTTAGAACAAGAAATAAAAGAAAAATATTTTATTTATATTGATTTAAGATATAAAGATAGAATTTATTGGAAATAATTTTAATTACTTTTTTTATTTAATTTAATATAAGATTTATTTAAATAGAGAACAGGATAGAATAGATTATATAAGATATATACTACGTCGCACAATATATCTTATACGACGCTAGATAAGACAGAATCAGACTTAGTTTAATTAATCTTATAATAAACTACTTTTAAATATCCTTAATTATAAATAAAATTATATTTCTTTTTCTTTATATAAATACTCTTTTAATCTAACTATATAGTGGTATTTTTATTATACTTAGTTTAAAACTATTATAGACTTCACTACTTCTGTAGTTATATAATATATCTATATTTTACGACACTACAAAATTAGGCTTTAAAAATATAGGTAATCTAGGTCATCTTTTTATTTACATTTTCTTTATGAAACTATGTAATATCTTTAGAAATAATAAACAATACTCTTTTAGAGATCTTTTGAATAAATTAAATTTAAAAAAATATAATAATTTTATTTTTAAAAAGTTTTTTTTATTTATTGCTTAAAAAATATTTTAGATTATAAAAAAACTATATAAGTAATATTTTTAATTAATTTTTATAATTTTTTTTATTATTCTACTCTTCTCTATTTTTATCATTCTATTTTTATATTGTGCGACACAAGATATATTTTTATTTATAATATTAAAAAAATTGATATTTCTACCAATCTTTTACTAAATAATTGAGTGGATTTACTGGAATACCATTTATTCTAACTTCATAATGAAGATGGGGTCCGGTAGTAAAAGGACCAGCTCCTACCGTACCCGGTGTAGCTCCAGAATAACCTATTATATCACCTCTTGTGACAAACTGACCTTCTGATACAGATATCTTGCTTAAATGTCCATAAACAGTAGAAAATCCACCAGAATGAATAATCATAACATAAGCATAGCAGCTAGCCGTACTACAATAATTAGTTCTTCCTATATATCCTGATTTTGTAGCCCTAATAGCTGTTCCGTGAGCAGCACGAATATCAATAGCATTGTGTTCAAAAATATATCTATATGGATAATTTTTATCATAAAAATAAGCAGTAATATATCTACTATTAGTTGGCCAAGAAAATTTTGTACTATCTTCTATACCTGAAAATTTATCTTGCTGTTCTAACATTGATCTTACTTTTTGTTCAATACTACTAATTTCATTTTCTATTTGTTGATATTGAGATTTCAAATTTTTAAGCATTGTTTGAAAAGTAGCTTCTGAAGCTCTAGTTTGTATAAGCAAAGTTGTTTTATAACTATTTTGTTCTTGCAAATTTATTTTTTCTTCTTTTAATTCTTCTTTTGCTTTATTATAAGCTTTTTTCTTATTTTCTTCATCTACTTTATCTTCTTCTAAACTTTCTTTTGTTAGTCTTAATTTTTTTGCACTTTGCCCCATGTCTTTTTCTATATTTTGTACATATTGTAATCTATTATAAAAATCTGAAAAATTATCATAAGCTGTCATTATTTCTATCAATTTTTTATTATTTTCATAATAAAGAGTTCTTATAAGCTCAGCTAATATCTCTTTTTGTTGTTTTATAATTATATCTTTTTTTTCTATTTCTAAATCTAGTTTTTCTATTTCTAAATCAAATTGTAAAATGGTTACTTCTATTTTTTCTACTTCATTTTCAATTAATGCTGTTGTGTTATCTAAAATAGCAATCTGATTATTGAGTGATATAGATTCAGATTGTTTTGCTTGAATTTTATTGTTATATATTTCTATAGATTTTTCTATTTCTTCAATTTTATTTTTTTTATCATTTATTTCATCATTTAATTCATCTACTGTGGCTGATCTGACTGTTTTTATACAAAAAAAAGAAATAATCAAAAATAATATTGATATAAAAATATATTTTGTTTTTTTGTAATTCATATTTATAAATAAATTCTTTTATATTATAACATATTTTTTTATAAAAGAAAAAACAAAAATAAAAACCCCGTATCACTTATCACTTTATATAAAAGTGTATAATTGATACAGAGTTTATTTTGAAAAAGATTATTATTCTTTTTTATAACAATCTGAACATTGCCATTCAGAAAACACTCTCTTATGAATGGTTTCTTTATTGCAATTTGGACATTTAAGGAATTTTCTATCTCTTTTTTCAAACAAAGTATTAGGAATCATTCCTAATTCATCTTGAATTCTTTCAAATTCTTCTCTGGTGGTAACACCAGATTCAATAATAATGTTTCCACTCTCAGGTTTCCAGCAAGAATCTTTTCCCATTTGTTTCTCCTTTTTCCGTTTGAATTATAATAAAGAACAACTGGATATAATACAGTAAATTTTGATTTTTGTCAAGTACTCTTGACAAAATAGCTAAAATATGACAATATAAATGGAAATTAAAGTTCTTTTTATAAACATTAGGAGAAATTAAAAAATGAAAGAAAGTAAAAAAAAAGTGTTGATCATTGCCGAAAAAAATCAACTTGGTACACTAGCTAAGTGGATTAAGCAAGAAACAAAAATGAAAACAAAAAGGTTCAACATTTACAAAGGTTTTCCTTCAGTTGAAGGAATAACTCATATTTTTCTGCTTATTCCAGGAACCATAAAAAAAAAGTCACCTGAATTTCTTCTTTTTACAAATCCTCATATTGAAAAAGATTTTTTCTACGATAAAAAAGTCTTTATTGAATTCAATATAAAAAACAAAAAAATTGAAAAACTTGAAGGTGGTCTTCGACCAATTTTTAGAAGTTTAAAAACTTATTAAAAAGAAGTCATAAATGTTTAAATTTTTTTCAACTTATAAACTCCCCTATTTGGGGAGTATTTTTTTATTTTTTTAAAGCTTTTTTTATCCTATTTAATACTTCGTCTTTTCCTAAAACTTCTGCAATTTCAAATGGTCCAGGAGAATTTTGTTGTCCTGATAATACTACACGCATTGGATATAAAACATCACCATTTCCATAACCTTTTTCTTTTATCCAACTTACTAAAAATTCTTGTAATTTATCTTGAGTATAATCTTCATCTAAAATAGTTTCTAAATATTCTTTTAATTCTTGTAAAATTTTATTTGTAGTTTCTAGATCAGATTTTTTCCAAACAATAAGTTCTTTTTTATATTCAGGTAACTCAAAAATAAATTTTACTGCTTCTGGTATATCTAATAAAGTCTTACTTCTTTCTTGTTCAAGCGCAATAATTTTTCCCATTTTTTCTTTATCTTCTGTTTTATATTTTTTCCACCAATCTGTCTTTTCAAAAAAAACTAAACTTAATTCAACTAATTTATCTAAAGAAAGTTTTTTAATATATTCACCATTATACCAATTTAATTTTTCAATATTAAATATAGCTCCTGATTTATTTACTTTTTTAAAATTAAATTCTTTTATAAGTTCTTCTAAACTAAATATTTCTCTATTATCTCCTGGATTCCAACCTAAAAAGGCTACAAAATTCAAAATTGCTTCAGCTAAATATCCTTTTTCTTTATAATCTTCCACAGCTACATCACCTTGTCTTTTACTTAATTTTGACTTATCTGGATTGAGAAGCAAAGGTAAATGAGCAAATTTTGGTATATCCCAAGAAAACATATTATAAAGTAAAATATGTTTAGGGGTAGATGATAACCATTCTTCACCTCTTATAATATGACTTACTTTCATAAGATGATCGTCAACTACTACAGCTAGATGATAAGTAGGATAACCATCTTCTTTTAAAATTATTTGATCATCAATAATTTCATTTTTAAAAGTAACTTTTCCTCTTACTAAATCTTCAAAAGTGGTATTATTTTCTTTTGGAACTTTCATTCTAACTACGTATTTTTCTCCATTTGCAATTCTTTTTTCTACTTCTTCTAAAGAAATATTTCTACAATGACCATCGTAACCAGTCGCTTTTTTATTTAATTCTTGGTATTTTCTAAGTTCTTCTAATCTTTTTTTATCACAAAAACAATAATAAGCATGACCTTTTTCAATAAGTTCATCAATATATTTTTTATAAATTTCTAATCTTTGAGATTGGATATAAGGACCCAAACTACCTTTCTGAACAATATTATTACTCTTATCTAAATCAACTCCTTCATCAATATTAAGTCCTGTCCATTTTAAAGAATTTAAAATATTTTCCATACCACCTTCTACAAATCTATTTTTATCAGTATCTTCTATTCTCAAAATAAAATTACCGTTTTCTTTTTTTGCTAATAAATATGCAAAAAGTGCAGTTCTAAGACCACCAATATGTAAAAATCCAGTTGGACTTGGAGCAAAACGAGTTTTTATCATAAAATTAATTTTTTATTTTATTCATAATAATACCAGCTGAAATTGCTAAATTTAAAGATTCAGCCTGTCCATAACCTGTTATAGTATAACTTCTATCTACTTTTTTTTCAAGTTCTGATCTTAAACCATGTGACTCACTTCCAAATAAAAATATATTTTTATTTACTTTATTTTTACTTATATTATCTATTTTTTCACCATTAAGAGTAAAAGCATTTATAATAAATTTTTCTTGTTTGAATTTATCTAAAACTTTTTCTAAATTATTTACTTGTAAAATATCTATATGAAAAATAGAACCCATAGTACTTCTTATTGTTTTTGGATTATAAATATCCACGCTATCTTCTGATAAAATAATTTTATCTATACCAAACCAATCAGCCGTTCTAATAATCGTTCCTAAATTTCCCGGATCATTTATTTTATCTAAAATTATAATATTATCTGATTTCAAAAAATTATCTAAATAAAATTCTTTTTGAGATACAATAGCTAAAACACCAGGAAAAGTCTTTGTACTGCTAATACTTTCTAGATCTTTTATTCCAACGTACTCTATTTCAATATTTTTTTTATTTGCTTTATTTATAATTTTTAAAATATCTTCATCATCTCTTTTATTTGCTTGAATTAAAATAAGTGCAATATCAAAATCAGATTTAAGAGCTTCTTCTACTCCTTTTATTCCTTCTATTGTAAATTCTAAAAATTCTTTACGAAACTTTTTTTGTTCCATTTTTTTTAAATGTGTTTTTATTTTTGAACTAATCATATTTTTTAAAATTAAATTTATTTTTTAAAATTAAAAAGCTAAAAATTACAGTTGCTTTTAAAATTCTTTTTATTCTTTTTGGTTGTTTTATAAATCTATATAACCATTCAAGACCAATTTTTCTTATCCACTTTGGAGCTCTTTTTATTTTACCTGATAAATATTCAAAACTACCACCTACTCCCATAGCTATTTTTAAACTAGGTATATCAACTATAAAATTATTTATCCATTTCTCTTGTTTGTTATGACCAAAAGCAACAAATATAATATCTGGTGCAGTCATAACTATATCCCCTATTATCTCATTATTTTTTTCTTTATCAAAAATAATTTCATTTTTATCATCTATTTTTAAAAAATTAATTTCTAAACCTTTATTACTACCCGCTATTTTTAAATTTGGATATTGTTTTTTTACTGAACTATTTAATGATTCAATAATTTTATCATCCCCAGAACCAAGAAAATAAACTGAGTACATATCTTGTTCAGCAATTTTTAAAATTTCTTGCATTAAATCTACTCCTGAAAATCTATTTAATTTTTCTTTTGAAAATAATTGTATACCTTTACCATCACAAATATTTAAATTTCCTTTGTTTAAAATATCTTTAAAATAAAAATCTGTAGTACTATCAACTATCATTTCAGGATTAGGTGTATATATCTTATATTGTTTATTAGATGTTAAAAAAGATTTTACTTTTTGTAAAATTTCTTCTTTTTTTAAATTGTCTATTTTGATATCTAAAAAATACATAAAATTATATTTTTATATTAGCATAAAAAACAAAAAAAATCCAGTTAAAAAACCCCTGCTTTTAGCAGGGGTTTTAATCTAATAATCTCTTAATTTTTCTATTATCTGGAAAGTTTGTATTTTTTCAATTGCTTTAGCTTCTATTTGACGAATACGCTCTCTAGTAACTCCAAATTCTTTTCCAACTTCTTCTAATGTATGAGTAACGCCATCTGTCAGACCAAAACGCATTTCTAAAATTTTCTTTTCACGAGGTGAAAGATCTGCCACAGCTTCTTCTATATACCCTTTTAATAATTCTACTCCAGCTGTTTGTGATGGACTAACATTTTTTACATCTTCTATAAAATCTGATAATGATGTATCATTATCATCATCGTCGCCTACTGAAGTTTCAAGTGATACTGTCTCTTGAGAAATTTTTATAATATGTTTTACTTTATCTATATCTTCTCCCATCTCTGCAGCTATTTCTTCTGCTGTTGCATCTCTCCCAAGGTCTTGTAAGAGTCTACGGGAGACTTGTTGTAATTTATTGATTGTTTCTACCATGTGAACAGGAATACGGATAGTACGAGAGTGATCAGCTAATGAACGTGTGATAGCTTGTCTAATCCACCAAGTAGCATAGGTAGAAAATTTATAACCTTTTCTATAATCAAATTTTTTCACAGCTCTAAAAAGTCCTATATTTCCTTCTTGTATTAAATCCAACAAAGAAAGATGTTTTCCTACAAATTTTTTAGCAATAGAAACAACTAAACGCAAATTAGCTTCGATCATTTTTCTTTCTGTCTCTTTATTTCCTCTTTCATTTCCTTTTGCTAAAGTAACTTCTTCTTCAGCACTAAGTAACGGTACTTTCCCTATTTCTCTTAAATACATTTGTATAGAATCCTGAGAAATATTTCTAGGATCAAAAGAAATACCTGATTTTGGTTCACCTTGTAAACTATTCATTATTTCATGTTTTTGTTCTATTTTTTTAGAACCAAGCAAACCATCACCAGCTTCAATAATAGAAATACTATTTGCATCTATTAGATTTAAAAAATATTCGTAATAATCTAAGTAACATTCTAATCTATCAAAAAGTAATAAAACTTCTTTTTCTGTCAAAAAACCACGATTTCTACCTTTTTTGATTAGATCGTTTATTTGTTTTTGGTTTGGTTCTATATATGGAACTATTTCTATTTTTTTTCTACTAATTTTTTTAATAGGTTTTTTAGTAATTTTTCCAATTTTAGAACTTATTTTTTTAACTGTCTTTTTTTTGGCAACCTTTTTAACTTTTGGTTTTGCCTTTGAATTTTTAATTTTTGTTTTTGTCTGCTTTTGTTTATTACTTTTAGCAGAAGTTTTTTTTGAAGCTTTTTTTGCTCTAGTTACTGTTTTTTTAACAGTTTTTTTTGTTTCTTTTTTTATTTTTCTAGGGCTTTTTTTTGCCTTAGGTTTTTTAGAAACTTTTGTTTTAATTGTAACGGTCTTTTTTCTAGGCATTAGAAAAAAATTAAAATTATTTATTTAATAAATTTATAAAATCTAAAGTAAGTTTA
>Ga0075122_10002820_pt1 | contig 11273 bp, 12 predicted proteins | sample AntAceMetag02UKB_FD_69790 | JGI IMG/M metagenome (GOLD analysis project Ga0075122, IMG submission 69790) | Saline lake microbial communities from Ace Lake, Antarctica - Antarctic Ace Lake Metagenome 02UKB | ecosystem: Environmental > Aquatic > Non-marine Saline and Alkaline > Saline | place... | reverse complement strand
TAGTTCCGTTTTTCTTTATTGGTCTTCTAACAGTTGTATTTACATCAGCTGTGAGATGTTCCTGTTGCAATATATCTTGTCTTTTTGTGGTCCCATTATCGAGTGACAGGGACATTAAGTCCGATAACTTCCCTGAAAAAAGTCAACAAGCTCCTGTATGCGCATTGACACAGCCCGCTCAGCAGGGAACGGTCGTATTTGAAATAGATACGTAGCTGGATCATTTCAAAAGTATCAATGATAATTATGGTCATCAAACCGGAGATAACTGTCTAATCACCATCGGGAAGATTCTACAAAATGAAGTAAAACGCCCAGGTGACGTCGCCACAAGATATGGAGGTGAAGAGTTTGTGGTTCTTTTACCCGTCACTACAGCAGAGTGTGCAGCAATTGTGGTGGAAAAAAAAGATTTTACGCATAATAGACTTAACTATAAAGTGACAGTGAGCATCGGTGTGGGGGTTTTCCTCCCCGAGCAGCAAAATACGCCAGATGAAGTATTAAAGTTTGCTGATAAGGCCTTGTATCAGGCAAAGGATACCGGACGTAATCGGTTTTGCCTTTATGAAATAAACTGATCCTGGATTCAGCGAATCAAAAATCGGGTCCGACCCCAGAATCCAGACCCAGATCTCACCCCAGATCTCAATTTCCCGTCTCAAGATCATCCCGGATCTTCAAAACCTTTAATTATTTTTTTTCTTCCTTGTGAACTATTTTGATGTTCTTAATTATTGAAGTAAAAATATTATTGTGAGTTGTGAGTTGTGAGTTGGAGTCGGACCAAACTATGTGCCCTAACTACGGATATTCAGCTTAGATTCCAAAGTGATTTTTATCCTTAGAACCATTTTTTGATAGCGGAAAACGGGTTCTAAGGCACATTGCATTAATTTCGAATTCCCACCTTCCAGTTGAAGTTTTAGTAATACAAGAATTGCGGTTCAGATCAGAATGAAGAATATGGGTAATGGGAACGATATATCTTGAGCTATCTAACCTGCCCATGCAGATGGGCGTGTTTTATGTCATATGATTTGTTGGGAAAGGCAATAACGTAGACAGTGCTTTGACCTAACGCACTGTCCCCAAAATTTTTATTATTCAGGTTTCTCGGGCACCCAGGGGTTGACATATTTCATTAGAAAAGCAGAAAGAATGGTCAGTGGCAGGACCAGGAAGAAGGCGGAGGTCAGATCCAGTTTAAGAAACCGGGTACCGAAACCGATGATCAGACCACCAACAGCAGCAGTTCCGAAATTGGATATTGAGGAGAAAGTGGAAAACATGAATCCTTCAATACCGGGTTTGTCTTTGGAAATGGACTCTGAAAGTTCCATTGATATGCGATTTACAGAGGTCATAAACGCCCCAATGTTCAGTCCAAAAATTGCAACAAGCATATAACAGAATGGGAGCCCGGTCTGGGCGTCAATCATCAGGAACAGCAAACTTCCGCTCCAAAACATCACAGCTGTGATGATAAATGTTTTTTTGGCCCCCACCATATCGCTGATTTTGCCAAAGATTGTGGCGCCAAAAAATGTGCCGATCATAGCAATCGCATAGGCTGTCCCCAACTGAGTTTTAGTCAGGGTGATATCCCCGCTTCCGCCGAAAAGCGGTATAAAAAACATGTAGGGAGCGGTGGTGGTCATGGACAGCATTACAAACAGCAGTCCCACCCATACCTCTTTTCGTGAGAAGGTCTCCTTGAAGACTGTCTTAAATTCGGGCAAATCTTTTTTATATATTTTTTTCTCTTTAATCATCAAACCAAATAAGGCCTGAACAATGGCGAATACACCAACTGCAAATAGCGCCATCCGCCATCCTTTAGCTGCGCCAATCTGCATAATCACCAGCGCGCCGACAACTCCGCCAATTCCCCGCGCTCCCCAGGCGCTGCCCTGCATGATGCCCATTTTGCTATCGGGTGTGACATCAACTGTCAGAGCATCGAGGGTGCCGTCCACCAGAACCCAGACCCAGCCAGTCATGATCACAAAAAAGACCCAGCCGCCGGTAATGGCATTTTCATCGTGAGTCAGTATCAACCCCGCAAAACAAGGAATGTACAATACGGCCCCGATTAGAATATAAGGTTTCCGTCTATAATTGCGAATCGGGAAGCGATCACTCAACAATATTAGCAACATTTTCAGATAATTGGGCAGAATCAGAACGGCCGTGATCAAAGCAAAAGTCCCCGGATCCATGCCGGTTTCAACCAGAAAATTGTCCTTATAAAGCCCAAGTGCGGTTGCATAAAACCCCTGGAACAGATAGAACCCGGCCACATAAAAGATGATGGACTGCTTCCAGTTCCGGGTTTTATAATTTGATGTCATTTACACTCCTGTTTCGGTCTGAGATGCCTGTTGATCCAGTGCCATCAAGTCTACTTCCGCAGCAATATGAGCAAATGCGGACCACTGGTCGTTTTCCTCCAGCAATCGCTGATAATGGGACCGTGCTTTATCCGTTTCTCCCTTCAGATTGTAATACAGCGCCAGACCATAGTGGAGGGTTACACCAGTGATCTGCGATTCATAAGCACTGACGCCGTCAACTGTTTTGAGCAGATCCTCCGGTTGAAGCAGCCCTTTATACACCAATAGCCGATTGTAATACATACTGCTTTCTTTAGCGGATAAATCCGGTTTCAGATTATCAATCACCGTCTGGGCGTCCTTATCCCTGCCAAGCCGGAGCAGATTGGAATGGATCCACAAGGTGACGGCAACAAGGTTATCATCATTTTCATTATACGCCATACACCGTTCTGCGGCTTGTAAGGCGCCTTCGAAATCTCCCACCAGGTATTTTGCCACATTTTGGTGATAGAAAATCTGCCATTGGGTCCTCTCAGGGGGAATCGGAAGGCGATGTTTGATCCCATCCTCCTCCCATTCCAGCGGCTTACCCTCAACCAGTTCTGCGGCTTTATTAAAGTCCTGGACCGCCTTGTCCAGCTGATAGGTGGACATATACCGATGAGCCCGGTGCCGATATAGTCTGAAGGATTCGGGGAAGCGCTTGATACCATCATCATACACTTCAAATGCTTCTTTAAACCGGTTGGCGTAAGACAATAATCGCCCGTACCAGATAGTGAAGCGTTCATTGGGGTTTTTCCTGTATTTACGTTTGGCTTCCCACATGACCAGCTTTCCCAACAGAAAATATTTTCTAGGAATGGGTTGGGGATAACATTTTGTACCCATCAGGGATACGGCGACATGTTCTTGTTTTTGATTCATTGATTAACTCCTGAGGGGTTAGGCTTTCAGCCACATTGATGGTTCAATTCAGATTCCTGTTATTTACAGATAGGCCTTCAAAAGGTAGGCAAAGGTGATTCCCAGATAATTTCCCGCCGCATAGCCGATAATGCCTGAAGCAAGGCCGGATACAATAACGTCTTTATTCTTCAAAGAACTGGCAACCAGGGGTACAAAAACCGGTGAAAAGATTGCGGCGACAGAGGTAATAATCTGTGTATCCGTATCGATTCTAAACAGTCGGCAAAGTAGAATGTGAAGCACCCAGGCACCGTATAGAACAAACGCCGCAAAAAAAATCACGGTCGGAGATGAGGTCAGCAGCATATTGAAATCAGCCGTTGTGCCCACCGCTACACAAAAAATCAATATAATATATTGCCCCAATTGAAAGGAAAGATCGATTCTTCTTACTGCCGGAATAAAGGAGCTTAAAATTCCCAGTGACGTGATGGTCAGCATCAGAACAGACATATTATATGCTTTGGGTGTCAGGGAGTAAAAACCAAAACCAATCCCAAAAATCAGAAATGATAAAAGCAGCGCTTTGCCAAGCTGCAATAGATTCCCTGGTTTCAAAATTTCCGAATAATCTGAGAAATCTACTGTATCCGTTTCACAAACCGCCGCTGCCTCAAGTGAATCCTGCTCATTCGCTAGGGACCCGCTTTGAAATGGCAGAAGGAAGCGACCGATTACTTTTTGGGACCCCGCCAGAATAAATATGAACCAGGGGATTTCAACCAACCAGGCGGATGCGTTCGCCAGCACCATCATCTGTTCTTTAACTTTCAAAGCCAGCGCCACAGCAAAAAAGTTAGGCGTTGCCCCAGTATAACCGCCGATAAACATACCAGCCACTTTCCAGGACTCATCAATCCGGGTTTTAAAAATCAGATATCCCACCGTTGTTGCCAGCAGCACTGATAGAGCGATCAACAAAAAGGAGATCATGCTTTTGCCGGCTAATTGGGTCCAGCGTTTCAAGTCGGTTGAAAATATCATCAAAGGAATGGAGAGAGGAACGGTAATATTCATGAACATTGCCCGAGTTCCATTGATGCTTTCCGGTAGAATACCGATATTGCCCAGAAAAATGCCGGCGGCAAAACAGAGTAACCCAGCCCCGATTTTATCAATAACACTGCTCTTATGACACAGATAAAGGGTGAAGGCTGGAAAGATTAGAAAGAAAACAGATATGAGAAGATTTTCCATTGTCAATTCCTTTGTCAATTCCTTTGTCAATTCCTTATTTCCAAACCGCTTTGAAAACCCGCAGAAAATTCAACCCCAGGATCTTCCGGATGGAATCATCATCGAAGCCCCTATCCACCAAGCCTTGTGTAATCAAGGGAAAGAATGCCAGACCGGGAAATCCTTCCAGATTCACTGCTTCCGGATTTCCTGCGAAGTTATTATAGTAGTCCCCCACCGACCGCGGTAGATTTTCCAACTCCCTGAGAATCAAATCACGGGGGTAGGCACCCGGAGTCGCTTCTTTATCTGTGCCAATGGCTGCATGATCCGGCCCCACCAGATTCACGATATATTCAATACTGTCCAGAAAATCATCCAGGGTCGGCACCACTTTACCACCGTTCCAGTTTAAGGGGGGATAGGGAGTCAGCCCGATCACCCCACCCTTTTCAGCAATTTTTCTGATCTGCTCATCGGTGATATTGCGTTTCTGCTGGCTCAGTTTAAACGGGTTAGAATGGGTAAAGACACAGGGCTTTTCACTCAATTCAATGGTCTCCAGACTGGAGCGTTCTCCGGTGTGGGAAAGGTCAATCACAATACCCACCCGATTCATCTCTTCAACCAGCTCCTGCCCCTCCCTGCTAAGACCGGAATTGGTCCCAGCCACACAACCGTCAGCAGCAAAATTTCGATCATTGTAAGCCATGATGCAGACCCGCGCTCCCAAGCGGTAAAAGGCTTCGACCATGGCCCCGATATAATAGTGGGACATCGGCCGGGAGTTTTGAAAACCAATCATCAGCCCGGTTTGTCCCGCCTGCTTGGCCTGGTAGATGTCATCAACTGTTTCAATCAACCGGAATTTTGGTTCCTGGCGAATAACATGATAATAGTCAGCAATCCGTTTTACTGCATTCTCCACATCATCAGAAGGATGTGGGACTGTAAGATTCAGCACCGTCAAACCGGATGCCTCAAGACTGTCATTATATCCTTCACAAAAAAATGAACAGCCATCAATGATGATAGAATCCGCATGCAATGCTATGGTCTCCGGCGATACCTCTTTTGAATAGGTCATGATTCCTCCGTTTGGTTCATAATACCCGCCCCGTAGAAAGTTAGATATCATCTGTCTACTTGACAAGCCAGCTTCAAATATGATGAATTATATTAATTAACCTGATATATCATTCATGTTTTGTGGATTCAAAAATATGATAGATCATTCGGGTTTGTCAATATTTATTTTCTTATCAATCGACTAATCAAACAATTGTCAGATCTAGAATACTATGTCAGTGCAGGAAAATAAAATCCGAACGCCCCAACAAAAAAGAAGTATTGAAAAGAAAGAGCGGATTATGGCCGCAGCAGAACGGCTCTTTTCTGAATATGGATATCATGTCGTCAATTCCAACCAGATTGCGAAGGAAGCGGGCGTATCAGTGGGAAGTTTTTATTCCTATTTCAAAGATAAGAAATCTCTGCTACTGGAGATTCTGGATTCATTTTATTCCCGGTTCCGGGATACCATTTTCAATCTGCCAGGTGACATTGACCCGAGCACGCTTCCCCTGAAGACTGCCATTCGGCATTATATTCAAAATACCTTCTCAGCTTTTGAAATCGCCCCGGATTTCATGCGGGCAACCTATTCCATGCTCTACTACGACCCGGATGTGCAAAAGTTATATAAAGAGGGGGAGAAACTGGAGAAGGAGAAAATACGGGAGTTGTTTCATCGCGCAGGAGACAAGATATCGGTCAAGGATAAAGACGCTGCTGTCATGGTTGTTTACAGCGCCACTGCCAATATCGCCCATCGTTTGATCCTTTTAGGTCTGGAGATGGACAAACAACGTCTGATTGAAGAATTGATTGAGATGCTAACGGCCTATCTCAGCAAACAATAATCCTAAAATGTCACTGATTCTGCTGTTGGTGATGGCCGTTTCATTTTGGACCTAAACGATGACTGATCAGAGATAACCTTCAGTCCACCATCATCAGACAGTAGTTATGATGAGATGATAAGAATTTGGTTTTTAAAAGTCTCGGAACCGCTAACCAGTAAAACCCGGCCTTTCGTATTGCTCTCAACCAGCATCCTCAACGGGAACATAGACGATCTTTATGAAAAGTCAATCGGCTATGCTTTGACTCGCTGGAGAGAAAGGGTTGAGGAAGCCGTTGCTCAAAAAGACGATGTCGTTGAGAAGTTTATGACTATGGCCTGGATTTCAAATGAATATTTGTCTCATGACAAGGAACTAAGACAAATTATTTTGAATGATCCAGCCATATTTACACTATCGAGAAAGGAAGATCGCTTCTATGAGGAAAATCTAGGCGCTATTCAGATTATTAGAAACATCCTGATTCAGGGAATAGAGGAGAAAAGGTTTAGACCTGTTAATGTAGAAGACACGACTGAGTTTATCTTCTCGATTTATATCATGTTCATTATTAAGTCCTATGTAAAATCTGATGGGAGTTCGGCCGGAAAGATGTATGATGTAGCCTATTCCCTGTTACTCAATGGACTCATTAATCCAGGTGGATAGCTGATTTGGTGAATGCAAGCCATTGTTCATAATGCCATCCAGAGCGATTTGAGGCCTTGGAAGCTCTAATATCATGATATTCAAAGCAATGAATCCGGTAAGTTTCCTCTTGGTTTATCAGTTTATTGTTACTCAAAATGCCGAAAGTTATGGTCAGTTAGAAACGAATTATGAAATTTTTGGCAAATTAATCGAAACTGAGTCAATCAAAACAGGAGAATCGTCATGACAGAATCAACTATCAGAGCCCTTAACGGGTTGCGCGATTTATCAACATTGGAATGGTATGTTATACCCTTAATGTCGATTGTATTTTACATTTATACTAAGGAGTTTAAGGAAGCACGGAAGTCAAAAGACTGGGATGCGATTCTTAGCGGCCTTACAATTTTCGGAATGGTTCTTTTTAACGAGACCTGGAACGGTTGAGTTCTGGCTTTATCAGGACATTCCGCTTTATGGACCGCTCCTGGTGATACTGCTTTGAGAACCATGATCGGAGGCAATATAGAAATCTATTTTATGTTCACTATTCTCGGTATTGTATTTTATAACTCCCTATCCGATAGCAAATCTCTGAAAATACTGGGACTGAATGAAAAATGGTTTTGGGCGATCGGCTACGCTGCTTTTTGTGTGTTTATCGAGTGCTTGCTGAATATCGGCAGACACCTGGTTTGGGAATACTCTTTTTGGAATCTTAATTTTAAAGGGATCTTGCTAATATTTCTAATCGGATACTTTCATTTTTTCTGTGCTGCAATATTGGTTATCAATTTGAAATCCATCAAAAACAAACTGATCACCATTGGAGGTATTTATGCATTGTCCATTTCAATGAATATCATTGGCTTGGGTATTCTGGGTTGGGCATATTGAGGATAGATCATAGATTTTTAATACAGTAGTGGGTCAGTCTAAAGAAAATAAGGGGGATTCTTTTTGTTGGACTCTGCATGTCAATAGGAATCGTATTCCTGGCCCATGATTTATCTGTCGGCGTATTGGCGGTCCTGCAGTCTGGATTGTTATCGCCATTTCCTACTATCCCATAAGGAAGCGATATTTGATAGGGAAAGGTTACACGGTATAGGGTTTGTTTGCTGAATCTGTCATGCGATTGCCCTGCAGATGTTATGGTCATACTTGACTGATATTAATGGTACGTTTAAGCTGCACCTGCATAAGAGAAAATCCATCAAGGTGCTAAGGATAGATGCATTAATTTCTGGAACCATACACCCGGGGAGGTTGTAAATATGGCCTATACAGAAAAGGAAAAGCTGAAAAAAGTACTGTCTTTTTGGGATGTTTTTTTTATTGCGGCCGGTCAGATAATCGGGGCCGGGGTAATCGCCTTAACAGGGATTGCCATCGGAATGACGGGTCCAAGCGTCATACTTGCCTATCTTGGGGCGGCTGTACTGATTCTGGTTGCCTCACTTCTTTTTATGATGGGGGGAGCGGCGATTCCTGCCACGGGTGCTTTTTACGTCTGGCCCAGTCGTATGGTAAATGGTTGGCTGGCCAGTTTCGTCCTCTGGCTGGTGCTGTTAAACAGCGTGACCATGTCCCTTTATGGCGGGGCCTTTGGATTGTATATCAATCCACTATTTCCTCAATTATCGGCCAATAACTGGGGAGTGATCATTGTAACCCTGTTTTTTGCCGTGAACTATTTTGGTGTAAAAATCGGTGCCGGTTTACAAATGGTGCTGGTTGTCATTCTGTTTACAGCCCTGGCCGTTTATGCGGGTTTTGCCATTCCGGAGATCCGGGTTGAAAACATGACCCCCATGTTTCCAAAAGGAGCGATCGGCTTTTTTACCGCTATGGCCTTATTGATTTTTGCGACGGGAGGAGCCTATTTGATTGTTGCCCTTGGGGGAGAGATGAAAAATCCGCAGAAGGACATTCCCAGAATCGTGGTCTTTTCAACCCTGGGAATTGCAGTTTTGTACTGCTTTGTGGCATTGGCCGCTGTAGGAGTTGTTCCCTGGCAGACAATGGTCAATCAACCCCTGACGGTTGCCGGCAAGGCTTTTCTACCTGGATGGGCGATGATCTACTTCTTGATTTGCGGCGCCGGACTGGCAATCTGTACAACATTAAACGCCCAGTATTTGCAGCTACCCAGAAACTTTCTACCCGCCTGCTGGGATAATGTATTACCCGCTCGTTTTGGTAAAATAAACAAATACGGGACACCCCAATATATCCTTTTTGCGTTATATGCAATCGGGGTCATCCCTCTGCTTTTTGACCTGAAAATCGATGTCATTGCCAAAGCGGCAACCATTTCAGCGATCCTACCGGTCATGTTTGTCTTCTGGTCATTAACCAAGTTACCGGAAAAATTCCCGGTGGAATATCAAAACTCCTCCTTTAAACTGGGTAAAAAATGGATATGGATCGCCTTTGTCATATCCGAGCTCTGCATGTCAATAGGAATCGTATTCCTGGCCCATGATTTATCTGTCGGCGTATTGGCGGTCCTTGCAGTCTGGATTGTTATCGCCATTTCCTACTATCCCATAAGGAAGCGATATTTGATAGGGAAAGGGATCGACCTGGACCAGACAACTCGTGACACGACGATATTTCAATAGATGATGGATAGGGATCCTACCTCCGGGAACTTTATGGCCGGGAACATTTTTTATTGTCTATCGCCGCATGAAGAAAAGATCGGGATGTAAATACAAATAACCAAAATGGATTGTTATAGCTTATCCGCTTTCAGCAGATCTTCGAAATTATTGCGATGATCTGAATTTTCAAACTAATTGATCAGGTTTCGAAAAACCATGGGGTCAAAATGCCGTATATAGATGATAACCAATGGAAAAGCTGCACCCTGTGTGGTGAATGTTTGATGAAATGCCCGATCTTAAAGATGGAAAAAGATGAGGCACAATCCGAAATTGAACAATTGATAAACGGAGCGAAGGATTTAAGGATATTTAAGGAATGTACTTACTGTTTTAACTGCAATAATTACTGTCCGATTGAAGGACTAAAACTTCATGAATTGATTTTACAGCGCTCTTTAGAACACAGAAGCAGAGTGCCGGCAGTCCATGAGTATTTAATGAATGGCATGCCTTTGCCAACTTTTTTCCAGGATCTTTATGCCCGTCTTAAGACTGAAGAGAAGGAGATACTGACTAAATGGTCCGAAATACCCTCAGCTTCCAAAGAGGTTTTATGGATCGGTTGTATCGGAAAAATAAGTTGCTTTGATATTGAAAACTCCACGGTTTTAAAGGATCTGCCCAAATACGGACCCACTGACCTCTGTTGCGGAGAACTGGCGTACCGGCTGGGATCATGGCAAGCATATGAAGATACCGTTGAGCGTCTGCTTGATAGAGTTAACAAGCTGGAAATCGATCGTTTGGTATGTTATTGCGGCTCTTGTTACAATTTTTTATCCAATAAACTCCCCACGGTGTACGGAAAAAAACTGCCGTTTAAAGTTGTTTCCATGTACCAGTGGTTATGGGAAAAAGTGGACTCCGGAGATCTTAAGCTGCAAAAACCGCTAAACTATAATGCCGCCATTCATGAATCCAGCTATGTGAGTGAGTTGGAACCGCAGTTTGCGGAGGATCTGCGAAACCTATACAAAGCAGCCGAAATGGATTTTGTGGAATTGGAACACCATGGTAAAAACGCCTTATCCTGTGGAGCGGTCAGTCTCTTGCTTCGGACGATGAATCCCTTGAAGATAGTTAAAGAACACCGGAGGGTCTACAGGGAAGTTAAACGGGCCGGCGTCAAGTCCATTGCCCTGAACTGTCCGGGTTGCTACATAAATCTGGCTGCCAGTAACCGTTTCTTCGGAAAAAAACTGTATTATATGCCTGATGAACTCTTAAAGGCTTTTGGCGATACCATATCCACACCTTTTTCAAAACGAATGTCCCTGATCAACAAAATACTGGCAGCAAGATTACCGGGGCTTTTATTCAAAAAAGGAAAACCCGTTCTTGAGCGCATCAGTCCGCACTGATCGGCCGTTAACCTCTTCGAGGATTCAGAACAGCACAGGATGCCGGCGGGAGAAAGCACCTGCAGGGTCTGTCCCTGTCAGGCGATAATGGGACCATTTGTGGCAGTCACACCACTTGAAGGACCCAGCACTGGATTTGTGATCAACGCACTTGAAGCTGTGTTCGAAAATATAGGAAAGCCCAAGCATATCATTACCGAT
>Ga0075122_10002819_pt1 | contig 11275 bp, 17 predicted proteins | sample AntAceMetag02UKB_FD_69790 | JGI IMG/M metagenome (GOLD analysis project Ga0075122, IMG submission 69790) | Saline lake microbial communities from Ace Lake, Antarctica - Antarctic Ace Lake Metagenome 02UKB | ecosystem: Environmental > Aquatic > Non-marine Saline and Alkaline > Saline | place... | reverse complement strand
ATATATGGAAACCAAAAGAACTACTAAAATTGCTATATTATGTCTTATCCGTTTAAATGATGGTATATCAGCGTGTCAAATAAAAGAAATGTTGACTCATAAAACTGACACTGTCATATTTCAAGTTCTTAGAGAACTCAAAGATGAGGGTCTTGTCGTCGGAAAAAAGAAAGGTCGTCTTGTAAAATTATCTGTCACTAAGGAGTGTGATAAACTCCTTTTGTTTAAAGGTATATGATAGAGTCTCTAAATCTTTATAAACTTGAAGTTCTTAATCATCTTAAGTGATGGAACATCGTCACCCTATAGGAAATTTACTCTTTGCATACAAGACGAATATTTCTCGACGGTGTTCCTCTCTTATTTTAAAAAAAAGAAGATGACAAAAAACGCAAGACTCAATATAAGAACGACTTATTTAGGAAAAGATATTATTGAAAAATTAGCTAAGATTAAAAATCTTTCTGTTACTGAATATATACTCTCTTGTGTTATTCCTTTGAAGTTACCTAAAAACCTCGACGAGAAAGTAAGAAAAGCATTTGAATTGCAAAGACAAGAACAAGTTTTTATAGAATTAAAAAGAGAAGCTAAAGCACTTTTACAAAGAAGTTTTACTATTCCAAATATTAAAAGAGTTCTTATGTCTATGATGTTAAAAGATGTTTCACCGACGAGGATTCAAAAGTATCTTAAAACTAATGCTCTTAAATTTAAAAAAGCAATAGGGAGTATTCCTAAAGATGAGTTGAATGAATGGGCGATGTTGAAGCTTATGGCAAATTCTCCGACGAGGATTAAAGCGATTATGAAAATTGTTAAGGAATTAAAAAGGTCTAAGATACATGATAAAATTTTAATAGATATTAGTCTTGATATACATGAGCTTATGAAATTAAGAACTTTTTTAAAAGAAAATAATAAGTTGAATAATGATAAAAAAGATATATTTTTGATTTAATATATTGAATAATATAAATATTTATAAATGGATAAGTAATAATATCTATAAGTTAATATATAGATTAATAAAATGAATCTTAAATTTAATCTATTCGGAAAGAGAATAATGCTCGACGCTGTAGTCAGAGATATCAGGACAAATTATGTCGAAGGATATACTAATAGATGTAAGGACGGAAAATATATTATCATGCTCGACTATGATAGACTTAATATTGATTGGGTGATTCCTGAACTTAGAAGGTTACAGATGGACTTTAATCTTTCTGATTTTTATATCTTTAAAAGTTCTGAAGAATCTTATCACGCTGTTTGTTTTGACAAAGTGAATCTTTCTGAATATGTTACAATTCTAAAAAATTCTACTGTTGATATCAATTATATTAATGTCCCTCTTAGGTTTGGGTCTAAAGTCTGGACGCTGAGGGTATCGCCAAAGAATAATGTTTCTGTTGAATATTGTTTTAGAGTCCTAACAAAAGAGAAACATATTCGAGCTAAGAGTTCAGCTCATATACAACTCGTCGAAGGATTGTTTAAAGGTTTTAAATATATGCCTGACAATCACGATTATAAATTACATGATGAGCTTAAAGAAGTTTTATTTGCGAGGTATCCGATTTGAAAAAAGCAAATAAGAATTGTGAATATATTTGTCCTCATGGAAATACCGTTGACTTTAAAATATCTAAAAAAGGTTGGGATAATAAAAAAACAGTTACAGCGAGTTATTGCAAAAATAATTGCAAATTATATATGAATGGTTGTGATAGTTTTAAATCAAGATGAGAAGCCAAAAAGAATATGAAAGAGTTTTCGAGAACATGATGAGTTATACTAATTTTAAGACTGTCGATGATATCTTAGGGAATGATTATTCTGCTACTAATGAAAATCTTAGAGATTTTATCAGGGAGTTTCACGACGATATAACACAGACTTCAGGAAAAAGAGTTCGTCCGACGAGAAAGTTCGCTTTTGAGTTCGGAAAAGCATTTTGGAGACTCGCAAAAGGTCAGAGTAAATCTAAAACTTATCACGAAGTCGGTGGGGGACATGATATCTCTCGAGATAGAAAGCAAACTTCTGAAAGAGTAGTTAAGACTAAGGACGAGTATCTTTTGAGGGGAGCTTCTAAAGTTGATTTGAAAGGTTACGATACAAAACAGAAAAAGAAGTCAAAGCGAAAGCCAAAAGTTCATTTCAATAAATTAGGGTCGTCTAAGGGGAAAAAGATTTACGGAAGAGCTATAAAGGTCAAGTTGAGGGGAAAAGTTTTTACTCGATACATTGATTCAAAAGGGAGATTCATAAAAGCAAGATGAGATTTGATAAATATAATAAGTGGGTTTTAGATGATTGGGTTTGGGATATATATTTTAATGCACAATTAGTTTCTATTTCCACTCTCTCTTTAATTGGTTATTGGGATATAGAAAACGACAGATTTATGATAGAGCAATTAGTCGGAGAATATTTGGAACGAGAGAATGACAAAAATTAATCCTATAAATTCTTTTCCTATTCCTAAGAGGTGGGTCAAGTTTACGACAGGGGAAAATATAAAACAAATAAAATTAGTTGATAACTCAAGAGAGGTTATCGACGGGAGAAATGGAAAAATGGTATTTGAAGAAATAAAAAGCAGTACAGACAGAATTTGGGACATCAACGAAGAAAAAGTTTTCGAAGGAGTTTTAGAGAGTATGGAAAAAAGCCAATATCTAAAAGGCGACGGAACTCCTCGTATGAATTATATCTTTAGAGAGGAGAAAGGTTCTGTTTTAGTTTGGGGGTCATCTGTTCTTGACAAGTTAGAAGCTATAGAATTAAATTCAAAGTTAAGAATCGAGTTCTTAGGCGAAGTTAAAGCAAAGTCTGGCATGATGTATAGAGATTTTAAAGTCTCAATAGACAAATAAAGATTAAACCTCGAATATATGCTGATGAGAGCTGTAGATAAAGTTTCCAAAAGTCTTTTTTCGGAATTTCAATATATCCCCCAAGATATCTTGACTAACTATAAAGGCTCTTATCAGTTTTTTTTTTAATTTCTTTTTCTAAGAATTATATTTATTTCAAATAAAATTTAATCATGCTCTTAATAAGAAAATCATAAGTTAATTTATCTTCTAAGTCTTTAAGTCTTGGGAACTCCTCGAGGAACTTTGCCTTTACTACCCCTTTGATATCGTCTTTGGTATCTTGGCGTATCTTGATTGGAACTAATAGGTTGCTCATATATTACCTTAATACTACTCGCCTTTATAAATATATATATGAATTAATCTATATAATGAGGTGATTCTTAATGTCAATGAAAAATATAATGGGATTGGGTTCAGTTGATTTACTTATAACTATTGCTATCACAGCAGGAGTTGCAGTTTTAACTATTCCTCTGATTCTTGCTTACTTTGTCAATTTCAGTAATATAGATGGTTTTATCTTTGCTGATTTTTTCAAATCTGGCGGAATAGCGTCTTTAATTATCTCAGCAGGATTAGTTGTTGGAATCTTTGCACTATTAGGTATGAAAATAGCTATGGGTAAAGGCGGAAATAGGTGAACTTGAATTGAAAACTCAAAAATCTATAATAAGTAAGGGCGTGATGCTCTTACTTCTTTCTTTTATTTTAATATTTAGTTCTACTTTTGTTTTAGCTTCTAATGATTATAAACATATTGGATATAATGATTATCGTCTTGGAAATTCTAAATTTAACGGTGTTGCTATTATAGATAGCGATGATTATAATACAGCTGTAAGAGGTCTTACAAATAGAACATATACTCCTCTTGTTGCTGACCTCGACGGAGATGGAACTCGAGAGATTGTCGTTTTAGATGGTTCTACTTTTAGAATTTATAATAGTAAAGATTTAGATATTGCTGATGTTTATGCTGTTGCGAGTGGATCAAGATTCTCCAATTTTATTTTATATGATATTGATGATGATAATTTAACAGAGATTATAATCGCTTCTACTGATACAGACAAAATCGAGATAATTGAATATAATGGGAGTTCTATATATAGTCAACAGAATTTTACATGGTCAAGCGATGGCGGTCAAGCGTCTTTATTCTGTGGAGCTGTAAACGATTGTATTTTAGTTTCTGTTAAATATATAAGTAGTTTTGGGGGTTCTGTCCCTTCTGTTGTTTCAGGAATAGGATTTAGTTCTTCGGCGATAGCTTCTCATTCCACTGTTTTGGACACGAGTCCTGTAACTCCCCCACATCTTCATTGTTTCCCTTCTATAAATACTATTGAATATGAAGACTATGACAATGACGGAGTCAACGAATATATTTTTAATGTAATCCAAGTTCATTCAGCGGGGGTTGAGACGGCTATAACTATCACTTTAGAAACGAATAGTTCTAATCATGTAATCCTCGACGATAGTAATGAGTTGACTATGGGGAATACATTTGATAATTCTCCTTTATATTGTGAAGATAATGCTTTAGGAAAATATATTACTGCTCCTCTCGTCTATGATTTAGATGGGGGTTCGAGTAATGGAAAAGAAATCGCTTTCGGTTATATGACCTCTACTGATACTTTTAAAATGAAAGTTTACGATAGGAATTTTGGAACTGTAAACGACCACCCCGAAGTTTTAACAGCTGACGGTCAAATTGTCTCTAATGTTATAAGAGCGAATATCTTTCCAGAGACTAAACCCTCGTCTGATGATTGGGATTATTGTGTCATGGGATATAAAGACGCTTCTCAAGAAATAGATCTATTATGTGGTTCTTCTTTACTAAGCTTTTTTAGTCTCGAGTCTGATGAGTTTCCTTTCTCTACAGCAGGGAGATATAATATATCAAAAGGTTATTATGATTATGACGCTATTATTCACACAGTAGAAGCTTCTACTTTTACTGTCGATGGTCAAAATATAGATGAGATATTAACTTCTTACGGAGTCTTTAAAGTTGATTATAGCGGGTCAAATGAATTGGAATTATTGTTTGAGAATCCAAAAGGGACAGCTGTCGTATTAAGTTCTGATGTAGAAAATAATGGACAAGAAGATTTATTAGTAATGACTCATACAAACTTATGGTATATCGACGATAAATTTTCTAAATCAGGAGCTGAAATCGACCATTATTATATAGACCCATGCTTAGACGCTGTTTGGAAAGTTCAAAATACAAGTAATTCTTTAGAAGTTAGAATTACGGCTATAGACCCCGATTCAGATTCAGTATCAGCGAAAGCCGAATTATATTTCAGCGAATCTTATGAACAAGACTCAGGGTGGAAAGTTAATTCCTCGTCGGGAACTACTTTTACTTTTCCATTTACTATTAATACAACAATAGCGACAGGAGTTTTAAAGCTGTCCGCTGTTGATACTTCAAATCCCACAGAAATAGACGAGATACTTTTATCCTTCTCCGTTGGAGATGACGGGGTCTTAAAAGGTCAATGTGTTACTGACATAGATGTCGAAACTTCTTTAGAAGCAAATGTTACAGAAGATTCGACAGCGACTATTAATAGGTCACTTGTTTATACAGGCATTACAAACTTAGACGAAGCGACAGGGCTTAATATTGGATTAGAGCCTTTTTGGTTATTAGGAATATTTATCGTAGTTATCTTTTCAGTTATAACAGGATTTTATAATCATCAAGATGCTATACATATATTTTTTATTGTTGGAGCAGAGCTTACAGTTGGAGTCTTACTCGGAGTCACTCTCGGAATAGTCAGCACTATCTGGGTTTTTGTTTTAGTTCTTGGGTTTATAGCTGTGGCGACAGTTGGAATCCGTAAACTTATCGTGGGGGGGTAAAGATGGTCAATGACATGACTATAATATTCTCAATAATGACTTTATTTATTATTGTTGGATTTGTAACTCCATATATTAATGAAGGATTTGGGGGAGATAATTATAACTCGCCTAATGCTGAATCTTTGACAGATGGCTTAGACTCAGACTCTTTAGATAGTGGGGTTGATGCTTGGAAAATCTTAAAATCTGTAGTCAGTATCTTTTTTTGGAGTTTTGGAAATCTCCCTTTGTGGTTAGAAGTTTGTTTCTTTCTCCCGATGAGAATAATATTTTATTTAATCATAGCTCGAAATATTTGGATAGGGGGCGGTGGCTAATGGGATTTTGTCGAGCTTGTCCGACTTGTCGAGCAAAAGAAAAGATTGTTGAGAGATGTAATAAATGTTTAAGTCTTGTTTGTAATAACTGTTCAATATGGGGTTATTGCGTCGATTGTTATGTTGAAATTCAAGCGAGACAAGAAGTATCTATATATAGAGAGGATAAATTAATCGTATCATCATGAAAAAAATACATATAATTCTACATATACTTCTTTTAATAGTTCTGAGTAGTTTTGTAAATGCTGATGATTTAACCACAGATTTAGTTTCTTATTGGAAATTAGATATAGATAGTTCAACACAAATAGATAGTGTAGGAAGTAATAACGGAACAGTAACAAGTGCAACATATACAGCATCAGGAAAAATAAGCGGAGCATATAACTTTGATGGTGATAATGATAAAATAACAATATCTCACTTAATAATGAATCCTTTAAGTGTATCAATGTGGGTTAAAAGAACTGGAACAGGAGCAGAAGGTACAATGGGTGGTGCTTATAGTGAATGGGCAATATATTTTAATTCTGGCAATTACTTGGCTTTTGGAAAAAATGGAGTGAGTGAAGTCCTGACAACCGGCACAATAACAGACACCGATTGGCATAACATAGTCATAACTTATGATCAATCAAACTGTATATTCTATGTAGATGGAAGTTTAGAAGTCTCTCGTTCTTATACAGATGTTATGACTGGCACAACTGACTTTCTTATAGGAGCATTAGGGAGTAGTTTTTTTACAGGAACATTAGACGAAATAGCCATATATAATAAAGTTTTAAATATTACAGAAATAACAGATTTATATAATTTAGGTTTGGGCTGTAACCCCGTTTTAAATCCTACAGGTTGTGATATTGTTGAATCAGGAACTTTAAATCTGCTTTTAGCTAATACAACTGCGACAACAAATTATAAAACTATATTCGAAGAATCAGAAAACTTTTATGTTTATCTTAATTGGACAAATCAAGATGGATTGCCTTTAAATCAAACAGATGGATTCTGTAATATAACCTTATTTGAATCTCTTAATGAAAATGAATCTACCTATAGCGACTTCTCTTTATGTGATAGTGGTTGTGATTATGATTCTTTAGTCGATAATTTCTCTTTTGAAAGTGGAGCGTCCTCAGAAGATACAATTTTAATTAAAGTCTGTCATACTTCTAATATAAAAAAAGACTTACTTATAAATTATGCTTGTGATGGGGGGAATGATGATATAGTGATAAATAAAAACTCTTTCCCTCAATGTCCAAATACAGCGACTATTATTAGGAATATGTCGGGTAATTGTTTTGCTGTAAATGAAATTCAAATAACTTTAGATAATGAAGCAAAAAATTTGGGAGAAAGTCATACTATAACAAGTTTTGAAATGGATAGAGAGTTCGCTATAGATACTCATAGTTCTTTAAATGATGAGATAACTTTTAATTCAGCGACGGAGTTATGGGATTTGACAATCAGCCATGAATACTATAAACATGGTCTTAAAACTATTCATGGAAATTGCACAGGGAACAATACTCTTTATGATATTAGCCAATCGACTACTTTCACTATTGCTAACGCTCCCCCTCAAATATTTATAGAGCAAGTTAATAATTCAGGTGGGTTTGTTAATCTTACAAATGAAATCGTATTACAGTATTATGACGGTTCTTGGGAATGGTTTGGAGCTGTTGTCGATGATGATTTAGTCTCTTTCAATGTATCTTGGTCTAATTCTACATCAATACTTCAAGAAAACAATACTATAGTCAATGTTACACAACTAATGACACCGTCTAAGATGTTTCAAGACTTTACACAAAACCCATTTTCTTTAAATGTTAGTGCAATAGATTCTTTTGGAAATGTAACAACAGCGTCTATATCTTTCAATGTTACAGACACTTTTAACCCTGTCTGTGTTGGGTTCAGTAATAGCTCAGTATCGAACAATACTATTTATACTTGGGGGGCGATTTGCTCAGACGAAAGCTTATTCTCTCTGAATGTAAGTTGTGATAATGGGTTTGAATATTCCCAGACAGGAATAGACAGTTCTACTTTTCACTTTGCTAATTCAACTTTAATTACAAATGATACTACTTGTTCAGCAACAATATGCGACGGACATACAGATTTTTCTATCTCTGACATGATAATCTCTGATGAGACATCTCATTATAAAAGAACTTTCGATAATAAAATTAGTATTGAATCAGATAAAGAACTTGATACTTTCAATACCATTAAAGAAGGAGATAGATATTCTTTTGATATAATCCCCACTTATGCTGAAAGCTCTATCTCTTTCACAATAACCTCAGATGAATTTATCTACATTATGAATCAAGCTAAATATACGGGTTGGATTATTACAGGAAAGTATTGGGTTGACTTTGTCTCTGATGATGTCCAAAGTTCTAAGGTTATGAGAGTCTCCGATACTGAGGTCGTCATAGAAGTAATATTTAAGAAAGAAATATCGACGACAACATTTAAAAGTATCGGTGTCTTAAATTGTGTCGAATATAGTCAATTTATAGCGGGAAAGATACCTTCGGGAGTTCCCACAGGATTAGGAATCTTTGATGACCAAACTTGTCCGCTTGAAGAAGACCTATCGTTTATGTTTGGATTCTTCATGTTGTTAGGGTTCTTAGTAGTCTTTTGGATTTTAAATATAATGTTTATAAAAATGCCTATCTTGGACATGATATTAGGAGTCTGTTTTATTACGATGTCTTTCCCTATCGGAGCTTGTGGAGTATTTTATACTATCCCTTTTATTGTGTTCGGGTTGTTCGTGATGGTATATGCTTTTAAACAATAGATATCTTTATATATAAGTATATTCATTAATTAATATATGGAAAAACCTTTACAAGTAATCGTTTCTAAAAAAGTGCATAAGTATTTGACATTAGAAAAAGCAAATAATGACAAATACAAGACTATCAATGAGGTCTTAGAAGATAAACTTTTTAAGAAACATTAATGATAATAGGGATACTTGGAACAGTGGGGAGCGGGAAAAGTATCTCAGCGGTCAAGTTTATGGTCGAGAATGAGTATTTAAACTTCACTAATCTTAATATCAAGTCTCAGAATTGCATAAGAATTAAGAGAGAGAACATAATTAAAGAGGAAATTGTCGAATATACTAAGCTCGGAAAATCTATTAAACAGCTCAAAGTGAATTGGGATTTTTGGAATAAGTCCCTTAAAAAATATAACAATTATAATATAGTCTTAGACGAGGCTCATAACTTGTTAAATGCTCGTCGAGGAACTACTAAAAACAATGTCTTAATGGGAGAGTGGATATCCCAAATAAGAAAATTATTAGGAGATTCAGAAAAGACTCATATTGTTTTCGTATCACAGCGACTTAAAAGACTCGATTTAGTTGCTCGAGATTTATTTGATACTATTATATATTGCGAAAGTCATAAGACAAAAGTTAAAATTACTTGTCCATGTTTATATCATGGAAAACTTATTTACAAAAAAGTTCCCTTAGTATATATCAAACAAAGTTATTTTTTAGGCGAAGATTGTATGGAAAAGTATCACGCTTATCGAGAAGGAAATCGTAAAGCAAAAACATTTAGCACGAGTTTTTTATCAAACAAATATTTTAAAAATAACGACACTTTTAAGATTGTCGGGGAGAGTGCATATATATGACGAAGAAAAAAGATAATGTAGATGATTTTAAGAATTATTATAAACCTCAACATAGAAAGAAAAAAAAGGATTCTTTGAAATGTGTAATGTTAGGAATTGAAAGATTCGGAGTTATTCTTGCATTTCTATTTAATTTCTTATTATTTGGTATATTGTTTATGATGGCTCACGAATTAGCTTTTGATAATTGGATAGCGAATATGTTATGTATAATTCAAATTCTAAATATATTATTAAGCGAAAACCATTTAGAAAAACTTTGGAGTAATAAACAATGAAATTAGAAGAACTAAAAAATAGATATCTCGACATTTGGGATATCATAGAAAAAAGATACAGAGAGAATCAAAAAGTTAATATCGAATCTTTAGGAATTATCTTAAAAGATAATGAGACTTTTTTTGATATCAAAGAGAAATAAATGACAGATAGACTTTCCCAATTAAGAGGACTTCAAAATCAAACAGAAGTTAAAAAGATTAAACTCTCTCGTAAAGAAAAGAAATCATTAAAAAAAGAGAAAAAGAAAAATAAAAATATTAAATCAGAAATTCATGAGTTTAACAATCTCTCTAAAGATGAAGTCATAGCCAAATCTGAAGAGTTAGATATCCCTATCGTATCTACAGGGACAGTGAGAACTAAAGACAAAAGAGAGAATCTCCCTCGAGGAGAAATCAAAAGATTAAATAAGAAACCTGAAACAGCTTTCTTTATAGAAATGTTTTTCAGTAATGGAACTTCTCGAGAGTTTGTCGTCTCAACTTCTGCCGAAGTATTTAGGTATAAAAAAAGATGGTATTATCTAAGATTCGAAAGTTCTTGGTTTAACCTTACTCAGAATCAGTATAAATTAAATTACTTTGACGATTCTCCCGTCCCTATTGATAGGGAAATAACTAAGAAAGGAGACACAAGCTATTTTTCTGTATCTCCTGATAATCTTAAACCTTTAATTGACATGGAATATGTCAAAGCTCTCGCTTCAAGTCAACAGTTAGATAAATACTTAAAGATGATAGCGATTATATGTGTAATCATATTGTTTTTTTCAATGATAGCTTTATTTAAAAGTTTTCAAGCGGTCAAATATGTTAAGTTGTTAGCGGGAGTTTAAACGATGGACATTTTAGAATCAATTACAGACGCACTTAATCCTATCTTAGAAATTTGGGAAGCTTATTGGCTGTGGATTGTATTCGGTGGCTTAGCTATTATTATATGGTTTGCGACGAGGGTAAGTATAAAATGACATGCTCTACCCACTAAAGTAGGTAGTTTCCAAAAAACAAAAGAAAAAATGGTAAAAACAAAAAAGCAAGAAGGAAAAGATGTGTTTGAGTATTCTGTCTTTGGAAGTCCTAATCAAAAGATAGGAAAGTTTGCTAATCAAAAGAGTTTAGGGGAGTGGTCATAATGGATTTAAAAAAAGAGTTACCTCAATTAACTAAAGAACAAGAAGAGATAATTGATTTCTGG
>Ga0075122_10002817_pt1 | contig 11278 bp, 12 predicted proteins | sample AntAceMetag02UKB_FD_69790 | JGI IMG/M metagenome (GOLD analysis project Ga0075122, IMG submission 69790) | Saline lake microbial communities from Ace Lake, Antarctica - Antarctic Ace Lake Metagenome 02UKB | ecosystem: Environmental > Aquatic > Non-marine Saline and Alkaline > Saline | place... | reverse complement strand
AAACTTTATTTGAAAACTTAACAAAAGAACTTGGTTTTCCTGTTCTTTTTTTAACAACTTTTTTATCTTTTTTAGATAATCTCTTAAAAGTTCTTCTTTCAAATTCAGAAAATTTTTCAATAGGTTTATTCACAATTGGTCTTTCTTTAACCTTAGAACTATCAAATTTTTCAACACGCAATGCCTTAGTAGGAATCTTCTCCCTTAAACTTTTTTTCAAAGAATCAAGATGCAAAAGAATCATCTCTTTCTCCTCTTTACTATGGGGTTCTATTAAAGAATTCTCCAATTCAGAAATTTCCTTTTTTATCTTATCTATTTCCTCTTTTTGCATATTTAAAAGAAGCAAATTGTGTTATTAAATATTTTGATTATCTAATCCCAAACTTTCTCAAAACCTCTTCAGGTTTTTTATAATAATCATTAATCAAAGCCTGAACATCATCAAATCCAAAAATCTTTTGCTGATGCATTTTAAAAATAATTTGAACTCTTCGATTAAATTCTCTTTCAATTTCTTGAGGAGTCAAACCATATCTCTTTGCAATTTTATCTAAAATTCTACTATTTGACTTAGAATAAAATTGATCTTCCTTAGGATTCCAAACAAAAGGAGTATTAGTTATAGCAATCCCATCAGGATTTACATTTATAATTTCAACAATTTCTCTCAATTTCCTTGTCTCTTGTTTCTTTACAATTGCATGAGTCATAATACAAACACAATCTAAAATATTCACCAACGTCGGAGATAAATCAATTGGGGGAGTCTCCAGTCTTTTTATAACAGTATCAACAGAATCTGCATGCAATGTACTTATTGAAGAATGCCCAGAAGCCATTCCCTGAAATAAAACAAAAGCCTCCTTACCTCTAACTTCTCCAACAATAACATAATCTGGATTCTGCCTAAACGAACTTTTTAACAAAGCAAACAAATCAACTTCTCCTTTTCCATCAGCACCTGTTGCAGTTCTAACAACACTCGGTAACCAATTCTCTCTCGGTAAATTCAATTCACGCGTATCTTCAATTGAAACAACTCTCGCCTCTGGAGGAATAAAAAACGCAATCGCATTCAACAACGTTGTTTTACCCGAGGAGGTTCCACCAGCAATTAAAATATTCATTTTATATTCAACAAGCATCCAAAGGTAAGCAAGCATCTCTGGACTCAAAGTTTTAAATGTCAAAAGTTGAGGAGGAGTCCAAGGAGTCTTAGTAAACTTTCTAATTGTAAATGTTGGACCACGACTTGTAATATCTTTTGTATAGGTTGCATTAACACGACTTCCATCACTCAAACTTCCGTCAAGAATAGGCTGTGCATAAGAAATATATTTCCCACATCTTTGCGCAAGCTTTTCAACAAAACTAGCAAGCAAATCTACATTCTTAAAAATAATATTTGTTTTAATATTTCGAAAAACCCGATGAACCAAATACACGGGAGTATTAGCCCCATTACATTCAATATCCTCTACAAAATAATCACTCAACATTGGCTGGGTTTTATTAAATCCAATAAAATCCCGACAAAGATAATAATAAATTTTCTTATAACTTTCATAAGAAATATCTAAACCTAATTCCGTTCCAAGAATCTTAAACAATCTATCAATATATGCCAACAACTTTTCAGTATTTTTTTCAACAACTCCATCAAAATTAATCATATTCTTCATAGCAGAAATTATTTCCTTCTTGTAAGCTTTTTCCTGCTCTGTTAAAATCGGCTCCTCGACATCATAAATAACTTCAGAAATTTTATCATCCCAATAAATATGCACAAAAGCAAAAGGTGAAACAACAGAATACCTCACATTAATTTTAGTTTTATCTAAAACTTTTTTCAACGGCGGCGCCTTCGGATAAAAATCTATTTCAACTCTTTCATAACTTGAAATTCCTGTTTTTTCTTTCATTTAAGCTAATTTAAAATTTATTTTAATTTTCGAAGGCTCATCTTCATTTTTTCCATTATTTGAAACTAATAATTTATAAGGATTCGGAGCACTTGTAAGAATTTTAGAATCTCCCTCTCCAAAACTTATCTCATAATCTTCATAAGTTCTTGTAAAAGTAACTAAATACAATTCCCCCTTAGTTTCTGTTCTTACATTAATATCTCCAATAGCAACATCTGCTCCAGGTTCAGTAAACATATTCCTACTTTCCATTTCAAAAACTGTCTTATTATTTTCTCCATCAATTTCTAAACTTCCTTTTTTAATTCCAATTTCTAAATTTCTTTGATTTCCTGGAACTTCCTGAATACTTAAAATAACTAAATCAATTTCTTGAAGAATTTCTAAACTCTGTTCTAAAACAATTTTATCTTGAAGCTCCTGAATCTTTGGTTTTGCAAATGCTAAAACAAGTCCAATAATAACTAATGCAACTAAAGTATAAATTACAGTTTCAATCCAAACCTGCCCTCTTTTCATGTATTACTTAATAGAATTTAATTTAAATAGTTAATGTTAAGAAGAATTAAATCTCCAAAAAGACAATAATTAAAATTCCAAATATTCAGAATAATTTCCAATAAAACTAGTAACTTTCTTATCTTTAATATTTAAAATTCTAGTTGCAACCTTATCTACAAAAGCCCTATCGTGAGAAACAAATACAATTGTCCCATCAAATTTATTCAAAGCTTTTTCTAAAGATTCAATTAAATAAAGATCCAAATTATTTGTAGGTTCGTCTAAAATTAAAACATTATTTTTCTCCAATGCAATTCTAAGTAAATTCAATCTTCCTTTTTCTCCGCCAGAAAGATATTTAATTTTCTTTTGAAAAGTTTCTTTATCAAAACCATATCTTACTAAAAACGAAATTAATTGAAATTCATCTTTTTGAGTTTCATTAACAAGTAATTCAATTATTGTTTGTTCCCTATCAATATTTGCAAGTTCTTGATCAAAATAACCAATTTTAATATCTTTTCTTTTGAAAAAATTTCCTTTAGAGGGAGAAATTTCTTCAATTAACATTTTCAAAAAAGTAGATTTCCCTGCCCCATTTTCTCCAAGAACACAAACCTTTTCTCCAAACTCAATTTCTTGATTTACATCTTTAAATAAAACTTTATCAAATTTCTTCTCAATATTTTCTAATCTAAAAATCGAACAATTATGAAGGCTCTTGCTACTAAAATCAATTCTTATATCTTTAATAAAATCATGAGGATTATCTACTTTAATTTTTTCTGCCTCTCTTTCTAACCTATCTGCTAAAATTCTTAGTTTCCTACTCCTATGAACTGTTGCCCATTGCCTTTTTTCTTTTGCAGAGTCTAAAAGCCGCTTTTTCTCTTTCATTGCATCTCGATATTTTTTCTCTAAATTTTTTAAATATTCTTTTTTCCTATCAAAATATTCCTTAAACCCATAATTCCATTCCTTGATATTCTTATTTTCTAAATCCCAAACTTTTTCTACAACTTTATTCAAAAAATATCTATCATGTGAAATTACAATTAAATTTTCTATATTAACATTAATATAACCTTCAAGCCATTCTCTTGTAATTAAATCCAAATTATTTGTAGGTTCGTCTAATAAATATAAATTAGCTTTTTTAGAAAGACATTCTGCTAATCTTAATTTAGTTTTCTGCCCTCCACTAAGATTTTTAATTTTCTGATTCAAAAGAGATTCATCTATCTTTAATTCTTTAAGAATTTTTATAGTATTACTCTGTCCGATCTTAAAAGAAGAATCTGTTAAAAGAAGATTATATTTGTCCATTAATGAATTAAATTTATCTTCATCCTCATAAATCTCAGGATTTCCAATTTGTTCTTCTAATTGTTTTTTCTTTTCTTCTAAATTATTTTTTTTATCTTCTAAATATTCTTCAAAAGTTTTATCTAAATTAGAAAAATTTTGTTCTTGTTCCATTAAACTTATTTTTATATCTGAAACAAGAATTCTTCCATTAAAACTTTCTTTGCCTGCTAAACAATTAAAAAATGTCGTCTTTCCAGAACCATTTTTTCCAACAAAAGCTATTCTTTCTTTTTGGGGAACAACTAAATTAACACCTTCCAACAAATTTTCTCTTTCAAAGCCCTTAGATAAATTTTGTATAGAAATCATTGTATTATTAAAAAAATTTAATCTATTTTGCATATTTCTCCCCTTAGGGATAAAGGATTCATGCGCAAAAGATTAGGCAAGCACAACTATCTATAGAAAGATTCCTTAATCTATTATTTTCTTTACCTGCCATAAATTTTTAATTGGTTCTTAATTTAAAAAACTATCTATTCTCAAACAAACAAATCACAATTTTCAATATTTTCAAAACTGTCTGAAACACTACACTGAACACCATCTATAATTGGAACAATTTCAATTTTCTCAGGAACTAAAATTCCAAAAGCAACTAAATCAACAACATATGTTTTACCAGAATTTTCTCCTGGAAGTGAAGCTTCTTGGGGAAAAAATCCATCATCTCCAAGAGGATAATTTGCCAAAAAACCATCTACAACAGAATAAGGAATATCAAAACTTTTAGAATTCCCTTCCCCCGCAACAGAAATTAAAATCTTTTCTAATTCAACATCTCCAACCTCAATAGAAATTTGAAGATTTGTTCCATTTAAACAAGTATAACCATTTCCAATTTGAACTTTATCAAAAACTCCAAAACACGCTTCGGATTGATCAATTTGTTTTTTCACCAAACCATTAATCACAACCCATACAACAGAAATCAAAACAACAGTTAACATAATTAAAATTACAACAGTCACAACTCCTGACAATGCTCGCTTATTTAATTTGATATTCTTCATTTTCACATACGTAAGATTTTCTTCCAGAATCTGAATCTCCTAACAAAACAGGGATTAAAAAGATTTCCTCCGCCAAATTTAATTCACCAGAATTTTCTCCTGAAAAAGTTCCACCAACATTTAATCCACTCCAAGACCATCCAGCATTATTACTCTCATCTGAAAAATCTTCAATATTTTTTGTTTCATGTCCCCCTTCAGTATAAATTTTTACTTTCATTTTATAAATTGGAACATTTCCTAAATTCAAAATGCTTAAATCTCCACCAGAATAATCTGCATCAAAACTCACCTCTGCACAAACAAGCTCAATATTTTTATCAAACTTTAAAATTGATTCTTGCACCATTCCCCTAAACCATAAAAACACAATTAAACCAATTACAACAACAATTGCAATAAGAAGAACAGTTGCAACAACCGGCGAAATTCCACGTCTTTTCATAATTAAAAATAGAAAATCAAATTTATAAAATTATTGTTATTCTATAGCCACAATCTCTTTAACATTTTCCCGAACTTTAGCATTTCCACAACTAACCAAACGTATTTTTCCTTTTTCTTCTTGATATCTTATTGGAACAATTTCAACAAAAACAATATCCTCTGCAATATCTTGTTCAAATAAATTAAACTCTTCTAATCTCTCAAAATCAGTCTTAAAAGAATTTACCTCTCCTCCAGAAATTTTTATCCCAGACTTTAATCTAAATCCTGTTCCATTATAAAAACTTGTTAAATCTACATTTGCTAAATCATCTCCTTCCACTCCCGCATAAATAAAATACCCTGCAATATCAAATCTTCCATTATTTTTTAAAGTTAAATTTAAAACACTTATATCAGAATAATAATTTAAAGATTGTATAAACAACGACGCTCCATCAGGACATTCTAAAGAATCTGTAGGCACATATGTTTTCATCCATTGAAAAACCAAAACCCCAATTACAATCGCAATCGCAACTAACAAAATATATCCTATCATCACACTTACTGCTTTTTTATCCTTGGATAACATGTTGTTCCCCCCCTATATCTTGAAAAATTACAAAATAAAAATTCTCTCCAGGATTTAATTGAAAGTCATATTCTAATTCTCCCAATAAAACTTTAAAATTTTTCTCTCCATCACTAAGTTGAATTTCTGTTGTACCTGGATTTTGGCTACTTATTGGTTGTCCAGTTATACCTCCAAAATTTAAAGAAATACTTCCCAAAGAAATCTCCTTATAACTTTTTACAATGACTCCCTCAAAATTTCCAAAAATAAAATACAAAGCCTTATCTCTCCCAACATAACTTTGGTAAGCCCCAGAAAATTCATCTAAAGTAGTGTCCCAAACCAATTCATTCACAACCCCATAATCTAAAACTTCTCCCCCTTCAATTCCCAACTCATCACCTAAATCAACAAGTCTAACATAATCACTTTTCTTAGAATAATTTACAATCGCCGCAACCCCCACAATCATTACAATAATTACAATTGCTGCAATTAAATAAAACTGACCTCTCTTTTTCATAAAAAACAAAAGAGAAAATTGTTTATTAATGTTTTGATAAAAAAATGTAGACCCAGAAGCCAGCTCAAAATAAACTGAAAAAGCTACCTTTCTTCGTCCTCAGTTCTGCGACCCACCAAGCATCTTAACAAATGTTTAGGGCTGCTCCGATCAAGGCCTGACCCAGTTCGCATATGCAAAATCAAGACGGACAAAACGTCAACGTCGGAACAAAGACTCTTCCAACCCATCGATCACCGACTCCCTTGCAGTCTGCCTAAAGTCCGTTTGCAAACAGCGGAGGACTAACCCGCCAACCTAGTCTACATAATTATAGGAGAATAAGAGATTTAAGAACTTTTTGGTTTCCCAAATCTCAACAAAAAAACCAACACAACAACAAAAATTATAATTAATAAAACACCAACTAAACCAAAAACCAAAAACAAATAATTAAAATCATCTTCAATTAAAACTTTCTCCAAAATTGCCTCTTCACAACCAACAACTTCAAAAGGCTTATTATAAAAATATTCGCAATAATTCATATCAAAACACTCTCTCGTTTTTACACCCCATTCACACGAACTCCATCCTCCACAATCCCAATTTGGTTCACAATAAAATTTAGGTCTATTAACTTTAGAATAACAAGAATTATTATTATCATCTTCAGAATAAGAAAGTTTAATTATCCCACAACTTAAACTACAATACTCACAAGAAGAACTTGAATTATTGCATTTAACTCCATTTAAAATTCCATCATCACATTGTTCTCCACTTTCTAAAATATTATTACCACAAAAAATTGGAGCAGGACAATCTGCAAGACAATTAACAGAATCTTCATTACCAGAACAAATTCCATCACCACAAAAACCACCATTATAATCACACCAACCAGACAAACCAACATAATCTGCATCACAACAATTACCCCAACCATCACCGTCGCTGTCTACTTGAAAAGGATTATAAACATAATAACAATTATCATCTTTATTTAAAACACCATCCCTATCATAATCTCCATATGGATCTGGCATTGAAAATGCAGAAACAAAACTTACCAAAAAAATAATTCCTAAAAACAAAAATAAAATTTTATTTCTCATTTTCTTTTTTTATATATTCTAATAATAACTAATCCACCTAAAATAATAATTAAAAGTCCTGTAATTAATCCAAGTCCTAATTTTGTTTTTACAAAACCGATTACAGAACCTGTAATTCTTGGACTTATTGGGTTTTGATTTTGTTGCTCAAGATTATCTTGATTTCCAACATTTACAACTTCAACAGAATCAGGAACACAATTTTTAGTTTCAGATAAATCTGTTTTCTCAGAAGAAAAACATTTTAATTTTTCTGCACAGATTCTTGTTTGTTCGCCATCATCACACTCAGACCAATCATTCCATTCAACACATTTATAATATGTAGAACTTCCGCCTCCTCCGCCTCCACCTTTATTATGAACCAAAACACCTTCAGCATAATAATTATTATAATCTAAAACTTTTTTCAAATTATAAGTCTGAACAATTTCATTCCAACAATTAATTTCTAAAATATCTTTAACACCATCAACAAAAACAACTCCATCACCAATTTCTAATTTATCTACAAAAAGCTCATAATTTTCTTTTAAAGTCTCAAAAGGATTTAATGATTTCCAACCTTCAATAGTATAAACAGGATGCTCCTTTGTTAATTGTAATTTAAAATTATCTTCAAAAATAATTTCACACATATGATTTCTAATAGGAGATTCTAATTCTAAAACTTCTGCAAAAACATTTTTATTATTTTCAAGATCATAACTTAAAACAAAATCTCCAACCAAAACATCTTCAATATCTTTCTCAGTTTTATCAGCCATTAATATTTTTGTTCCAGCGGGAAAACAACTACTAGGATCATTAATACAAACTCCACAATCTCCCTCACAACTTGAACAGGTTTCACCATTATTACAGGCTCCATCTCCACAATAATCTCCTTCTATACAAACACTTGGCTGACCAATACAAGAATAACCATATTCTACCTCACACATACTAGAACATCCATCCGAACTATTTGAATTTCCATCATCACATTCTTCACCAGCATCAATATATCCATTTCTACAAACATTTTCTTCAGAAGGTTTTGTATTTAAAGTTAAATCTAATTCAATCTCTTTTCCAAAATTTTCAGTATTATAATCTACTTTTTCATTTGCCTCAACACCATTAATCACAAAACTTATTTCCCCAGAAGAAATACCATAACAAGGAGAAACATCAACATAATATTCTCCACCAGAAACTTGAGCAAACCCAGCGATATCATGATTCAACATTGCAGTCATATCATAAGTTCCTTCTAACAAATAACCATCAAAAGAAACTTCTCCATAATAAGTAATAGGAATATTAGGTGGACACGATGCAGCCAAAACAAAACCAAGCACCAACACAGAAAATAATAACATAAATTGTTTTTTCATATCAAGCCAAGAATTAATCTCTTTAAAAAGATTATTGTCGTCGGAAATATAGTTTTTGTTATTACTTTAGTTTACACTAAGTTAAAAAAAATAAAAAAATAAAAAAATAAAATTTATTATGTTTAAAGGAAATAATATCCTAAAGGTTCGTATGTCAATGTGTCTTCACCAGTTACTGTTTTAGTTCTTAACCAGTAACCTTCACCTAAATCAATTGTAGTAGCTTGACTCCAACTTGAAACACCATCCCATTTTAAGAAACCATCTGTATACCAATTTCCATTAAGAGTTCCGAATGCTTCATCTAATGTAACAGGTGCCACACCAAAATTTCCAGTACCAAATCTACCAATCAAACTCCAAGCATCTGTTGCTAATTCAATTGAAGGTACAGGTCCTTGACTAGGTTGAAAATTTTCTTCTACTCCGAAAAGAGTATCAGAATTTTCCATCTTAATCCAATAACCATATCCTGGAACAACATTTTCTAATTCATAAGTTGACGAAGACCAAGTAAAACTAGTCTTCCCTGAATTAGGTCTTGCTTTATACCATCTTCCTTCATTATCATCATATGTTGAATCATATTGAAAAATAGTAGCAGTACTTGTTCCCTCATAAGCTACATTCGGTAAAATATCTGCAAAAACTTCTTCTATAGATGAATCAGCAGGAACATAAGGAATAGAAATTAAATTCCATCCTGAACCTAAAGCAATACCCCAACTGTAAACAGTCACATCAAAAGAATAATATTTGTATTCATTAGCACCATTATATGCTTTTATTATTACTAAATGTTCTCCTCTTTGATTATTTGAAGGAGTCCAAACAACATGACATCTTGTATTTGCTCCATTTTGTGAAACTAACATTTCATCAGCTAATCCAGAATTCATACCTGGAACCTTAACTGCTTCACAAGTTATTGGAGTTGTAAGATCTGTTTGAAAATTCTTTTTATTAGAAACTCCCCAAGGAGCATCTAACTCAAATTCAAAGGAATTATCCATAACTACTTGTTGCATAGGACTCATTTCTTCTGGCTCGTCAATTTCAATTTCATATTGATTTGCATTAATAGAATCTCCATCCTTATCTTCAACATTTAAGTCAACTGTGTGTGTACTTGCAGAATTCCATACATAAGAAACAAAACAGTAACCTACTGAATCTGCTGTAGCAACCACATCATCTAAACCATCAAATGTAAAAGTACAAGTTAATCCCGCATCTAAATCTGCTTGCACATCATCAGCATAAGCTTCAAATAAAACAGATTCACCAACAGCTACTTCTTTTAAATTATCTCCATCATTATCAAAATTATTTGGAGCATCAATTTGAACACCTAGTGTAAAATCAATTAACTCTGGAGCAACATTTACAACTTCAACTTCAAAACTTTCTGTTGCTTCATTTCCAGCAGCATCTCTTACAGTAATTGATATATCATAATCTCCATTATCTTCAAATTGATAAGATCTTGAAGAACCTGCAAGACAATCTTTTGTTTTCATACCTCCGAAATCAATTTCACAAAAAGTTACACCTACATTATCACTATGTACATATGAAACTTTTACAAGATTATTTTTTTCATCAGGAACTGGAAAACTTACATCACTCATCATAACATTTGGGTTTTCATTATCTACAACTAAATCCAAAGAATCATGAGTAATACTATCTGATTGAAGTCTTAAACAAACTTCTCCCTCTATAACTGAATTTGTGTTCCAAGAATAACTTTCTTGAGAAGTTAATCCAGAATCAGCTAACTTATTCCAATCACTAGTTGGAACTGCACAAGTACCTTCTGCATATTGAAGTTGAAGAGATGTATCTCCTGCTGAATTTTCCCATTCCACATTAACTATTCCCTTAATATTTCCACTTAATGGATTAACAAAACTCTGAGCACTAACAACACCAACCATAACAAACATTAAACTCATAACCACTAAAAAACTTAATATTTTTTTCATATTTATTTTTTTAAACCTCCTTCTAACTCTATAATATCTTTGCGAAACAAAGCCGTTATACTAACATTATTACGCGCATAACTATGAAATTGACAAACACCATTTTTTGTCACCATTAAAATTTGTAGTAAAATTTCTTTATAAATATTATTGTCGTCGACAAATCATATATATTGTTACGACTTAAAACCGATGAACAACAAAATCAAGCAAAATTAAATAACCTTTCATAATCTTTATGACTCATCCAATCTAAAATAGTAGCAATTATTTTTACATCTCCAGAAGAAGTTATAGAATATAAAAGTCTCCAAGCAGAAGGAAAATTATATATCCAAAGATTACTAATTGAATATTTATTAATTAATTCTCTTGGGACTCTTTTCTGAAAGATTATTAAAACTTTTTTCAAGACTTTCATCAACAAAAATAATTTTTTCAGATTTCATAATTTAATTGCTGGACGATTTTTAATTTT
>Ga0075122_10002813_pt1 | contig 11296 bp, 11 predicted proteins | sample AntAceMetag02UKB_FD_69790 | JGI IMG/M metagenome (GOLD analysis project Ga0075122, IMG submission 69790) | Saline lake microbial communities from Ace Lake, Antarctica - Antarctic Ace Lake Metagenome 02UKB | ecosystem: Environmental > Aquatic > Non-marine Saline and Alkaline > Saline | place... | reverse complement strand
TAACTCGCTTAATCTCAAGTCTTTTTGCAGTTTTATGAGAGTGAGTTTTTGTCATTTTTCCAACGCCAGTTCTTCGTTTTGCCATATAGGTTTTTTATAGAATAAAAATTATTTGCTCCCTAAGTGGGAGTATTTTATATCCCTTAAGTGGTTTAGTGAAATTAAATTTCCTGAGTCTTTACAGGAAGAAGTTAATTTCTTTATAGATTTACCTGTAATGCAAGAAATCACCAAAGAGAAGTCTATAAATGCAGTTTAATCCAAAAACTATGAATAGTCAAGGTAAAACAACATATAATTTAGCTTATCACCTGAACAAGACTGATAATTTGAGACTCCGAGGAAAGGTCGGAGCTCTAGTTAGAATTATCCCTGAAAAATTCAATACCGAGGTTAGAATTACTAAACGGCGAATTTGGTTTATGAAAAATGGTAAGAGATTTATTCAAGTTATGGTCGGCAAGAAGAAGTTATTTATTAAGATTAAAACAGGCAAAAAATGGGAGGAGTTGAGGGTGCCGGACTGGGAAGATTTTAGGAGGTTGTATTGGATTTTGGAAAAATAACAAAATTGGCGGGCAATTTTGTTTTAGCTTGATTTTTAAAGTAAAAAAGGATAAAATAAGTATACAAGGAGGACTAATTCCTCCTTTTTTATACTTAAATGTCATTAAATTTTATGACTAAGAAAAAAATAAATAAAAAAAGGCAAGAGAGGCAAGGGCAAAGATTAAAAAAGATGAGGAGAAGACAAAGACAGAGAGAGATGAAAAAAATTACAAAGAAAAAAGACCAGCCGAAAATAAAGCCATACGAACAGGTAAAAATGAAAATGTTTAGCTTGCCTAATCCATTTAAATCCGTGCCGAAAGAAGAAAGAAGAAAGATTCTTCAAGATATTGGAAAAAAAGCGAATGAAAAATATGAAAAATTATACCCCGCCATAAAAGAGTGGGTAGTTAAATTTGACCCAGTCTACATCCTCTCTTATTGTGCTGTATATTTTTTATCTTCACCCGAAGGGATAGACAAGGAAGCGATTGACGGTCGATTGGATTTTTATCATCATTATTTAGAATTGTTACAGGCATTTGCTTTAACTGAAAAAAGAAATCCTAACCTCGAACCTTTAGCCAGCAGAGCAATAAAACTACAAGAAGATATGCAAAAAATTGGAGAAGTAATGCAATTTCGTTCGTTTGATTTTCCAGATAATATTTCCGATAAAGAAATTATGAAGCGGTATGTGCTGTCATCAATACAAGGACAAACAACTGCCATCCGAAATTGGGCTTATCCAGAACAAACAATAAATATTGTAAAACAATTATTTGAAGGAATATCCAGAGAATTTACCGATAAATATAACCTTAATCACAGTGATTTGATTGATGTTATTGTGAAACTGACTGAATTAAGCGAAAAAAGATTAAACGAACATATTAATAAGGTCAGAGAGTTTTATAAAGAAAAAGATTACAAAACTATTTATAAAAAATATCAAGAAATGTTTCCAGATACAATCAACCGCCCTGGTGACGATGATAAACTTTTTAAAGAGCTGGCAGATAATGATATTGAACAATTCCGTGGGATGTTGGTAGCACACGCAGATTTGCGCCTGTCAGACGTTTTCACTTTTGATATAAATAAAATTGCCGAACTATACGGTGATGCCAGTAAAGTCAATGAGCTAAAAACAATATTTAATCACTGGTCATATAAATTTGGAGATTTAAATAAAAACAATATTGATTATTTTGTCTTAGATAACCCAGTGTTACATAAACCATTCATTAAAATTACAGATGATGAATATTATAGTCCAATACTTGGCATTTGTGGTCATTTTCTTTTAGAGTTAATGGAGGGCTTAATAGCTGATGATTCAAAAATATTAACAAAATACAACGACACTACAAAACCAAAATACTTAGAGGGGTCGGTAGAAAAATTATTTCGGGATAATTTTCCAAGTGCTAATATTTATCCAAATGTTAAATGGAAAGATAGCTCTGGGCAAGAGTTCGAAACTGATTTGCTTGTTATTTTAGATAGTTTTGCATTAATAATAGAAGACAAGTCTGGCAAAATTGATTCCCCCACTAGGAGAGGGGCAGAGTTAAGGGTTATTAAAAAATTAGATGAATTAATAGTGTCTGCGATAAAACAGGCTAATAATTTTATTAGCTTTTTAACAAGTAAAAAAGGTATTCATAAATTTATCTCAAACAAAAATACGATAGAAATCGATACGAGAGAAATTAATTATTTTGTTCCTATAAGTGTTACATTTGAAAACTTTGGAAACGTGTCTTCAAATTTAAAAGAGGCTATTCAAGGGGGGCTAATTTTAAACCCTCCTGACCCAATGGCACCCTCAATGTCTTTGGCTGACTTAGAGGTGGTGTTTACATTATTAGAAAATGAAATTCAATGTTTGCATTATTTAGTTAGACGTTCTGAATTCGAAAAACATAAAAATTACACTGGTGATGAGTTAGACCTATTAGCATTCTATCTTGATACGGGTTTTAATGTGGGGGAATTCGAGTTTAGTCAGGAACCTATAAATATATCAATGAAATCTAAAGAACTTGACCCATATTTTACAGGAATAGCCAGAGGAGTTGCAGTAGATAAGCCTAAGCTCAAAATAACGAAATGGTGGAAAGATATTATTGATATGTTAATAGTCAGAAAACCAAAACTTTGGGCAGAGATGGGATATATTTTATTAAACGTATCGCTAGAGGACCAAAAGAAATTTGAACAAATGCTTAATAATTTAAAACGAAGAATTAAAAAAGGTAAAGTTAAATACCCTGTTAATTGGGTGGGGCTTATCGCATCTGAGAAGCACAGACCTTTCAATATTATCGGCTTCCCTTATACGACACGGGTTCGAGAAGAAAAAAACCAACAAATAAACCAAATAATGAGCGATGAAAAGAAAGAAATTAATAAATATTTAGGTGGGATTTGTATAGCGATGGCTTATAAAAATTCTGAGTATCCTTATGGCACAATTGCTTACTTGCCCGGAAATATAAAAGTGGAATAAATATTAGGAATAGTTTTAATTATATATAGCATTAGTTATTTTATTACTCCTAGCTCCTAACTCTAAATTACAGGAACTAAAACAATAAATGAATAACAAGAAAAAAGTCTATTTTAATTTTACGGCAAAAGACCCTAAAACAAATAAGGAGTTGGATTTTTTTATGTTGGTTGATAAAGAGGCAATTGATAAAATTCCTGAAGAAAATATTAAAAGTGATTTGGGTAAAATGATGCAACAAATAAGTATTAATCCAACAATGGAAATACATAAATTAAATATGATTTATAGTTTTAGTGAAAAACCAGCAATACCAAAACTTGGCAATACGATGATAGAAGTAGCAATCCCTTATTGTTTACATCTACCGAACGGAGAAGAACTTGATATTGTAGTTGATAACAAAAACACAGCTACTGTAGTTGCACAAAAAATTTGGACTAATAATGTGCAAGACTCAAGTATAGTAGATGTTTTTTCGGATGAGAAGAGCACTTGGTTTATGAAGTCAAGCATAATCACTCCTATTTTTCCGCATAAACCAGAAACTGGTTGTGAGTTGCAATATACAGGAAAAAATATTCAAAAAATTCGAGACAACACGGGAAAATACAGATATACTAATTTGAAAATATTTTTTAATACTAATTACACAAAGAATGAACTAGATAGTAAAAAAATATTAGATACTGTGCATCCTGAGATTGCAGAAATTGCACAGAATATAGTTAATAAGATACTTGATTGTTACCGCTATGTTACTAAAGAAGATTTTATTGAAAAATTAGCTTTTATCAACATTCTTGATATATATTTTTTTAAAGAAAATATTGGCTACTATCCAGTATTACCGAATGTTGAAGGAGCTAGAATGAATAGGTCTGAAGTAGAAATTAACAGTATTCGAGAAATGCTGGGGACTGATAATAAGCCACCAGTTTTTGAATTATTAAGATTAAACGCACAATCTTCTTTTGAAAGAAGGGCGTACGTCTTATCAGTTGTCGAAAGCTTTCAGGCACTTGAAATTTTTCTGGAAAATTATTTAATAAGAATTTTAAAGAAAAAAGGATTAAGTAAAGAGGAAATAAAAGAGAGATTAAGAAAGATATGGAGGACAAAAGAAAGACTTAGGGATTTACTTAAGGAGGCGACAGATAGGTCGTTGCTAGAAGACAAAACTCTTTGGGATAGTTGGTGTACAATGTATGACAAGGTGAGGAGCGAAGTAGTTCATTACGGAAAAGAGCCATCTACCAAAGAAGCATTCGATGTAATTGATTGTAATAATAAAGTTATAAAGTGGATAGAAAATATAAAAGTAAAATAATTACTTCTTATTTGCCAGCTTAAACAAATATCTATATTAAAATTTTAAATGCCTAAATTATATGTCGGTGTTATTTCAGAAATTAAATCCTGATAAAAAAAATGGTAATCTAATAAATGATGACTTAATAGCAATGCTTGAAACAAATATTAATTCTGACTCTTGGTATTATCACGGATATTACGAAGGAGCAGAAATAATATTTGAGAATTGGTATTCTAAGTTCAATAAACAAGATGACAATATTGGCATAGATGCTGTCATCTATCCTGTTTATTATTGTTACAGACAAGCAATAGAGGTATATATAAAAAAAATATTAAGAACGCAATCAGGAAAGAATCCCAAGGCAATCCACGGCATTAAGGAATTGTTTGAAGAAATGCTTACAAATTTAAATATTGACAAGCAAAGGAGTGATGTAGTTGAAATAATTGAATTTGTTAACTTAATAGATAAGGAGGATGAAAGATTTACACGTTTTCGTTATGATATTAAGCTTGACGGGACTCCTCAAAATGAGTTAGAAGTTGACTTATTAGGTATGGTTAATGGTTTTAGAATGACTTATGCTCTTTTAGAGGAGATATGGAAAGATAAATTTAAAAATGATGAAAATTTTATTAACAATCATTATGACCGTTTTAATGGTACATAGGCAAAATTAGTTTAATAAATATTTATAAACAATAACAATTGTTTATAAGGGGAAAGTTGAATTATCGCTAGAATTAAAGCAGAAGTTTGATTTTATTATAACAATTTATTGCGTCTTTCTCTTACAATATGTTATAATTTTTTTAGATGGTTTATTAAATTTAAACTATAAATATATGACCCTACCAAAAAAAATTAAAAAGTTTCCTGTTGAATTAATTGCGGACTATTTTATTTGGAGGTCAAATAAAGAAAAGAAACCGATTACGAATAAAAAATTACAGAAATTATTGTATTATTCTCAAGCGTGGAATATGGCAATAAATGAGCATCCATTATTTAAAGATAAAATTGAGGCGTGGGTTCACGGTCCAGCAGTCAGAAGTATATATATAGATTTCAGAAGTTTTGGTTATGAACCTATTAAAAAAGATATACTAACAAAAAATATTGAAAAAATTAATAAGAAAGCAAGAGAATTACTTGATGAAATTTGGGAAGTTTATGGAAAGCACGATGCACAATATTTAGAATTTTTAACTCACAGTGAAGAGCCTTGGCAAGAAGCGAGACAAGGGATTGGAACAAGTGAAGCATCAGATAATGAAATTAGTTTAGACAAAATGAAAAGTTATTACTCAGGTTTATTAAAAAAATGAGTATCCCAGAAATTAAGGATATTGAAAAAGATGGAATAATACCACTGGAAGTATCTGAGCCAAAAACAGAAGATGAACCAGAGATAAAACCATTTTTAATATCTTACTTAAAATATAATAATAAACTTTGTGAAATTGATGGTTCTCTGATAAGAAATTGTCAAAAAAAAGCCTTATTAGATTTAAAAAAGATAGGTAAGAATATTATGGATTTTGATGATTTTGGAAATAATGGCATTGATACTATCCCAGTAGAATATAGAGGGGAATATAAAAAGTTATTTAGTGGCTTACACGAAGATGTTCAAATTTTTGAACATAAATTACAAAGCACCGCTAGAATATTTTATTTTTTAAATGAAATAAGCAGAATTTTTTATATTATAGCCATTACCCAAGCTCATTTTGAGACTGATAAAACTAGGAGATAATATTATATTACTGACAGGTTGGGAGTTTTAACCGACACCCCATTATAACTCATCGTTCCCTTATAAATATTATTATTCAAAATATATCTAATAGTCCCCGCATACCATTGACCGCCTCGTGCGGTTTTTATATTTTCCTCATTAAATTTTTTGGCTATTCCTGCCAAACTCATTCGCTTATATCTTTTTAAATAAAATATCGTCTTTACCGTTTTTGCGTTTTCATCATCTATAGCCAACTGTCTATCTATAGGGCGATAACCTAATGCTACACCTCCGCCAGCAAAACCTCCATTTTTAATTTTATTCATTCGTCCTGCTTTTAAGCGCATAGTGATAACTCCTTTTTCGTATTCGCTTATCGCTCCTAGCATTTGTCGCATTAATACTCTTGTAATATCTTTATTATTTAAGTCTGGCTCTTTCAGAGAGATAATTTTTTTACCTCTCTTTTCCTGTAAATCATAAATTAGGTTTTCTTGAATTCTAACATCACGAGCTAAGCGGTCTAATTTAAAAATAATAACTCCCTCAATATCTTGATTTTCTTCTTCCTCTAAATAATCAAACATTTCTACTAGTCCTGGTCTATCCTCTAAACCTCCGCTTATGCCGTCGTCTTTTAATATCCGCGTTAGCTCAATATTATTTTTATTAGCATATTCCTTTAATGCTTCTTCTTGAATTTTTATAGTTTTTTCTTCTCGTTGATTGCTAGTAGATACTCTGGCATACGCACAATATTTAGATTTGATTTTTTTTGTATTCATATTCAAAATTGGCGGACAATTTTGTTTGTCGCTTTTAAATTAAAACAGACTCTTTTATTCAAGAGTCTGTTGTTTATTAGTTTAATTGATTTAGCGGGTTTCAGAATTAAGCTTATAGCTCTACTAACACAGAGAAAATGGTAATGAATAAACATAGGATAAAAATTGTTTGTTTAATATTTTTCATATATCTTTTTACTTATATATTAATTCTAACAAAATAATAAAAAACTGTCAAAATTATCCCTAATATTGGCTCAAATCTCGCAAACACTAAAAAGCTATCTACGCCCCTTAGAGTACTGAAATCCTTGTGAAAGTAATATTCCATCTGCAAAGCAAAAAAATACAGTAGAGGCAAGAATTTTAGCTTAGAACACTACATCAAAGAGGCACTAAGGAGTAAAAGTTCTAGTATTAGTTATTTTCAAATAAAAAACTTACGGTAATAAAAAAAGGCATAAAACAGGCATAAATATGTACGCCCCAAAACAAAAGAAATTCACAGTTTTGCTATTTTTAAAGGGTATTATGTATTTTGTGATAATTCATTAGGTTAAAATAAAAACCACTCTACTTAATAGTAAAATGGCTTTTAGTTATAATTAATTGGTATTGGTTATAAGACCCCCCTTGCGAAATCTGGGCTCCCACTTTCAATAATCTTAATGTCTAAGCTTCATTAGTTGGCAAAAAATATCTTTTTGACAGTTTTTTATAAATGAAGTTTTTTGTGATTAATAAAAAATTATTTTTCTAGTAATATAATTTCTTCTAATATATCTTTTTTCAATTTATCTCTATCGGCTTTTGCGTTATCGTAGGTTTCAGTTATTGTATTCAGTCTTTGGCTTGTGTTTAAAAGTTGATTATCGTAATTTGATTTGTATTGAGATTTTTTATTATTTCTATCATTTTGCAACTTTGCTATTAAATTATTAAAATTAGTATTTTCTAAGTTTAATTTATTTTGATAACGCTTTATTTGTTCTTTATCAGCCCTTAATCCCATTCCTTGTTCTAAATCAATTTGATGTTGATAATAGTTTACCCAATAATCGTGATTGGGTTTATAGCGATTTACATCTTCCTGATATTTATTATCTGCACTTTTAATATTATCTTCGTATTTTTGTTTATAAGTGTTGTTTTCAGAATTTATTCCGCTTACAAGTTTATTATATTCGTTATCTAATGTTATTAATTCTTGCTCCAATTTTTCAAGATACTTTTTTAAATTTAATATTTTAGTGTTATCTGAAATAGTATTATTTTTTATTTCAAACTGGTTAGCATCATTATTCTTTATTTCCTGAAATTTATTTATTTCTATAGTTTCTTTTTCTATTTTGATACCCGCCACTACACCTTCAGGGTTAATGCCTACATCTTTTATTGGTATTTCTGCTAAATCCTTATTAGTGATTCCCATTGCTAACTTTTCAAAAATCTTCTGTGCAGTGGCAACAGTAATGCGATAACGATTTCCGTCTTCGTGAACATAGTAGGTTTTACCTTTATCTTCTACAGCTAATAAAATTTTACCTGTTAATTTTTTTGCTAAATTCTCTCCTGCAAAAGCAGTGTTAGATGAAGTAAATTTTCCCACAGAAAAACCAAATACCCAAATGAATAAAATTAGAATAATTGTTTTCTTCATAATGTTATTGTTAGTATATTAAATAACTATAATCCAAGATAACAAGCATCCATACATCTTAAGTATTCATCACTATAATTTAATCCACAGCGTTTTAAACATTTGTCTGTTTCAGATATACTATCATTTAATTCTTGTTGAACTTCTTTTTTAATTCTTTTATCTCTATTTTCTTCACTCTCTAAATATCTAGCATTTTGTAGAGCTTTACACAAAGATGGATGATTTGACATTACACTGTAATAAGGAGCTGTTGTGCAAGTATTTATATCCCCTAAAATATCATCAAAACCAAAATATGGTCTTTTAATAAAAACAAAAGCCTTTGTTGGGTCCATTGCGTTAAAAACAATATGATAATTTCCAATAATGATAAATATGATAAAAATAAAAAAAGATATTAGAAAAATTTTCATTTTTTTATTAATACTCATATCATTGGTTAATCTAAAACTTTTTAATTTTCGTTCTTTGTTTTTTGAGTTTTTTTTCAACTCACCTTTTCCTTGAGTCTCTTCTGATTGTAATTGTTGCAATACCGAAGATAATTCATTTTTGTCATTTGGCATATATTTTATTATATTGAATAATTAGCCACATTCAAAAAACACAAAAGGTCTCCCGAACATAGCGACACTTTTTCAAAATGTCCTACACCCTTTCGGATGCAGACTCACGCAAATAAGTACCAGTCGGAAGACCGTCTCTATTTGCGTGAGATTGAGTTATTACGCCATATTCCTTGCGGAACTTAGGCTGATTTTGATTTATAATTGACCTTTAAGGTCATTCTGAGTTAATATAAGTATATAATACAAGCTCAATTAGAGCAAGAAAATGATTCAAAAATGATAATAAAATGAATAAATTAAATTATAAAATTCTATATTTTGTAAATCTTCTTTTAGAGGAAGAAGGGCTTGAAAATAAAGATAAAATTGTAAGAATTCCTTACAGTAGGATTGAGTTAGCAAGAGATATTATCTCAAAGGTTATTGATAGACTTAAATCTGAAAAATGTATAGAAGAGGTGGATTATATGCAATATATTTTAAAACAGAAAGAAGAGGAAGATTTGGATATTGATATTGACAATACATACAGTAATTTTGTTAATAATAATTTATTGTTAAAACCTAATTTTAAAAAACTAAAAAAATTTAAAGAAAAAAATTCTATCGTTTTTAAAATAAATGGAACGCCACGTTTTGACGAAAATATGAGTGCAGTTATTTGGGGTGATTTAAAATATGAAATACTAAAAAATTCAAATCAATATTTTTTCTGTAAAGTTATGTTCACTGAACAATTTTTTACAAGAGTTAAAGAAATAGATATATTATATGCTATGGACTTTGAAAAAGAACCTAAAAGAACAGTTTATGATACAATGCGAGCAGTGAATGAAAAAATGGAAGAATTTTTTAAAGTAAAGCAATTTTTTGAATGTAAAAATAAGCATTTTTGGATAAATGAAAAAAATAAAAAGATGTTTGAATAAGTGAATCACAAAATTCAAAAGTGAGTCACATTCAAAATGATAACCTTAAGATAGGTTATTTTTTTATTTGTAAAAATTATATCTAACTATCTATGAACGACATAAGATACTGTACAACTCTCAACGAGTACATTGCTAAAGAACATCCTAAAAAAATCAGGAGTTTACGCCTGTGGTATTGGCTAAAATTTTATTGTACAACTAAGAAAGTAAAAAATGGAAAAATTTATATCAAAGATATTCCATTCTATAAAACACACAAGGGTCTAGAACAAATATTAAATGATAATACTTTTTGGATATACAAACCAAATAAATATACTCGTTTTAGCGAGAAATATTTAATCATTAAATCTTTTAAAAAAATAATGCGCGAGAATAATCTTGATAGAAAATATATCAAGAGAATTTATTTCAGAGTGGATAGAGTGCAATACTTGAGTACTTTAAAAATATTTAAAGCGTTTATTAGTAAATCTATTGCCGAATTACCAATATACAAAAAAAATAAACGAGATAAAGTCGGCAGGTCTTTTAAAACCATTGCAAAGAGGTCTGGTTTTTCTGAAAGAACAGTTATAAGGCATTTAAATTTTATCGGCGTTAAAAAAATTAAGCAAAGTGATTATGTTGAAGATTATAATCATAAATTTGCTATTTATGACAGCATTGAAGAATTACATCAAAATTATTGTAATATCAACAATTATGATACTTTGCATTATAAAATTTTTATAGAAAAACAGCTAGGAGGAAGATACGCATTTAAAAAACAATTACATAATTTTTATAAATTCACAGGTATGGAATCAATTTGTTTTAAGAATCCAATTCACCAGTTATGGGACCGTTCATCCTAAGCTCAAAAAGCAAAGGAACGCACCAGTTTTAAGTAGACTGATGGATTGGGTTGTTAAAACAAATATTTTATTAAGAATAAAATGTCATACATTATTAAGTAGATATTAGGGATGGTTAATTTATTGCGGCGATTGAAGGCAATATCTATTTTTTAATTATATTACTAGGGCTACTTTTTGCGGTATGTCATTTTGTTCCAAATTTATGTTGAATAAAAATCATTTAGAAAAATTAAAGGCGGGTAGACTAAAACACCTTGAAGAAAATCAAGGGTTAGTTTGCCGAATAAATAATCAAATAGAAATTTGGGCTGATAAAAATCAATTCATTTTAAAAATCAATAATCAAGTAGAGGGATATTTT
>Ga0075122_10002812_pt1 | contig 11296 bp, 13 predicted proteins | sample AntAceMetag02UKB_FD_69790 | JGI IMG/M metagenome (GOLD analysis project Ga0075122, IMG submission 69790) | Saline lake microbial communities from Ace Lake, Antarctica - Antarctic Ace Lake Metagenome 02UKB | ecosystem: Environmental > Aquatic > Non-marine Saline and Alkaline > Saline | place... | reverse complement strand
ATGCTATTGCTAAAGAAGGAACTGAAACTGTTCAAATAGCAATGAAGCGTCAGGCAAATATGGCACGCTGGTTACAGTTAAAAGGGGCAGCTGCTCTAAAGGATTTAGATCCTAAAGATGCTGACGAGGCTAGAAAATTAATAGTTAGTGGCATGAAGGAAGAGCGAACAGCTCTCGGTGCTGGAAAGAAAAGAGGAGGATCTCAGAGCCTACATCAGGTGAATATTAATTTACCTAAGACTAGGTTTGATGAGATGATAGATGAACTTGGTTACGAAGGACTTCTTGGAGTCATTGCAGAAGTTAAAAAGCTCCGAACTGGAAAGTCTGGAGAAACAATTGACGCAGAAAGCCAGGGAGAAGTTTCTTAAAACAGAGCTAGACGACTATCCTACATGGATTAATTCTGTGTGGGTTAATTCTCGTGGTGAAGCCTTGGACTTTAAAGAGCACAAATATCTTATTGATATTTATAATGATCAACACCCTAGTATAATCTACATGAAAGCAGCTCAAATGGGTCTGTCTGAGCGCTTGATATCTGAGGCTGTTTGGGTTTGTGATAGATTAAATAAAAATGTTTTATATACTTTTCCTACCTCATCACAACTTGGCGACTTTGTTCAGGCTCGTTTAGAACCTGTTTTTATGTTTTCTGATTATCTATCTCGTATTACTGGTTCTCTAACGATGGAGGAGAGAAAAGATAAGCAGATAGATACCAGTAAAAAGATTAAGAAGGTTGGCTTGAAACAGATTGGTAAAGCATTTTTATATCTTCGTGGTAGTCAAAACCAACAGCAAATTATCTCTGTTGACGCAGACTGTATTATCTTAGACGAGCGTGACAGATTCATCCAAGAGCACGTTCCCTATATTGATAAGCGTACCCTTCACTCTACACTGAAATGGCGTCGTGAGGCTTCTACTCCCACCTTCCCAGGTAGGAATATTCACAAGAACTATTTAGCCAGCGACCAGAGGGTTTGGATGATAACTTGTAAGAAGTGTAATCTTGAACAAGAGATTAAGTTTTTTAGTAATATTGATTTTAAAAAGAAAATTGCCTTCTGTACTCAGTGTAAATCTAAGCTTAATCGTTTGGGAATGGGTAAGTGGGTAGCCTTAAAGCCAGAACATAAAGCTGTTCATGGATACAAAATAAGTGGTATATACAACCCTCGTCGTACTATTTCAGACTTGATCGAGTCTTATGAGACAGCCAAGGTTAGTGGTTTTTCTGCCATGCAACAGTTCTATAATCAAGTGCTTGGTACGCCATATGAGGCAGAGGGAACAAAGGTTTTGCGAACAGAATTAAACGCTTGTAGAGGTGACTATGAATTCCCATTACCAAAGAAGCCAAGGGGTTGTTTTGCTGGAGCAGATGTCGGTACTAAGATCCATGTAGTTATTTCCCAACCATATAAAAAGAAATCTAAGTATGTCTGGGTAGGCACTGTAAATAACTTTATAGGTCCAACTGATTCTCTCGAGTCTTTAATAAAAGCTTATGATATTAAGGTCATGGTAGTTGACGCTAAGCCTGAAACCAGAAAGGTGCGGGAATTAGCTAATTTATTTCCCAATAAAATATATGCAGCATATTATCCTACCAAAAAATTTGACATAAAGAATTATTATATATATGATGATGGTAAAGCAGAGGTCTATCTTGATAGGACGATCTCGCTTGACTATCTAGTCAGCGATATCCACAACGAACTCGTTGAGATACCTAGTAATGCGCAGTACATAAAGGACTTTTACGATCAAATGACGTCCTCTCAGCGTATTACAGATGTCAGTAAGAGAACGGGACAACCTGTAGCAAGATGGATTGAAAAAAGTCCAGACCACTACTTTCATGCTGCTAACTATGATAGGATAGCATCAATAAAGGGAGGAGTGGGGCAAGCTTTGTTAGAGTCTATTAAGTCTCCAACAGGCATTAAGGATAATCCTTATCCTGAAACAATAGCTGGATGGGCTCGCTGGATTAAAATTGGAGGAAAGAAAATATTCTAATGGCAAGACCAACTATAAACTTTAAAATACCAGCCATCGGACCTCTTAAGAGATTTGCTAAGCCGACGTTTGAGGAAGAAAATAAGGAATTAAAAGATCAATTGGTAAAGGTCAGGGCGAGTGATATCATGAGGTTTGAACCAAGGCATATCAACACTGCTACTGGTGGCGTTTCAAAAATATTCCCTACTGGTGTAAATTATCAAACTCTTCGTGAGTTAGCTGATTTTTATCCTATAGCTAGGGCATGTATTGAACATAGAAAAAGCCAAATTACTCAGTTAGATTGGGCACCAACTCCTATCAAAATGAACAAAGAAGTTTTTGATAGTAAAGAAGTACAGTCTGACATGAAAGAGATTAGGAAGCGATTGAAGAAACCCATGGGTAAAGACGAATCAACCTTTACTAATTGGATAAAACAAATTTTGGAAGATTTATTAGTTTTAGATGTAGTAGCTATTTACCGTCGTAGAAATCGTGCTAAGGAGATAATCGGTTATTTACCAATAGATGCAGCCACCATTGATTTGGCTTTGTTAAAAGACGGTACTTTACCTGAACCTCCAAGAAAAGCGTATATTCAGAAAATTCAAGGTCAAATACAAGCCAAGCTATCTACAGATGAATTAATTTATAGAGTCATGACTCCTAGAACCTTTAGTCCGTTTGGATTAGCTCCATTAGAGACTTTGGTTATTACCGTTTCTACTGCTTTGAAAGTACAAGCATTTAACTTAGCTTACCTTACAGAGGGTAATGTCCCTGAAGGTTTTGTTGAGTTGCCACAAGATATTGCTTCTTCGCGTGATCAATTTAAGGAATGGCAAGATGCATGGGATGCAATGTTGTCTGGAGATCCAAGATTCCAGAGAAAATTGAAATTCCTACCAGAGGGTATGAAGTATCATCCTACTAAACAGATTGAGGACATGACATTTGAAAGGTTTGAGAAATGGTTGCTACAAAATACTTGTGCTGTTTTCGGTGTTCAACCAAATTCTATTGGGTTTAATTTCGAAACTAACAGATCTACTTCTGAGACTTCATTTGAAGTATCCAAAGAAAGAGGTTTATTCCCAACAGCTCAATTTATCAAAGAATTTATGGATGGTATTATTCAGGACGATTGGGGCTATGAGGAGATGAACTTTACTTGGACGAACATAAACCCAACCAATAAACTAGAAGAAGCTAAGACTGTTACTTCACTAGTTTCTAAGGGTTTGATGGCTATTGATGAATGGAGAATTGGAGAGAATCTTCGACCAATTGGATTAGAAGAGCCGTTTATTGAGACACCTGTAGGACCAATCTTTGTTAAAGACTTGGCTGCACAGAGTAAGTCTGGGCAGATGCCAATCTTACCTTATAAGCCAGTCAGCGAAGCTACTGCTGCCTCAGCTGGTGCAGGAGAGGGTTCTGTCAGTTCTCCCAATGTTCCTCCACAAGCTAAGTCAAAGACTCGATCTAAAGAAGTTCTGGATGAATTAAAGAAATGGAAAAAGGTAGCTGTTAATGATTTGAATTTGAAAAAAGCTCCAAGAGATTTCAAGACAGAAGTTATTGATCTACGAGCTCAAGATCTTATTCGTCGAGAATTAAAGAATGCAGATAGTAAGGAAAAAATTGAAAAAATATTTGAACCATTTGTTCGCATCAAGCAGGATATGATGCACTCATTTGTTAATTTATATGACGAACTCAACAGGACTGTTAGATCCAAAGAATCTAAAAAATCTAACATTACCACAAACATTAAGAGCTAAAAGAGCTTTAGAAAAGTTCTTCTTCGCTAACGGAACCAACATTGCTGTGGAAAATGCGTGGGTGAAAAAACCTACCTCAAATTTCAAAAAGAAAGTTAAAGTTGCTATAGAAAAACAAATTAATCATATAGCTAAGCTAGATAAGATTTCTGAGATTGTTGGTAAGAGGACTAAGATAGAAGATGAGGGGTTGATTGTTGAAGTCGGTTTTGGCTGGTTAGCTTTCAATGATACTTTCAAGGGTGGTAACGAAGCTGTTTTATTGTATCTTTTATGGGCTGGTGCTGAAGGTGGTCAAGCTGGGTTAGATAAAATGTTCCCTCCTACTCCTTCTTATGAATTTAAGTTAGAAAGCTTAGAACTTAAAAACAAACTTGATGAAAGAGTAGCCTTTTTGAATGGTGCTTTGGATAAAACTGGTATTCGCTGGACAGCTGAGGTAATTGAAGAAGGTATCAAAAATGGCATGACCAATTCACAAATTGTTAGGTTCTTAAAGAGCAAGGCTTCAGTTATCGCTACAGAAAGAGCCGATGTCATTACTGAAACAGAATTAGTGACAGCTATGAATATTGTAGAATTGGAAACATTTAAAAGAAATGGGGTTAACAGAATTAAGTGGATAACTTCCTTAGATGAAAGAGTTTGTGTTCAATGTGTTGGAAATGAAGAAGCTGGAGCTATTCCTTTAGGGGATAATTTTCCTATGGGAGCAATTGCTCCTCCACAGCACATTCGTTGTCGTTGTTACTTAGTCCCAATATTACCAGAAGTTGTAGAAGGTTCGATTTGGACAGGCAAATAATATGAATGAAAAAATTTACGAAGAGTTAGATAAGGGTAAAGAAGATACTACTGGTAATCGAGTGGAAATAAAAGGGCGTTCAGATCTTAGAAAAATTTACAGAGATTTCTTGCTTGATTTCAGAGAGCACTTAACTGAGTTTGTTAAGGAGACAATGATAGAGCTTAACATCTCTGAGATTCCAATTAGGACTGAGCCAACCAAATTATTTGGTGGAGAACATGGAGGGATGAGGATTGCACTTAAGAACCAAGGTCCATTAGAATGTTATGTAAGTACAACTGGAGCTGGTGGTTTCAGACTAGACCCAGGAGAACGTAGTCCAGAATTTTGGCTTAATAAAGCAGTAACAGTTATGACCCTATCAGGCAATACAAGCATCGGGTTGATAAGAACATAGTATTATGTATATAATATCAAAAGGCGGTGAAAATAATTATGTCTAAAAGAGAACCATACACAGATCCAAACGCACCAACACCAGTTCCAGCTCATCCAAACACTAGGGCTAGTGAGAAACCAGAAGCTGTCGAACAGCCAGTTAATCCAACTGCTCGTGGTCAAATCAGAACAGTAATAGATACAACACAAGAAAAAAAATAAGCAATTAATTAATAAAGGAGATCTATGAAAAAAGTGGCGATTTTAACTACTTTCACAGGTGTTGACGAAGCATATTCTCTTATCGGCGTAGTCCAGAATCAGATTAGGATGTTAGTTAGTGGTGGCTATAAGCCAATAGTTGTGGTTAGGGAAGGTTTTAAACCAGAACAAACTTTTGCCTTACCACAAGTAACTTTGAAGTATATTCCCAATGTGCCTTGTAGCAATTATATGGCTGAGGCAATTGATGATAATTTTAAAAAAGATGTTAGTAAATTAGAGGTGGCTACCGTTGAGGCTTTAAAGGATGCTGATGTGGTCATTACTCATGACCTTATTTATCAACCTGAGAGTCTCAAATTAAATTTTGCATGCCGTCAAGCCATAAAGAGTGGATCTTTAAAGCATCTACGTTGGTTGCACTGGATTCATTCTGCCACTTCACCTCAAACTCTAGGTAAAGAGTTGCAAGCTAAAGATCATTATTTTGAGATAGTTGCACAAAGATTCCCAAACAGTTTCGTTGTTTTCCCCAATGCTTATTCAATTCCTAGAGTTGCTAGGAATTTTGGCTTTGAAGAGGATCAAGTAAAGGTCGTTCATCATCAAACTAATCTCCCAGGTTTTTGCAAGTGGGATAAGGATGTCACTAGCTTAATCATGGATAAGAACATGTTAAGTGCTGACGCTATTGCTGTTTATCCAGCTAGATTAGATAGAGGGAAGCAAGTGGATGTGGTAATCAAAATCATGGCTCAACTTAAAAAGCTTAACTACTCTGTCAGGATGATAGCTTGTGATTTCCACTCTACTGGTGGCGATAAAGTTACCTACAGAGAAGAGATGAAGAAGATGGCTATTGATTGGGGTTTGAATGATCAAGACTTAACCTTTACTTCAGAAGCTAATCCTTCTTGGAAGGGTCAGGTACCGCGTAAAGTAGTTCATGACTTATTTGAGTTATCCAATGTCTTTATTCTACCAAGTAGAAGCGAAACTTATTCCTTAGTAGCTCAGGAGGCTGCTCTCTGTGGTAATCTGTTAGTGCTTAATCATGACTTTGCTCCCTTCAGGGATATCTATGGTAAGAACGCTATCTATAAACAGTTCTCAGCTAACATTGGCTTCGATGGTTTAGACGGTGAAGTTACTACTACTCCTAGTGATGAAAAAGGCTACTATCATGATATTGCTATGCGTATCAAATATGAGTTAGAGAACAACATGGTTCTAGCTCAACAGAAACGGCTTAGACAATATAGAAATCCTGTTTGGATTTTCAAGAATGAACTTGAACCACTTTTTTATAATGAATAAATACAAGAGATATAAACAAAAACATACTTTCAAATCGAAATGTATCATATGTGAAAAAAACTTTAATTGTTTTATTGGTTATACTGGAAAATATTGTAGTCAAAACTGTCAAAGAGGGTCTTTGATTGGAAGGAAATTGTCTAATAAGCATAAAGAAAATATAGGAAATGGTGTTAAAAACTCTAAAAAATACAAGGAGGCATTAAAAACAAGGAGTCATCCAGTTAATAGTGGACAATTTGGGAATGGAAGAACCCATCTTGGGAAAAATCACTGGAATTGGCAAGGTGGCATTACATCATTAAACGAGAAAATTAGGAAATCTATGGTGTATAAATTTTGGCGAAAAGCTGTTTTTGAAAGAGATAATTATACTTGCGTATGGTGTTATAAAAAGAGTAGTAAGGGAATAACTGTTATTTTAAATGCGGATCATATTAAACCTTTTTCTCTATTCCCAAAATTGAGGCTTAAAATTTCTAATGGAAGAACGTTATGTAAAGAATGTCATCAAAAAACTAACACTTATATGGGGAGGACAAGATGGAATCAGGTGTAATCTGTGGTTATGGTACAGTTGGTAAAACAACAGCTAAGGCGTTAAGTATTCCTTATTATGTAGATATTGATGACAATAACATTTCTGACAAAGATCTTAAGAGCATTGGGGTTTATGTCATATGTTTACCAACACCTACGGTGGCGGGCAAACAAGATTTATCTGCTATCCATGAATGGTTAAAACGGATAAAAAAGGGTTATCAGCCACCCACTGTTTATTCTGATAATGGAAATCCAAAAGTAAAACCATTGGTTATTTTGCGGTCTACAGTTTTACCAGGGACAACTAAAACATTGCAAGAGGAATACCCTGATATTGATATTGTTCATGTGCCAGAGTTTCTAACTATGTCTTCAGCTATGGCAGATGCTCATAGCCCTGAACTTCTAGTGATTGGAACTAAAGATCTAGTCCTAATAGATATAGTCAAGCATATATTTGGTAGAGTTAAGAATAAAAAACTAATTTGCTGTAGTCCCACTACAGCTGAGCTTATTAAATATACGATGAACTCTTTCTTTTCTTTAAAAGTAGTTTTTGCTAATCAACTTTGGGATGTATCTAAAAAAGTTGGAGCTGATTACAGTAAGGTTGTGGAGGCTTTAGAATCTCATAAATGGGGTTCAAGAAATGGTTGGGATGTATGGCAAGGTGGTTTCCGTGGATATGGAGGAGCATGTCTCCCTAAAGATATTGAAGCGTTTTATAAGAAATTTGAACTACCATTATTAGAAGCTACTCATAAAATAAATAAGAAGTTAGTGGAGGCAACACAATGAAGTTTAGTATTTTAACACCAGTTTATTTACATAGCGAATTGCGTCAGAGAATGTTGGACAGGTGTGTTCGGAGTATTTCCAATCAAACTTATAGGGATTTTGAACACATTATTGTGAACGATGGTTCAAGGATTGCTTTCAATCCCGTTAAAGATTCTAGGCAGGTGTTACTCGAGCAACCTCATTCTGAGAGAATGATAGCACTTAATACTGCCTTAAAAGCTTCAAAGGGTGAATGGATTTGCTTTATGGATTCTGATGACGAGTATGTATCTGAATATTTAGAAGCTGTTAGTAGAATGATTGAAGCTTATCCTGCCCACAAGGTATTCAATTTTGGCTCTATTCATATGCATGAGAATTATGTTATTAGCTTAAAACCTCCATTCAAACCCGCTAAGGAAGAAGTTGGTCATGAAATTTTTCGCAGTGGCATGATAGTGAATGGAACATTTGTTTTTCATCGTTCTTGTTATGAAAAACTGGGGGGATTTCCTCATGTAACTAATTGTTGGGATTTAGCATCAAAAGCGTTTATAGAATTTCCAGAAATTAAAGAACTCTTTAAAAGAATAGATCCAGTAAATAAAAAAGTGTCTTATACTGAATTAGGAAATCCTGTCGGACAAGATTATTATTATTTTTATAAGTTAACCCGTAAGTATTATTCAAAACCAGTGGACGCTTATCTTTATCTTGTTCACCCTAGACAAGGTCATAAGCTTGACACAAAATAAGCATGGGGTATGATAGTACCATGGAATATACAAAAGAAGCACATTTAATTGGCAAAGCTGGAGAGCTGAGGGTTCGATCAGAATTGTTGTTGAGAGATATTCATTGTGGTGTTTTTGATCAAGATGTGGGAGCTGATGTTTTTTTAGCTAATGGAAAGTTAATTCAAGTTAAAACTTCTTTACGACCTATACATGATAAAAAATCTTATAATTGGAAATATTCATTTAATCTTAGACAAGCAAAAGTAAGAAATAAGGGGAATGGTTTATATGAGAGAAGGTACATGAGAAGAAATTATAGTGGGGTTGTTGATTATTTCATTCTTTGGTGTGTACAAGATAATGTTTTTTATATTATTCCAGAGGATAAGATTGGAGCTAAAATTTCTTTAACAATATCTACTCCTGATAAATTAAGAACATATAAACGTAGGGGTGTTTTTAAATCTACTTCAAAATATGAAAAATATAAAAATAACTGGAAGCAACTTATATGACTACGATTGATCTAGTGATGGTAACGTATCTTAGGGATACCTTTACTAGGAAATCAATTAAAAACATCGTAGAACGCACCAGGAGGCCTTACAGGCTCACTTTAGTGGTCAATGGTGCCAAAGAACACGATAAAAAGGTCATAAATGGCTATTTCGACATGTATCGAAAGGGAATCATTGATCATTTGGTGCTTCTTCGTGAAAACTATGGTATCCATGCGGGTAAGAATGCTGCTCTACCGTTAGTGCAGTCAGATTACTACATCGATATGGATAACGACATTCTAGTTCCTGATTTAACACCAGATTGGACATCTCAGTTAGAATATTTGATCACAAAATATCCAGGGTATGGCTCTATTAGCTTAAGACCACAAGTATTAGTCGGTAGGTCGGGGAAAGAATTTGATGGTAAAGACTTAGTGGTTGATTTTTCTCACACTGGTGCTCATGGACGCATAATGAAAACATCAATAGTAAAGGCAGTTCGTGGATGGGCTAAAACTTGGGACGCTAAAAGAAACAGTGAGGATAAGTACATTGCTGCTAGACTAAAAGATAAGCATCTTAAGAGTGGTTATGCTAAAGACTTGCGTTGCTTCCATTTGTTTGGAGATGATGAAATGGATCCATGGGGTTATCCAAAAGACCAGAAACCAGAAGACCATGGACATAGAGAGATTTGGCCACCAGTAAATGTTTATGGTAAGATGGATAAGTACGATAAAAAAACTTGGCAACCTTTGAAGGAGGGAAAATGACTATTGCTAGAAAAATATGTAAGTCTTTAATAAAGGATGGAGCTACAACATTTGAAGCAGGTGAGCAAATTAGTAACTTTGTTAATATTCTTGGTAGGGTAAATTTACTGGACTTGTTTGTTTTGTTAGCTGAAGTGAATGGTGTAAAGTTGCTGGAAATTATTGAAAAAGAGAAAAAATTAAAGCCAAATAGAATAGCCACGCAAAAGAAAATTGATAAAATAGTTGAGGAGATAAAAAATGATTAAATTAAATTTAGGAGCAGGCGTGTTACCACTTAAGGGTTATACTAATGTTGATATTAATAAAGGTTTTGGAATAGACGTTGTCCATGATGTAACTAAAATTAAAGAAAAGTATAAAGACAATAGTGTTGATGAAGTTTTTGCTAAAGACTTGTTAGAACATATTGGTGCTAAAGAGTGGAAACCAACTCTTCAAGCTTGGGTCGACATATTAAAACCTGGTGGGGTATTGAAAATAAGAGTTCCAGATACTTTGAAATTGTTTAAGCAGTTTGAGATTAGAGGACATGAAAGAAAACATTTTGATAATTTAATTAGATTGTTGTTTGGTTTACAAAACTTTCCTGCTAATACCCACCTTACTGGTTTTGCTCAAAGCTTTTTCATAGAAGACCTTGAAGAAATGGGAATGAAGTTAATTAAAACTTGGTATGATGGAGGATGTGATCTGAGAACAACTACTGTTAAGGGTGATAGTAAACCATTAGTGGATTTGAAACACCCAGATTACCTTTGGAAAGAATTGAAGATTGTTCCAGAGGGAGAAACTCTAAAATGAAGATATTGTTATTGCCAGACCTAAAGGGTTGGGCATTTGCTAACATTGCTAAGGCAATTCAAAAGTTTGGGACTCATGATTATGATATTGAGTATGAGCATCAGTTCCGTAAAGAGCGAGCTAAAGAATTGCCAAAAGAAAAGATAGACTTTGATAAGTACGATGTCATAGTGGCGTTTGCCCCTTGGATGGTTTGGAGTAATCTTCCTAAAGAAAAAACTATTTGCATTTGTCATGAAGATTTTGAGATGGATCATTGGAATATAAATGGGTATAAAAAAGTGTTTGTCACAACCGATATCTCTTTGGAGTATATAAAATCCAAAACTAGGGCAGTCAAAGTCCAAGCTGGTTATGATTCTTCTATTTTTAACTCTAGTTATATATGTAAGGCTTTAAGCAAACCCTTAAAAATTGGTTGGGTCGGTGCTTGGAGTGGGCATGTTAATAAAAAAGGATACGAACAATATTATCTACCATTGGGAAAATGGTTTGATTTAAGACCTCACTTAAAAGAAAAACATTATGTAAAGGAACAAAAAGATTATGCAAAGTATTATCAAGGAATTGATGTCTTGCTCTGTACTTCTGATTGGGAAGGATACCCTCTACCAATTATAGAGGCTAGTGCTTG
>Ga0075122_10002809_pt1 | contig 11309 bp, 14 predicted proteins | sample AntAceMetag02UKB_FD_69790 | JGI IMG/M metagenome (GOLD analysis project Ga0075122, IMG submission 69790) | Saline lake microbial communities from Ace Lake, Antarctica - Antarctic Ace Lake Metagenome 02UKB | ecosystem: Environmental > Aquatic > Non-marine Saline and Alkaline > Saline | place... | reverse complement strand
GGATTTGTTCAAATCCCGAGCAACTCTGAAAGTTCGAATAAATGAATTTGTGAATTTAAAGAATCTTTCACGGGTTGGAAGCGTTGGATCATTTTAATTTGCGGATTTGTTCAAATCCCGAGCAACTCTGAAAGTTCGAATAAATGAATTTGTGAATTTAAAGAATCTTTCACGGGTTGGAAGCGTTGGATCATAGATTATATCGCGAAGCGATATAATTTTATTCTCCACTAATTTTAATCAAGGTTAAATCATTTTTCCTCATAAAATTTTTTACAAATAAACCTATAGAAAATAATCCCAAAAGCTTTAAAAACCATTTACCTCTAAAATATTCATGACAAAGGGATTATACCATTATTTAAGACAAGCCTGGAAAAAACCAGATGTTAAAGAATTAAGAGAAAGAATGGTCGAGTGGAGAAAATCAAACGTCTTTACAAAAGTTGACAAGCCATTAAGAATAGATAGAGCAAGATCACTTGGATACAAAGACAAAACAGGGTTCTCAATAATTAGAATAAGAATAAAACGTGGAGGTCACAAAAGACCAAGACCAAACAAAGGAAGAAGATCAAAAAGACTTCACACTAGAAAAAATTTAAAAATGTCCTACAAATGGATTGCCGAACAAAGAGTTTCTAAAAAATACACAAACTTAGAAGTATTAAATTCTTACATGATCGGAAAAGACGGAATAAGTTATTTTTTCGAAGTTATTTGCGTGGATCCCGAAAGACCAGAAATCAAAAATGATAAAACAATTAATTGGATATGTAAAGGTCAAAATAAAAACAGACCGGAAAGAGGAATTACTTCAGCTGGTCAAAAATCTAGGGGATTAAGAAATAAAAATCCTACTTCTAAAGTAAGACCAAGTGTCCGAGCTGGTAAAAGACGGGGAAAATAAACTTTCTAAATTTCTAAAATGACAACTATTAATAAAAATAAATCTAAATATTGGGAAACAAGAAATCTTTTTTTTGATGAAGATAAGGGAGCAAAAATACTTTTTTCTCATCCAGAACAAGTGCATAAGAAAATTGATTCATTTATTTTGGAAACTTATAATCCAATTTATAAATTAGAAGAGAATACCTCTCTTCAAAATGTTACAAAATATACTGTCAACAATAAAAAAATAGAACAAAGGTCAATGAAATATCCTGGCAACGAAGGAGAATATGATCATTGGATATTTATTCCAAAAGAAATTGAATCAAAAGAAAAGATTGATGAAATAAGAAAAAATTTATTGAGTCTTATGTAAAATGGCTGAATTAATTAATACAAATACTTTTATCTTTGAAAATTATAAAACAGAATTTTTTATAGAAAGAAATTTGAAAGAATTTTTATTGTCTGAATCAATTCCTTGTCTTTCTTCTAGATTCAAAAACCCAGAAGAATTCTATAATTCAATAATTTTCAAAATTCCAAATATAAAAAAACATAAAAATTACAAAATGATTTATTTTCACTTAGCAAATTCTCCTAAAGAATATATATCAAAAGAAGAAATAGCAAAAAAACATTCTATTTTAACAAATTCAATCCTTGCAGAAGGTTCAGTTAGATTAATGGATACATCAAAACAAAATCCTCCAATTGTTCGATGGTTACTTATAAAAAACTAATTTTCCAAAAACTTTTTAACTCCTAAATTCATGATTAAAATATGAAAACTAATTTTACAACTGAAGAAGCAAAAACAATTGGAGAACAATTGGGAATTGATTGGACAAAATTTGACATCGAACAATTTAGAATTGGAATGGGTGTTGAACTTGAACACGGAACAGTAGATTCAAATACAAATGTTTCAGATGATGATGCATTAACAACCGGAAAAATAACCTTGGCACACTTGAATGAATTTCCTGATTATTATACTAGACTCTTAGAAATGGAAGAAGAAGCAGAAGATTATTGGAAAGGGAAATCTGAAAAACATGAAACTTCTGAGAAAACAAAAGAACTTGCAATAAAAGAAGGATTATAATTATTCTAAAACTTCATAACCTAATTCTTCAAAATTCTCCCGATATCCTTTTGCAACTTTACCACTCAACTTAACTTTTTTCAAATTAGGATACATTCCTTTAATATTTTTCAAAACATTAATTGAAAAACCAAGAATATTTTGAGAAAAAGAATCCAATTGATATCTCTGATAAATATCATAAAATCCCTCATTTGAAATAGCTTCATGAATTCCAGAAATTTTGACATTCATCTTTTCCCTATCTCCGTTTACCCAATCAACATATAAAAGAGAAGTCTTGTCATAAATACTTCCAACAACCAAACTTTCCAACTTTTCAACTGGAACATTCTTTGCCCCACTTCTCCAATCACTTCCCATGAATAAAAAAATATTCAAAACCTTAAAAACATAATTATCCAAAAAACTGCATATCTTATTTCAATTTCCACAGCATTTAGAAAATATGAATAGAAAACTATTTAAACATATGAAATTTAATTCATATATAATCAAACTAAAATGACACACGAATTAATAAAATTACCTTTTGAAACTAATTCTTTAGAACCATTTATGGATAAAGAAACAATCGAAATACACCACGGAAAACATCACAAAGGATACGTAAATAAATTAAATATTGCAATTGAAAAATACCCAGAATTATCTGAAAAAAAAGTTGAATGGTTACTTGAAAACATTTCAGAAATTTCAACAGAAATTAGACAGAAAATAATAAATTTCGGAGGCGGAGTTTACAATCACAACTTTTTCTGGTCAATTTTAAAAAAAGAAATATTATTTAATTCAGAATCAGAAATTGGAAAAGAAATAATAAAAAAATTCGGTTCTTTTGATAATTTCAAAAAAGAATTTGAAGAAAAAGGAAACACCTTGTTTGGAAGCGGATGGGTTTGGCTAGTTTTAAAAAATAATGAATTAGAAATAATTCAAACAACAAACCAAGAATCTCCTCTTTCAGGAAAAATGATTCCATTAATTACTGCAGATGTCTGGGAACACACCTATTATCTAAAATATAAAAACAAAAGAAATGAATTTTTAGAAAACTTCTGGAACGTTTTAAATTGGGAAAAAATTAATGAAAATTTTACGAAAGCAAAACAATAATTTATTTTATATTCAAATGAGTCTAATGGACTCACAAATAAACAAGCCATTTAATGGCAAATCAAAGTAGCTCTGTTAATTTTATAACTAACATCTACTTCTTATAATCATGTCAATAATTCAACAAATACTCATAATAAATTCTCCAAAAAATTTATTTTCTTCAATTTTATCAACAATAACTTTAACCACAATTTTAATTTTCATCCCCTATTGGATTTATACTTCTCTCGCTTGGAAAAAAATATTAAAAGATTTGAAAGCAAAAAATCTCTGGCTCGCTTGGATTCCTTTTGCAAGAAAAGCCCTAATTCTACACACAACAAAAAGATTTTCCTGGAAACAAATGTTCTTCTTGTTAATTCCAATAATTGGATGGCTTTACGTAGAATTAATAACCAAATGGACAATATGGATTGCCTTCAAAAAAAGAAATTATCCTGGCTGGCCAATTTTAATTCCACTAATAACTTGGATACCTTTTACAAGCAAAATTCCGGGATACATTGCAATAATAGGCTTTTTAATCTTCCTGGGCTTCGTGGCTTGGAAAAACAAACAATCTTAAAAATACCTTTAACTTGTATAAAATATGAGGTATGAGAAATTAGCACAATTATATGAAGATTTATCTTCTACAACAAAACGTCTTGAAAAAATAACCATTCTCTCAAAATTTCTAGAGCACTTAAAAGAAGAGGATTCAGATATACTCTATTTAATTGAAGGGAATATCTATCCAGATTATGACGAAAGAAGAATCGGAATTTCAAATCAACTAGCAATAAAAGCTATTTCAAAAGCAACAGGAACTCCAACCGCAAAAGTTAACACTCTCTGGAAAAAAATGGGAGATATCGGGGAAGTTGCAAAAGAATTGACAAAAAAGAAAAAACAAATGACTTTGGCTTCGCACGTCATCACTACAAAAAAAGTAATTGAAAACTTAAGAAAACTTCCGGAATTAATTGGAAGAGGAACAGTGGACCATAAATTAAAACTCATAGTCGAACTTTTAACTTCAGCAACACCGATTGAAGCGTTATATCTTGTAAGAACATTAATTGGAGATTTAAGAATTGGAGTTCAAGAATCAACAATAAAATATGGAATACTAAAAGCATTTTTTAACAACAATAAAGAATACGAAGACAGATTACAAAGAGCCATTGATAAATCAAATGATTTGAAAGTAGTTTTCACAATAGCAAGACAGGGAAAAATAAAAGAGCTTGACAAAATAAAATTGAAAGTTGGACACCCAATAAAAGCAATGCTTGCACAAAAAGCAAAAAACATAGACGATGCATTCAAAAAACTCGGAACTCCGATGGCAATTGAATATAAATATGATGGATTCAGGATGCTAATCCACAAAACCAATAACAAAGTAACTCTCTTCACAAGAAGCCTAGAAAATGTGACAAAACAATTTCCCGAAGTAGAAAATTATGTGAACGAATTCATCAAAGGAGATTCTTTTATTCTAGATTCTGAAGCCGTAGGATATGACAAAAAAACAAAAAAATACACTGATTTTCAAGCAATTTCTCAAAGAATTCGGAGAAAACACAAAATAGGAGAAATGCAAAAAAAACTCCCCGTAGAAGTAAATGTGTTCGATGTTTTATACCACGACGGAAAAAGTAAATTAGATATTCCTTTCAAAAAAAGAAGAGAACTTATTGAAAAAATAGTAACAAACCATCCTTACAAATTAATTGCTTCAAAATTCAAAAAAACATCGGATAAAAAAGAAGTTGAAGAATTTTATAAAGAGGCATTGAAAGATAAACAGGAAGGAATCATGATGAAAAACTTAGATGCAGAATATAAACCGGGAAGAAGGGTGGGGCATATGTTAAAACTAAAACCGGAAACAAATGAATTAGATTTGGTAATCACTGGAGGAGAATGGGGAACAGGGAAAAGAGCCGGATGGATCTCTTCCTTTATACTTTCATGTAAGAGGGGAGACAAATATTTAGAAATAGGAAAAGTTGGAACAGGTATTTTAGAAAAAGCAATAGATGAAAACTCAATTACATTTGATAAATTAACTGAACTTCTAAAACCACTAATTATCAAAGAGAAAGCAAAAAATATTAAAATCAAACCAAAAATAGTTGTGTCAATAACATACCAAGACATTCAAAAATCCACAAATTATGAATCAGGTTGGGCCTTGAGATTCCCGAGAATAACAACACTCAGAGAAGATCGAACTGCAGTAACTATTGCAACCCTGAAAGAAATTGAAGAAGATTTCAAAAATTCTAAACATCAAAGTTATAGATATGGTTGAAATTAACAAAAGATATAAATATTTAATTCCATTATCTAAATATGAGTCCAAGTCAATTATATGAAAAACCAATTCTAATTTCTGGAAACCCTTTCTGGAACATATTTAAAAGATTCGGAAAAGACGAATCAATAGCGTTAGTCATCAATGTTTTTGCAACAATTTTAGCCAAAGCATTCATTCCAATTCCAATAATTTTGTCAATTGCAGGCCCAATTATTGAAAAAATAGGTTTCTTTCCCGCACACTTCTACGAAGCTTCAAAAATATACAAAACAACAAATCAAAAACAAAGAAAAAAAAGAAAATATTATTTCAAAAAAGCCATTAAAAGAGGATCAAAAAGTTTAATTGAAGATATCCTCATTCATGATCCAGTTTACATTCTTCTAATGTTAGTGGGACTAAAAATATATCCCGCAACCCCTGTGTGGATTTTATCCATTATGAGTTTCATAATTGCAGTTTTCGCAGTTTCAGGAATTGAACTCCTAATCACCGAAATAAGTTATTGGAATCTAAAAAGAAAAATGAAAAAAATAGGATTTGGTGTTGAAAAATTTATGGAAGCTAGATTTTTGATCGAATCAAAACAAAATTCAAAAAAATTAATAGAAAAAATTTCAAAACAATTTAATTTAAAAAACTTAGAAAAAATTAATTATGAAGATTCTTATTTAAAAAATGGATTCCCAGAGTATTCAGGAAGAGCTCCAAAAGTAAGATTAAGAAACCGAGAAATTGCAAACACAAAAAAAATGATGAAAACAATCCAAGTAGTTTACACAAAAGCCACAGAATTTAATGAACAAAAATATGAACAATATCGGTATTTTCCAATAAAAAAAGAAAAAATATATTATCTATTAAAAGAAAAAATGCCTAAATCTCTTAAAGAAATAGGTAACAAAAAATTGACTTCTTTTTTAGAAAGAAATAAAACAAAACAAATAGAAGAAAAAATACATTTCACAAGGATGTATTCCCACAATAAAGAACTTTTAATAACTCTAGATAAAATATCTTCTGAAAAAAAATTCTATATTCTTGAATTAAAAACACACACAAATAAAAATATTTTACTAAAAGCAATGAGATTTGTTATGAAAGAATTCCCTGTTGTTCAAACAACAAAAAACAAATTTGAAATTAATGAAAAAAGATAATCTAACACCACAACAATAAAAAACTCCAAACACTTCATTTTTTCATGAATCAGAAACTAAACAATTATCTTTCATTATCCCTGAAATTTATTCTTTTTCTTTCAATAATAATTTCCATAAACAATCATCTTTGGCACATAGCTTCAACAAACATTTTTTTACTAATCTTGGCCTTCACCCCCCAAATATTAAACTCTTCAGTCAAAATAAAATTCCCAAAAGAATTCGAATTTTTGATCTTTATTTTTGTGATAGTGACTTTATTTGCAGGAACCATGGGAGGAATAATTGCTCCAATATTATTTGGAATAGGAACAGGACTAATCGCATTATTAATTTTATTCATTCTTTATTCTAGCAATCAAATAAAGAAAAATTATTTTCTGATCCTGATGTTTTCCTTTTGTTTTTCAATAACTTTCGCAACAATTTTAGAACTAAGTAAATTTTATTTAAAATTAATGCTCGAGCAACCCTTGAACTCCAGCACATACTTATTTGCAATGAACAATTTGACCTATGTTTTACTTGGAGCCATTTTAGCCTCGATCATTGGCTATTCATACATGAAAACACATTTTAAATTTCTTACAAAAATAATACAAAAAATAAAAAAAAGTAATCCAGATTTCTTCAAAAAATCAAATTCTCTTGAGGAAATTATTCAAGAAATAAAACAAGGAGAAAATGAAACACAAGAATTCAAATCAACTTTAAGAACAAATTTACACATAAATCAACCAGATAAAAAAATAGAACACAATGTTCTAAAAACAATAACTGGATTCCTAAATTCTAATGGGGGAACTTTATTTGTGGGGGTAACTGATGATGGAAAAATTTTGGGAATAAAAAAAGATAATTTTGAAAACCCAGACAAATTCCAATTGCATTTCATAAATTTATTTAAACAAAAAATAGGAAAAAAACACATTGGATTAATAAATTCCAAAATGATCCCAATAAAAGACCGACATATATTCAGGATAGAATGTAAAAAATCAAAAAATCCAATATTCATAAAAGATGGCCAAGATGAATTCTTTTACATTAGAACTGGACCTTCTTCAACTGAATTGAAAGGATCAGAATTAATTGAATATATTGAAAAAAAATTCAAAAAGAAAAATTAATTCAAAAGATATTCGGTTAAATTGTCCTGTACCCTTTTCTTTTCTGCATTCCATTTGAATCTCAAACCAGAAGGATGATAGGAAATAAAAGCCCCAATATTTCTAAAAAATTTAACTCGACCAACAGCCTCCTCAAATTTTTCCTTCGAATCTCCAAACAAATTATTATAAACAGGGGATCCAAATAGAACAATTTTCTTAGGAGCAATTTCCTGAATTTGTGCATCCAAAACCCCTACACAATTTTTATATTCTTTTTTCCAAGGGATTTTATCTTTATTTTTAGAAGAATTTGTATCTCCGGGAATAATACATTTATAAAAATTTGTCAAAACAATATCATCCAAAGTCAAATTGGCATTTTTCAACATTTTGTCAACCGTCTGAGCAGTATTTGTTTTTTTATATGCTTTAACATATCCTTCTCTCAAAGCTCTTGAATCAGAAATATGTAAAACAAACATAACTCCAGTCTCAGAATAATTTTTACCAATCAAACCTTCATTAAAATGTCCTGCTCTTTCACACAAAGTACAACTTTTCATAAAATTCAAACCATTGAAGTATTTTTAAAAATTTATATTCAAAAATAATTTTTAATTTGTCTTATCCTCGCTCAATAAAAACCAATTTTTCAAAGTGAAAATAGAAAAAACCTTTATAAAGAGAAAATTCTTTTAAAAACCATGCCAGTCAAAAAACCAAAGAAAGAATCTGAATATAAAATACAAAATATAGTAGCAACTACTTCTTTAGAAAAGCCAGTCCCATTAACAAAACTAGCGAGAACTCAACCAAACACAGAATACAATCCAGAAACATTCCCAGGATTAGTATTAAGAATTAAAGAACCAAAATCAGCTGTCCTAGTCTTTTCTTCAGGAAATTTGGTATGTACTGGAACAAAATCTTTACCCCAAGTGAGATTAGTAATTGATGAAGTGATCAAACAATTAAGAAAAGTAAATGTTGACGTAACAATTAAGCCAAAAATAACTGTCCAAAACATTGTAGCATCAGGAACAATAAATTTGCAACTTAATTTAAATTATCTGGCATTAGAAATGGAAAACACAGAATATGAACCAGAACAATTTCCCGGACTAGTTTACAAATTAGAAAACCCAAATTCAACATTCCTTCTTTTCTCAAATGGAAAACTTGTTTGTACTGGAACAAAAAACAAGCAACAACTTGAGGAATCAATGGGACGACTTCTAAAAAACGTTAAACAGGCTTTGAAGGGCTATAAAAAGAATAAATAAAAAAATTTAAAAAAGTTTATTTAAAGAAGATCTTTATTTTATCAAAATTCTTTTAGGTATGCTCCTGCATGAGCTAAATAAGAACCAAAAGTTTTTTTAAAATGATCGTCCACCAAGGAATTATATCTTTTTATTAAGGAGTTATCCTCTTTATTACGTATAAATTCCCTAATTTTTTTATCACCAAACGGCAATTCGTCAAATTCATCAAATTCATTTCTCAGGTCTCTTCTAAAAAAGAAATCTTTAGAAAAAACATTTGCTCTAGAAGTAACTTGATTATTTTCTTTTAGAACGCTTTCCATTGATTTACAATTTTTTGGTTGGTAACACATTTCTTTTTCCTCCATTACAAATTGTATTTTCCAAAACAATAAATGTTCCACTAAAGGAATGTTCTTGCTCTTTCATTTGTTCAATTACTATTTTCATAAAACCATAAAACCCCTTACCTTAATAGATATAATTGAAGATTATTCAAATAGTAACCAAAATATTTATAAAAAGTTGAATATTATTCAAGTTATGAAAAACATAAAAATTGAATTACTAAACTTATTGAAGAAAGGATATTGCACTCCACAAATATCTAGTTTAGCTAAAAAATTAAAAGTCCCCTCGGCAACTCTCCATTACAACATTAAAAAATTAGAAAAAGAAGGAATAATAAAAAAATATTCAGCAGTTTTAAATCATAAAAAAGCAGGAGAGGAATTTTGCTCTTTTGTTTTAATAAACCTATCAAATGACGAATATGGAGATCCAGAAAAAATTGCGAAAGAACTATCCTTAAAAGAAGAAGTTGAAAGCGTAAACATCTGCACAGGAGATTGGGAAATCCTAATTAAAGTGAGAACAAAAAACATAGATGAATATTATGAATTTTCAAAGAAAGTTTTTTCAAAAAAAGGAATTCGAAAAATAAAAAGCTTAAATTCTTTAAAACAAATAAAAAGTGAATTCATCGAAAATAATAAATCTCCCTACTCCAAAACCACTCAATAATTCACAATCATTTTTATAAATCCGTACATCATTTTTCTTGAATGGATGGTGAAATAGATTTTACACAGAATTTGCCAGATGATTCTGAAGATAAAAAAGAAGGAGAACAAGTAGCACAACATAATTCTAAACAAGAAGAATTAATCCTAGAAGCAAAAAGATTCATCGAGTCCTATAAAAAGAACTTGCAAAGTTCACTCCGAGAAGAAAACAACGTAGTTTATCTTGACTTCATGGAAATCGCTGAAGAATCTCCAATGCTTTCTGAAGAATTAATCAAAAACCCAGAAGAAAGCTTGAGAATAATGGAAATGGCCGTAGAAGATACTGGCCTAGCTTCAAACGTAAGAGTAAGATTATTTAATTTGCCTAAATCGGATGAAATATTGGTGAGAAATATCCGAGCAAAACACCTAAACGAAACAATTGTAATTGAAGGAATAATTCGTCAAGCCTCCGATGTACGGCCTCAAGTAGTAAACGCAAAATTTGAATGCCCGAGTTGTGGAACAATAATTTCAGTATTACAAATGGAAAAGAAATTTCGAGAGCCTTCCAGATGTTCTTGTGGAAGAAGAGGAGGATTCAAACTAATTTCAAAAGCAATGGTGGACACACAAAGATTGATTATTGAAGAAGCTCCAGACATGCTTAGCGGAGGAGAACAACCAAAAAGAATAGATGTTTTTGTGAAAGAAGATCTGGTAGATCCAAAAATGGAAGTTAGAACAACACCGGGTTCTCGTGCAAAAGTTATAGGAATATTAAAAGAAGTTCCCGTTCCACTTCCGTCAGGAGGCGTATCAACAAGATTCCAATTGGCAATTGAATCAAATAATATAATTCCCCAAGAAGAAACCTTCGAAGAATTAGATATTTCAGAAGAAGACGAAACTCAAATAAGAGAATTGGCAGCAGATCCGAATGTTTATGAAAAACTAAGAGATAGCGTGGCGCCATCAGTTTGGGGATTTGAACAAATCAAAGGTTCATTATTACTTCAATTATTTGGGGGGGTTAAAAAAATGAAACCTGATGGTCAGCATTCAAGAGCAGACATTCACATCATGATGATTGGAGACCCCGGAGTTGCAAAATCAGTAATCTTGGGATTCATGGCCAACATTTCTCCAAAAGGACGTTACGTGGTAGGAAAATCAACTTCCGGAGCAGGTTTAACTGCAACTGTTGTAAAAGATGAATTCCTAAAAGGTTGGTCCTTGGAAGCAGGAGCAATGGTCTTAGCAAATAAAGGACTCGTATGTATTGATGAATTAGAGAAAATGACTCCAGAAGATCAGTCTTCAATGCATGAAG
>Ga0075122_10002804_pt1 | contig 11316 bp, 10 predicted proteins | sample AntAceMetag02UKB_FD_69790 | JGI IMG/M metagenome (GOLD analysis project Ga0075122, IMG submission 69790) | Saline lake microbial communities from Ace Lake, Antarctica - Antarctic Ace Lake Metagenome 02UKB | ecosystem: Environmental > Aquatic > Non-marine Saline and Alkaline > Saline | place... | reverse complement strand
TCGGGATGATTATTTTGTAACACCAAATCAAAGATTTGGTTAACAAAATATATCAGTTGCCGGACTAGGACTCGAACCTAGATACTCAGCTCCAGAAGCTGATGTCCTACCTTTAGACGATCCGGCAATGTATTGTAGCTGTAATTACTATGTATGTTATAATATTACTTATTATTAGAAAAAAAACAAATAATATGAGTTATAAAAAAGTATTGTTTTTGCTTATTATCATAATTTTGGTAGCAGTTGGTCTTAATTTTTTCCTACAGGAAAAGACTGTTGAAGCTCCTATGGACCCAGCGGTTCCTGAAACTCCTTTGGTAGGAGGCGATCGTGATGAACACGGTTGTATTGGTTCAGCAGGGTACCTTTGGTGTGAATCAAAGAGTGAATGCCTAAGGCCCTTTGAAGAAGAATGGGATGATTCTTGTGAAGCTGCTCTTCCAATGGACCCAGCTACAGTAGGTGATGCTCCAGGCATGACGGCTTGTACGATGGATGCAAAGATCTGTGCAGATGGTTCGGGAGTAGGAAGATCAGGTCCAGATTGTGAATTTGAGAAGTGTCCCGGAGAGGAAATCTAGAAAGGAAAATTGTTATTCCCAAAAAGGCGACTTTTTAGTCGCCTTTTTGTTATAATAAGTCCTATGAAATTACCTATAATAAAAAACATAAAAAAGTTAGCTACAAATCCTTTAAGACAAGATGCTTTAGATATCTTGGAAGCCGGTTATGAATCGGTTCTAACTGAGAAAGTAATGACGGAAAATGTTGTTCTGAAAGGTTCAGTTCTTAGGATCAAAAATAAGAAGTATGATTTGGAAAAATATAAGAGGATTTTTATTGTGGCTATTGGTAAATGCGCAAATCAGTCGGCAAGAATCTTGGAGGACGTTCTAGGAGATAAAATCACCAATGGGGTTGTTTTAGATATCGCCCCAGATGAATTTAAAAAAATGAGGTCAGAGGTAGGCACTCATCCGTTGCCTTCGGAACAAAATATATTAGCTACTAAATCAATTCTGCAATTAATAAAGGAAGTTAAAGAAGACGATCTTGTTATAAATGTTATTTCTGGTGGGGGGTCAGCTTTATTGTGTGCTCCAACGGAAGGTATTGAAAGTGAGATGCTGCAGGAGATAACAAAGATATTGATGAATAAAGGAGCAAATATTGAGGAAATGAATATTGTCCGAAAGCATCTATCTAAAATTAAGGGAGGGCAACTTGCAGAAATGCTTTACCCAGCTAAATTGGTTTCTTTAATATTTTCTGATGTGCCTAAGGATAATTTGTCTTTAATTGCTTCTGGTCCAACAGTTAAAGATGAATCAACTAAAGAAGATGCTCAGCTTATTTTGGAATCTTATTTAAGTGATGGCTCTGATGAAAGTGATAATTTCGTCTCTTTTCTGAGAGAAACTCCTAAGGATGAAAAATATTTTAAAAAGGTTGATAATCTTTTACTTGTTAGTAATAGGATCGCTTTAGAAACTATGCAAAAAAAAGCTGAAGAACTCGGCTACGAAGCTTTTGTTGAATCCAGTGAGTTGGAGGGTGAGGCTAGGGTGTTAGGCGATAGTTTAAGTAAAGAAGAAATTTCCGCAAAGTCTTTTCAGGTTTGGGGAGGTGAGACAACAGTTCAGGTTAAAGGTGATGGAATAGGAGGAAGGAATCAGGATTTTGTTTTAGGAGCGTTAAATGATCTGCCGGAGGATGTTCTTGTTATGGCTGTAGCTTCTGATGGACGAGATAATACTGATGTGGCTGGAGCATTGGCGGACGGTGAATTATTGGAAAAAATTAAACAAGAAGATTTGAGTATTGACGATTATCTAGAAAATAATGATTCCTATAATTTTTTTAAAAAATTGGATGCACAAATCAAAACAGGGCAAACTGGAATTAATGTGGCTGATTTTTACTTGATCTTGAAAAAATAGGATTTAAAACGTGATATAATTCTATTAATATTATTAAAATAACCTATTAATAAAAATGTCAAAAAAAGAAGAAGAAAATGTTTTGTTTTTTAACCAACTAGAGAAAGTAGATGTTGGGATTGTGGGAGGAAAAAATTCTTCTCTAGGAGAGATGTACCAGAAGTTGACCAAGAAAGGTGTCCTAATACCTAATGGTTTTGCTACTACGTCAAAGGCATATCATATTTTTATGGCTGAGTCTGGGCTGAAAGAAAAAATTCAGAAAGTATTTGAAGATTTAGATACACATGATATTGAGAATCTAATGGAAAGGGGGAAGAAAGCTAGGGAATTGATTTTAGAAGCAAATTTTTCTGAAGATCTAAAAAAGGATATTTTAGAAGCTTATAAAAAATTATCTGAAGATGGTGGTACTGAAAATATGAGTGTGGCTGTTCGTTCATCTGCTACAGCCGAGGATTTACCAGATGCTTCTTTTGCCGGCCAGCAAGAAACTTTCTTAAATATTACCGGGGAAGAAGATTTATTGGTAGCAGTTAAAAAATGTGTAGCTTCTTTGTTTACTAATAGGGCTATTTCATATAGACAAGATAAAGGTTTTGATCATTTCTCTATTGCTTTATCCGTAGGAATTCAAAAGATGGTTAGATCCGATAAAGGTAGTTCTGGAGTGATGTTTACCATTGATACAGAATCTGGCTTTGCTAACGCTATTTTGATTAATTCTATTTATGGATTAGGAGAAAATATTGTTCAAGGAAAAGTTAATCCGGATGAGTTTTATGTTTTCAAACCAACTCGAGCTATCTTGTCGCACTCCATTGGAAAGAAAAAAATAAAGATGATTTATAACACGGAGGAAGGTGCTGAGAGTCCTGTTGTGGATGTACCTGTCAACGACGAAGACCAACAAAAACAATCAATTACCGATGAGCAAGTTTTACAATTAGCAGATTGGGGAATGATTATTGAAGACCATTATAAGATGCCAATGGATATGGAATGGGCATTGGATGGAGAAGACGGAAAGCTATATATTGTACAGGCTCGTCCAGAAACCGTTCAGAGTCAAAGGGACGTGAATGTTATTGAGGAATATAGAATGAAAGAAAAAGGTGAGGTTTTGGTTGAAGGACAAAGTGTTGGTTGGAAGATTGGAGCTGGACGTGTTAATAAGATTTTAGGTGTAGACGGAATTAAAGAGTTTAATAAAGGCGAGGTTTTGGTTACCACCATGACTGATCCTGATTGGGAGCCTATTATGAAGATTGCTTCGGCCATTGTTACAGATAAGGGAGGAAGAACTTGTCATGCGGCGATTGTTTCCCGTGAGTTAGGAATTCCTTGTATCGTTGGGACAAATGATGTGACTGAAAAATTAAATTCCGGTGATGACGTGACAGTTTCCTGTGCAGAAGGTGAAAAAGGGAGGGTTTATAAAGGAATTTTAGATTTTAAAGTAACTGAAACAAAGATTGATAATCTGCCAAAACCAAATACTAAGGTAATGATGCATATTGGAGATCCTTCTTTGGCTTTTGCTTCTTCCTTTATTCCTAATGAAGGGGTTGGTTTAGCTAGATTAGAATTTATAATAAATAGTTCTATAAAGATTCATCCTTTGGCTTTACTTAATTATGATGATCAGGAGGAGGATGTAAAAAATAAGATTGATGAGCTGACTGTTGGTTACGAAGACAAGAGACAATTTTTTGTAGATAAATTAGCAGAAGGGGTTGGAACAATTGCGGCGGCTTTTCATCCTAAGGATGTAATCGTGCGTTTGTCCGATTTTAAAACAAACGAATATGCTAACTTAATTGGTGGAACTAAATATGAGCCAGTTGAAGCTAACCCAATGATGGGTTGGAGAGGAGCAAGCCGCTATTATTCAGAGGCGTTTCTTCCTGCTTTCCAAATGGAGTGTCAGGCTTTGAGTAAGGTGAGAATTAAAATGGGTTTGAGGAATTTGAAGGTGATGGTTCCAATTTGTAGAACTGTAGAGGAGGGGAAGAAAGTTTTGGAGATTATGGCTGAAAATAACTTAAAGAGAGGAGAAGATGGTTTGGAAGTCTACGTTATGGCAGAGGTTCCTTCTAATATAATTTTGGCAGAAAAATTTGCGGAAGTATTTGATGGTTTTTCTATTGGTTCTAACGATCTAACTCAATTTACTTTAGCTATTGATAGAGACTCAGCTGGAAATTTTGATGTGGAAGGAGTGGCTAATGAAAACAACGAAGCCGTAAAGATTTTGTTAAAAGAATTAATCACAAAGGCTAAGAAGTCAAAAACTAAAGTGGGGATTTGTGGACAGGCGCCGAGTGATTATCCTGAGATTGTTGAATTTTTGGTTGAGTGTGGGATAGATAGTATTTCTTTGACTCCGGATACCGTAATTAAAAGTACTCAGGTTGTTTATGACACTGAACAGAAATTAAAGAAAGGAGGTTTGTTTAAAGGTTTAAAGAAAAAATAGTCTTATGGAAAGTATTCAAGAGTGTAAAGCAAAAAAGATAAGAGATTCTCGAGGGGAAGAAACAATTGAAGTTAAAATTTCCACAGGTGATTTTTCAGCAGAAGCTTCTGTGCCTGCTGGTAAATCAACTGGTTCAAGGGAAGCTGTAGCTTTGTCTGCTGATGAAGCGATGAAAAGTGTTAATGAGGTTATTGCGCCTGCAATAATAGGTAAGATGGTTAGTGTTGCTGAAATTGATAAATTTCTTTTGGAATTGGATGGGACTGAAAATAAATCAAAATTAGGTGCCAATGCTATATTAGGTGTTAGTATTGCTGTTTTAAGACTAAGCGCTCAGATAGCTGGTAATCATTTATGGCAGTATATTCAATCACTTGGAGCCTGCCTACCGGACAGGCAGGGTTCAACCCTGCCTACCGGACAGGCAGGCTCCAAGGATTTTGGGGATAACTCGGTTAAGTTTCCAAGGTTGTTTGTAAATGTTTTAAATGGGGGAGCCCATGCTGATTTTAGATTACCTTTCCAGGAATATATGTTTGTTCTGGGAAATGGTTTGAATGTGGAGGGGCCTTTTAATCAATTGCAGGTTCTTTTTGAACAATTAAAGAAAAAATTAGAAGGGGATAATAAAGAAACTCAAATGGGGGATGAAGGTGGTTTTTCTTTTAAATCTGATAATATCGAGGAACCATTTGAAATATTATCTAATTTGCATAATAGTTTGGCGATTGATGTGGCTGGAGGAGAATTTTTTGAAGATGGTCAATATAATGTTTCAAATAAAAAATATTCTTCTGATGAACTGTTGAGTGTTTATGAAGATTTAGTTAAGAAGTTTCCTTTGGTAAGTATTGAAGATCCTTTTGATGAAAATGATTTTGCAGGGTTTAAAAAGATTACAGAAGAATTGGGGGATAAAATAATGGTGGTGGGGGATGATTTAACTACAACTAATTCTAAAGAAATCAAAAAGTTTATTGATGAAGGGTTGATGAATTCTGTTTTGATTAAACCTAATCAGATTGGGACGGTGACGGAAACTCTGGAGGCTATTAATTTAACTCATGAAGCAGGTTTTAAAACAATTGTTTCTCATCGGTCTGGTGAGACCAGGGATTCTTTTATTGCAGATTTGGCGGTGGGAGTGGGTGCCTATGGAATTAAAGCGGGGGCTCCTAGTCAGCCAGAAAGGGTTGTTAAATATGGAAGGTTGATAGAGATTGAAAAAGAAATGGGCAAGTGTTAAAGTACGGGCAATGATATTTCATATTATTACAATTTTTCCAGAGTCGTTTGATTCATATTTAAGTGAGTCTATTTTGGCGAGGGCCATCAGAAATAAGAAAATACAGGTTAAATTTTATAACCCTAGAGACTTTACTAAAGACGGTAAAGTAGATCATAAACCCTATGGAGGAGGTCCTGGAATGGTGATGAAGGCCGAACCTGTGATTAAAGCTATCAAGAAGGCTGTGGGGAGAAAAAAGAGCGTTAAGATGTTGTTTCTTTCCCCTGGAGGTAAGTTATTTGATAATGTAATGGCCAAGAAGCTTTCAGGTGGCTATAAAGATATCGTAATTATTTGTGGTAACTATGAGGGAATTGACGCTCGTGTGAAAAAAGCTTTCAGGGCTCAGGAAATTTCTATTGGGAATTATGTTTTGACTGGAGGTGCTTTGCCAGCCATGATTATGATTGATGTGATTTCTCGACAGGTGGAGGGGGTATTAAATAAAATGGAATCTTTGGAAGAAAACCGAGTATCTAGTTCAGAAGTCTATACTCGTCCTGAAGTAATTAAATTTAAAAATAAAAATTATAGAGTACCTAAAGTGCTTTTGTCTGGCCATCACAAGAAGATTGAGGAGTGGAGGGAGGGGAAATAATTTCTTATTAACCAGATGTAGTGTAATTTTTTCTGCGAGTGTATAATTTTACTATCAACATACCAAGAAGGGCATATACAATTGGGGCAAGTAAATAACTAATTGATGGATGAATAAAAAAGGTGATTAATATTACAGGAAATATGATTAAGTTACCGATATCACCGAAAAAACCCACCTTAGAACATAAATCTGGAAATTCTGAGCAAGAATTCGTATCTACATCACGTATTTCTCCTGGTAAATTTTTAAACTGTTGAGTTAATTGTGCATCTAAATTAAGACTGTAGTTAACGGATATTGATCCAACTAAACCTATTGTAAAAAACAAAACTGGGATAATATATTTTTTCATAAATAATAATTATTATTAGATATATTATACTACAAAATAAGGTAACGTCTAAATAAAAATTATAGAGTACCTAAGGTGCTTTTGTCTGGTCACCATAAAAAGATTGAGGAGTGAAAGCAAAGGAAGTAGTAGGTGTTATATTAAGTAAAACAGGGTGAGCCTTTGGTTCGCCCTGTTTTTTTATATTCTTTATAATTTTTTCAAATTAAGTTACCATATAACTAAGATGAAAAAATATACTTATGTTGGAGTTTACGCTTTAATTAAAAAAGCGGATAAAATTCTTTTAATTGAAAAATCAAGAGGTCCTTATATTGGTAAATTAGATTTGCCAGGGGGAGGTTTTGAATTTGGAGAGTCCTCTTTAGAAACTTTGCACAGGGAAGTAAAGGAAGAAACAGGTTTGACTGTTAAAGAAGCTAATCTGGTGGATGTTTTATCTCAAACCACTGTTTATACCAATCAAGACAATGAAGAAAAAACAATTCACCATATTGGGGTTATTTATAAAGTTGAAGTGGAGCCTAATGAAGATAAGTTGAAAGATTTTGCTGATGGGGAAGATTCGTTGGGGGCTAAGTGGGTAGAAATTTCTTCTTTGAATAAAGATGGTGTTTCGCCTTTTGTGGGTCGTGGTATTGAATATTTGATTGATTAATAATTTTATTTTTATGATATAATTATTTTAATGATAAGAAAAAAGATTGTCGTTCTTCGGGGTGGTCCCAGTTCTGAATATGATGTCTCTCTGAATACAGGGGCTGAGATACTAAAAAATTTATCTGATGATAAGTATGATTTGTCTGATGTTTGTATAACGAAAGGGGGCGAGTGGTATTTAAGGGGGATGAAGGTAATGCCTGTGGACGTTTTACCTCAGGTTGATTTAGTTTTTAACGCTATGCACGGTGAATATGGTGAGGATGGCAAGGTTCAGCGTATTCTAGATACTTTTGATGTACCTTACACTGGTTCTCGGTCAATCCCTTCTGCTGTGGCCATGAATAAGATGTTATCTAAACAGGAATTTAAGAAAAGGGGAATTAAGGTTCCTATAGATATTGTTTTGAATAAAGGCGATCATGATGTGGCTGAGATATTTAGAACTTTCCCAATGCCGGCTATTGTAAAACCTGTTAACGCTGGTTCATCTTTGGGGATAGGTATTGCTAGGACGGCTAGTGAGTTACAACAAGCTCTTGAGAATGCTTTTGCAGTAGCTGATAAAGTTTTGGTTGAAGAATATATTGATGGTAAAGAGGCAACCTGTGGAGTAATTGAAGGTTTCAGAGGAGAAGAGGTTTATACTTTATTACCTATTGAGATTAAGCCTAAGTCAGTGAATAGTTTTTTTGATTACGATGCAAAATATAGTGGGGAATCTGAAGAAATTTGTCCCGGTAACTTTACGATTGAGGAAAAGGTTGAAATACAGAAATTAGCTAGACAAGCTCATCAAGCTTTAAGTTTGCGTCATTATTCTCGTTCAGACTTTATTGTGACGCCTCGCAGGGGTATATATTTGCTGGAAACTAATTCATTACCGGGTTTAACAGAAACTTCTCTTTTGCCTAGATCATTAAATGCGATTGGTTGTAGTTTGTCTGATTTCCTCGATCATTTAGTTCAATTAGCTGAAAAATAAGGGTAATTATCCCACTAGAGATTGCAGAAGTTTCTCTTCTTATTTCTAACGGGACTAATTTACTTTTTGGTTAGGTTGTGTATAATTTATCTTGTATTTGTTTTGGGCCAGTAGCCCCTCACTCAGAAACTTTTATATTATGTTCTTTGTATATATTTTAAAAAGTAAAAAAGATGATAGTATCTATATAGGTTATACAAATGATCTGAAAAGGCGTGTTGAAGAACATAATGGTGGAGAAAATAAATCTACCAAATTCAAAGCTCCTTTTGAGCTCGTTTATTACGAAGCTTATAAATCTCAGTCTGATGCTAAATATAGAGAGTCTAATCTAAAAAGGTTTGCTCAAGCGTACTCGGCTTTGAAGGGTAGAGTGAAAAATAGTTTAGCATAGTAAAAGTTCTGAGTGAGGGGCCAGTAGCTCATCTGGTAGAGCGCCGCACTTGCACTGCGGAGGTGGCGGGTTCGAGTCCTGTCTGGTCCACAAAAGTAAAAAGAGATATCCGAATGGTTATCTCTTTTTTCTTTCTTTTGTGAGAGGTTTTGAGTGGGATAGGTAGGGGATTGGGGTTTGGAAGGGTTGGGGATTTGGGGTAGAATGGAAATAGAAATTTAGGGAACTTATTAATTAATTTTATATTAATATGGCTAGTGATAAAGACACAAATATACAAATTCTTAAGGATCTACTTATAGATTTTAGAGATAAAAGAGATTGGAAACAATTTCATGATCCCAAAAATATTGCGGAGGCTATTTCTATAGAAGCAGGGGAATTGCAAGAACTTTTTTTATGGAAAGACAAGGAAACAGTTTCTAAAGAAATTGAAAATAAGCCTGAATTTAAAGAAAGAGTGGGGGAAGAACTTGCGGATGTCTTTATTTTTTGTTTGAACTTTGCAAATTCCATAGATTTGGACATTGCAACGATTGTAAAAGATAAGATTGAAAAATCTGATAAAAAATATCCTGCCGAAAAAGCGAAAGGTAACGCTAAGAAATATACAGAACTATAAATTTATGAGTAATATCACAACTTTTAAATTTAATAAAGAAGGTTTTGAAGAATTAAAAAAACATCGCAGAGGTCTGGATTGGCCTGTTGTGTATATTATTGAAAATAATAAGGAAGCATATATTGGCGAAACTATAACAGCATTTAATAGAAGTAAACAACATTATAAAAATCCAGAAAGAAAGGAATTGAACAATATTCATATCATTACAAATGATAATTATAATAAATCAGCTATTTTAGATATTGAATCTTCACTTATTCAATATATGTCTGCGGATGGTGTAAAGATCTTACAAAATTCAAATAGAGGTTTAAAAAACCACAGTTATTATGATAGGGAAGAATATAAGAAGGAATTTACTGGAATTTGGGATCAATTAAAGAAAAAAAAGATTGCAAAAAAAGAATTGCTAGATATTAAAAATAGTGATCTTTTTAAATATTCACCATATAAATCTTTATCAGAGGATCAAAATGAATTTGTAGAGAAAATTTTTAAAGATATAAAAAATAATAGAGCAAAAACATATATTGTTAATGGACAACCTGGAACAGGTAAAACAGTACTTGCAACATATTTAGTTAAATATTTAAAAGAACATAAAGATACAAAGCATTTAAAAATTGCTCTAGTTATCCCGATGAAGGCTTTACGTAGCACGATAAAAAATGTTTTTAAAAATATAAAAGGACTTAAGGTAAATATGGTAGTTATTGCTAACGAGGTAGCTCATGGAGATTATGATTTAGTTATTGTGGATGAAGCACACCGACTTAAAAAAAGAAAAAATCTTGGAGCTGCTTTTCGAGCTTTCGATAAAGTAAACAAAATACTTGGTTTAGATAAGAAATCAACCCATATAGATTGGATAATTAAAAAATCTAAATATCAGGTATTTTTTTATGATAAAAATCAAAGTGTCATGCCCACAGACGTTGATCCTGAACAATTTGATAAATTGAAAGATGTTATCAAATATGATCTGACGACTCAGTTAAGAGTGCAGGCAGGCGAAAAGTACATAAGATTTGCAGAAGATTTATTAAATTTAAGAGACAATGAAGATGGTTTTGGTGAACATGATTTTAAATTATATGATGATCTTTCTAAAATGGTTAACGATATAAAAAGAAAAGATAAAGAACTTGGGTTGTGTAGAATGGTGGCTGGTTATGCTTGGCCGTGGCTATCCAATCCGGACAGACATGATAAACCAGCTGAGTATGATATTGAGGTTGGAGATTGTAAATTAAGGTGGAATAGTACAGCAATAGATTGGGTTAATTCGCCAAATGCAATTAATGAAGTCGGGTGTATTCATACGACACAAGGTTATGATTTAAATTATGTTGGAGTAATTATTGGTCCAGAATTAAAATATGACCTAGATACTAAAAGTATGTATATAGATAGAAATGAATATCATGATAGGAACGGACGGGCAGGAGTTACGGATGATAAAGAATTGAAGAGGTATATTATAAATATATATAAAACATTATTGACTAGAGGGATTAAGGGAGCTTACGTTTATATTGTAGATGACGATTTAAGAGATTGTTTTGAAGGATTTATATCAGGAGAAGCTTTTATCAAACAAGAAAAAAAAGTTTCTACAGGGCTTTCGATTAAAGATAGAATTGTGGATGTAATTGATACTATAATGATTCCTCTTGTAGGAACTGCTCCTTGTGGAAATCCTGTCTTAGGTGAAGAAAATAGAGAAGATGATATTGCTGTTGATAAATCTAAAATAAAATTAGGATTTGATTATTTTATTCTTCGTGCTGAGGGTGATTCGATGAACCTTGCAGGAATAGAAGATGGGGATCTTGTCTTGTGTAGGCAACAATTAAAAGCAGACACCGGGGACAGGGTTGTTGCTTTGCTCGGAGATAACGTTACTATCAAAATGTATGATAAAAAAGATGGGAGGAGGATACTTTTGCCTAAGAGTACTAATTCTGTTCATCAATCAATTATTCCTGG
>Ga0075122_10002802_pt1 | contig 11320 bp, 7 predicted proteins | sample AntAceMetag02UKB_FD_69790 | JGI IMG/M metagenome (GOLD analysis project Ga0075122, IMG submission 69790) | Saline lake microbial communities from Ace Lake, Antarctica - Antarctic Ace Lake Metagenome 02UKB | ecosystem: Environmental > Aquatic > Non-marine Saline and Alkaline > Saline | place... | reverse complement strand
TGTTAAAGATGTTACTAAAGTTACCCCCCCCGTACCCCCGCCCGCAACCCCCGAACCAACCAAGGGCTTTCTTGCAAAAATTACAAAAACTCCAAATTCTGCTTTTGGCGGAATAGCTCAAGGGGCAGCGTGGGGAGGAGCCGTTTATGGAGCAATAAAATTAGTAGGACCAATGGTTACAGAAGATGAGGCTATGGTAAACGCACTTTCAACGTCTTTAGGGGCGGGAGTCTTTGTTGGAAGGTCGGTTGCAAATTATTTAGCAATGGGGCATGGGGCGGAAGGTATAGCTGCCGTAGGAGAAACCGCCGCAACTCCAGGAAAACTTTTAACAATGTCCCCAGGAACAGCAGGTTTCGTTACAGGTGGATTAGTAACAGTAGCAATATTTTTAGTGATGTATAAAAAAACTACAACGGAAGTAATTCAATTTAGCTGTCAGCCATGGGAAGCACCAACTGGAGGAAATAGATGTGAGGAATGTAATACTCAAGGAGATTTACCATGCTCAGAATATCAATGTAGAAGTCTAGGTCAATCTTGCCAATTAATAAATCAAGGAACATCTGAAGAATCTTGCGCATGGTTAAATAGAGGAGATGTAACACCTCCAGTAATCACAGAGTGGGAAGATGCGTTATCAGTAGATTTCACGTACGAACCTGGAACATTTGTAAGTCCAGGAGATAGAGGTGCAAGAATAGTTTATGATAAATCAAGCGATGGTTGCATACCAGCTTACACGCCACTTTCATTTGGAATAAACGCAGATGAACCAGCAAGATGTAAAATAGATTACCAAAGAAAAGCAAACTTCAGTCAAATGGAATTCGATTTTGGAGGAAGTAATTTATACAGATACAATCATACACAAGTTTTATCATTACCGGGACCAGATGCAGCAGAAGAAGATTCGCCAATTTTAGAAAATGACGGAGAATTTGAATTATTCATTAGATGTATTGACGCAAACGGATATGGAGATCCTACAAATAGAGTAAGCGGAGGGGAAGGAGTTTCAAATACTGCAAGTTTCGTTTTCCAGTTCTGCGTAGATGACGGCCCAGATACAACTCCACCAATAATTGTAACAACAGATATAATAAGCGGAATGCCAATAGCTTACGATACCGAATCAACAGACATAAAACTTTACACAAATGAACCGGCAACATGTAGATGGAGTAGAATAGATCAGTCGTACGAAGATATGGAAGAACCGATGGTTTGCTCTTCAAACGTTTTAGAAATGAATGCACAAATGCTTTACGAATGCTACACAACACTTTCAGGATTAAAAAATAGAGAAGAAAATAATTTCTACTTTAGATGTGAAGATCAACCAAATATAGCAGAAAATGACAGAGCAAGAAATCAACAATCCTACGAATTTTCGTTAATCGGAACACAGCCTTTAGTTTTAAATGAAGTTGGGCCAAATGGAACAATAAAAGATTCAACAGATGTAATACAAATAACATTAGAAGCAAAAACTTCAGCTGGTTATGACGAAGGATTAGCTACTTGTTATTATAGTGAAGATGGAGAAACAGATAGTTATATAGCATTTTATACAACAGGAAACGCGAACGGCGAGCACGAGCAAGATTTATATCTAGCAGAAGGAGCTTATTCGTATTTCATAAAATGCATAGATTTGGGTGGAAATTCAGACATGGAAGAAGTAAGTTTTATTGTTGAGTCAGACGGAGATACTCCATTAATTTCAAGAGCATATAAAGAAGAAACCTACTTAAAGTTAATAACATCAGAACCTTCAGAATGTGTATATTCAAACGATGATTGTAATTATTTATTTGACGATGGTCAGAAAATGACAGTAGTAGATGAAAATGAACATTTTACGAATTGGGATACAAAGGCAAATTATTATATTAAGTGTCAAGACGAATTCCAAAATCAACCAGAACCAAATGAATGTTCAATGGTCATAAGAGCAATAGAAGATTTTGAGCAGGAATAAAATTTATTTTAGATGACTACTTTTTTATTTTATTTTTAACTTTGTAGTCACCCTTTTTCGGAATATATTTTTTCTTATAATTTTTATCTTTTTTCTTTCCACCAATTACCCCCAATGCATCAGCATGGGAGGACGCCCGGAGGTGCCTACCGCCAACCTTTCTTTGAATCTTTCCAACTCCCCCGCCAACTTTTCTCTTCTCTCCTTTACTTAAAACGTGAATTTTACTTCCCTCTCCCCCGCCAACCTTTCTTTGAATCTTTCCGACTCCCCCGCCAACTTTTCTCTTCTCTCCTTTACTTAAAACGTGAATTTTACTTCCAACTCCCCCGCCAACTTTTCTCTTCTTTTCCTTTTCTACTTTCCATTTTTCTTTTTTAACATTTTTAAAATTATTTTTATGAATTTTCTTTTTATCCCCGAGTGAACTTTCCTTAATTTTTTTGACAGTTTTGTCATATTGTTTTACTAGAAATTCAACCATTGGCCTAAGATTTTGAGAAAGAGAATATTCTTTCAAGCATCTATAATATTCTTTCCGATTTTTCAACAGAATATTTATCGGAGGATAATGTTTCTTAAATAAAATATAATTCAAAAGAAGTCTACCAACTCTACCATTTCCATCGACAAAGGGATGAATATATTCAAACTGATTATGGATAATAGCAGCCAAAACAAGAGGTTTAAACTTATTCTTATTTTCATTGTGCCAAACAACCATGTCGCGCAAAGCATCGCTAACTTGTTCTTTGGGGGTTCCAGAATGAATTATATTTCCACGAGAATCACGAATAATAACATTAACATTTCTAAGCTTTCCAGCATAAGACTTTGAACCAAAAAAACACATATGATGAAGTTTCAAAATAAGCTTCAAGGAAATTTCCTCATTTGTTTCACGAATAAAATCAACGGCCTCGGCAACACCAAGAGTTTCAATTTCTTCAGGATCACTTCCCTTCTTTTTATAATCAAGTATATCTTTAACTTCAGCTAAGTCAATGGCGGAACCTTCAATAGCATTAGTATTAAAAACAAATTCATCTTTAAATTCATCCCAATCATTAGGCGTTAAATGAACAACTTGGACCTTCTTATCAAAATTATTCAAAGATTTCATTTCCCGCTCACTCAAAGAAAAATCAAAAACCTCCGTATTCATTGATTCAATTTGCGTAAGCATTGCCTCTCCCGCAATTCTTTTCCTTCTATTAATCTCATCCTTAGTCAAATTAACCCCCAAATACTTTCTTATCTTATTTATTTTACCGTCCTTTCGGTACGAATGAGACAAATAATACTTAACGTTCTTATCAATTTTTTGTTTTTCAATAAACATACAATACACCTAGGTGACTACATTTTAAATAAGTTTTGAATTTGTAGTCATCCGTTTTTTTAGAATATTGGTGTAATTGATTTAAAAATAATAAAAAATATAGAATAACCTATGTTGATTAATATAGGAGTTATAATTTTCACAAAAGAAGTATGATAAAGTTATTAGAATTGTAAAATCAAGGAAAATACAAAAAGTAACTATAATTATTTAAACCCTTATGGTCAAGATGTTACATGAGAATCTGCCATCTGGATAGTCTTGATATAGAAGAAAAAGAAAAGCTACTAAAAAGATCTTCGGAAAAATATAAAGAAATTTTACCACAAGTGTTGGATATTTGTAGAGAGGTGAAAAATAAAAAAGATTCTGCGGTAATTGGTTTTATAGAAAAGTTTGACAATATAAAAATTGACTCTCTCGTGGTTGAAAGACAAGAAATAGAGAATGCGTACAAGCTTGTTTCAGATGAGTTTATAGAATCAGTTAAAATATCTATAAAAAATGTTAAGAAATTTCACGAATCTCAAATACCAAAAGTAGAAATTATTGAGGTATCTGAGGGTATAAAATGTTGGAAGATATTTCGTCCTATACAAAAAGTTGGCTTATATATTCCTGGAGGAAGAGCTCCTTATCCATCTGGAGTTATTATGAACGGTGTTCCTGCAAAAATAGCTGGATGTGAAGAAATTATTATGTGCGCACCTCCAAATAATGATAATACAATAAATCCATTTACTCTTGTAGCTGCCGACCTAGTAGGTATAAAAAAAATATTCAAGATAGGTGGAGCACAAGCAATTGCTGCTATGGCATATGGTACAGAATCCGTCCCAAAGGTATATAAGATATTTGGGGCTGGAAATCTTTATGTTACTGCGGCCAAAATGAGTGTTTTTGGACAGGTCAACATTGATCTTCCAGCTGGGCCTTCTGAGGTTTTCATAATAGCAGACGAGACAGCAAACCCAAAATTTGTAGCAGCAGATTTACTTTCTCAGGCCGAACACGATGTCAATGCGGCCCCAGTATTATTAACTACTAGCGAAGAATTAGCGAAGCAGGTTGAAGATGAGGTACTTATTCAATCAGAAAACCTTGCAACAAAATCTACTATAGAAAAATCAATGAAAAATTATGGCACTATCTTAATATGTAAGAATATTAAAGAATGTATTGATTTTACAAATGAATATGCACCAGAACATTTAGAGATCATGACAAAAAACTATGAAGATGTCTTAAAGGAAATTAATAATGCTGGATCTATATTTTTAGGAGACTATTCTTCTGAGCCCGCAGGAGATTATGCTTCAGGTACAAATCATGTTTTACCCACTGGAAGATGTGCAAAAATGTTTTCCCCCCTCTCCTTGGATTCATTTCTAATTAGACCAACTGTTCAGATTCTTTCTAAGGAGGGTCTATCGTCTATAAGAAAAGCTATTACTAATTTGGCTGACGCAGAAGGTTTTGTGGCACATAAGAATGCCATTGAGAAGAGGTTCGAATAAATGAGTAACTTGATGGTTTTTGATAATGATGGAGTGTTGCGTGATGAAAAAATGCCAATACTCGAAGATTGCATAAATAATCCGAACATTTTTATTAAAGTTATTTAAAGACTTTATTCCTCCTTTGTAATTCCTCAAAAACATCCTCAAGGCCAATATTGGAAGAGACCATTTTTACCAATAAAAAATACATAACATCTGCCAATTCCCAGGTCAATTCAAAACGATTTTTAGCCCCAATTACCTCAATAGATTCTTCAGTTATCTTACTATTAAGAAATTCTTCGTCATCAAGAAGTTTTTTAGTAAAAGACCGTAAATCAGTTCCAGATTTTTTACTTTTAATAATTTCAATTAATCTTTCAAAATCAAATTTAAGGGTTTCTCCAAAGCAACTATAATTTCCGGTGTGGCACGAAAGGCCTTTTTGCTCAACTATAAATTCAAGAGCATCTCCATCGCAGTCAGACAAAATTTTAAGAACTTTTTGAGTATTTCCAGACGTAGCACCCTTTTTCCACAACTCTTGCCTACTACGACTATAATAGCACCCACAGCCACTATTAACGGTTTCAGTCAAGCTATCTTTATTGGAATAAGCCAACATAAGAATATTTCCAGAAGTATTTTTAACAACAGTAGGAATGAGTCCATTCATTTTTTCAAAGTCCAAATCATTAGGAGTTTCTAATTTTTTCTCCCCAATAACAACCAAATCACTTTTAATTATTTTTTCATAAACTTCAAGATCGCACTCATTAATAGATTTACCAGAATAAACAATTTCTATAACTAATTCACAAAGCCCTTCTTCAAACGCTTCCTCAGTAGCCCCGCCAAGATACATAACAGTGCAATCAAGTTTGAAATTAGATTTCAATTTAACCAAGTACTTTTCAACAATATTTTTGTATTTTTTATTCGCACATATTCTAACTTTTTTTGGCAAATCTTTTATTTCCTTACCTTTCGGCCCAAGTAGGCAAAATGTCGGCTTTCCAAACATGGCAGATTCGTCAGTCCATGGAATTTTTTCAATAATTTCGATTTGAGAATCTGGGTTACCAAGTTTATAATCAAGAAACAAATCCTCTCCAGTTATTCCGATTGTTTTCTTTCCAAGATTAATCATTTCATTAACACAACTAGGGACATCTTCCCCGCGAACTATAATTTGACGAAGTTCTTTAAATTTTTCTTTACTCACATCTCTACAAAAAGCCAATCCAGAATTTTTTGGAACAATGAATAGAATCAACACTTAAGGTGTTGCCCTCACTAATATTTTTCATACATTTCATTTCATTTCCTCCAACTTAACAAATTTCTCCTCTCCACTCCCCATATCCCGAACTTTAAACTCACCCTTCTTCACTTCTTCACTCCCAACGAAAATAACTTCGGAAATATTTTTTGAATTTGCATAATCCATTCCCTTTCCAATTTTACCAGTCCATAAATAAACACTTCCGCTTTCTTCTCGAAGTTTCGTCACAATTCTAATAGCTTCTTTATCTTCTCCAATAGAAATAACCATTTTTTTATTATTGGAAATTTCGGTTTTCATTAAAATTGCAAGTCTGTCAAGTCCAAAGGCATACCCAAAACATTGAGTGTTATTAAAAAAGTAAGCTCCGCCCCCGCAAATTGTTTCTTTCATCCCCTTAGTCTTTACTTCAAAAACCGTTCCATTGTAATAACTAAGTCCACGAGCCAAAGACGGGGAAAACTTAATTTTAACATTAAACATTTTACAATATTTTTTTAATTCTTTTATTTCAGAATACGCTTCATATTTAGAAAATTCTTTTTCATCTTTTTCAAAAATATCAATAACTTTTTCAGCGCCAAATTGCACAAGTTCTTCTTTAACTTCTTTTTTAGTTTTTTTATCTAATTTATCTATAATTCTTATAACATTGCCAAAATCTTTTTCATCAACCCCAGCTTTTCCTAAAATTTCATTAATGAGTTTTCTATTATTAACATAAATTACAAAATCAATTTTCAATTCATCCAAAACTTTTTTAACCGTAGTTAAAACTTCAGCTTCATCAATTGTCTTAGATCCAATAACGTCCAAGTCGCACTGCGTAAACTGCCTAAATCTATTTTCACTAATCGGTTCATCACGAAACACTTCTCCAATCTGATATCTCTTATACGGCATTTTCTGACCCTTCATAATACGTTTCAACTGAAAAGTTGACTCGTACCTAAGAGCAAGTTTTCTTTTCCCACGATCTTGAAGTCTATATATTTCACTAACAGCTTCATCATCAGAGTTCTCTCCTTTAACAAATTCCTCATTTTCTATTATCGGAGTTTCTGCTGGCTCAAATCCATAAGATGAAAAAATCTCAGAAATAACTTTCCTAATATAAGCACGCTTCTCTGCTTCTTCTCCAATAAAATCCTTAAATCCTTTTACTAAATCTACTTTCATTTAATCATCTCCATGTTATTTATTTTAAGTATGCCATCTTTAAAAAACTTCTCTGATTCCCAGCCCTCGTTCGTCGCGGAAGGTGAGCGTATTCTGGAATTTAGAATAAATGAGCAAGGCGAATTTAAAGAAGATTCCACAAATCGCGAATTGCGGAGTTGAAAACTCCCGAGTTTCGCTTGTTTTTTTAAAGAAAAACAAAAGCGGAAGGAGGGAGTTGAACCCTCGTTGCCCGGACCACAACCAGACGTAATAACCGTTATACCACAACCGCCATTTAAGTTTCTATCTCTAGAATATGATTTTGGATTAAAAAGCTTACTATTTGAATTATCTGAGAAATTTTTACTTTCAAGGAAGGAGGGAGTTGATGTCTCAGCAGAGATTATCCCCGGTGGGAAACCCTCGTTGCCCGGACTCTCAACCTGACTAATAACCGGTATACTCTCAACCTGACATTTTAAGTTTCTATCTCTAGAATATGAATTTGGATTAAAAAGCTTACTATTTGAATTATTTATAAAATTAAAGTCACGACTAAAAAAACCTTCACTTGAAATGATGGGGACGCCCCCAAGTTTTAATTGTCATATAGTATTTAGAATTAATTCGGTTTAAATATTTTTCCATTTCCCAAAACCCCTCACAAACTTTTAGACTCTCCGCCCAAATAATTTCTAAAATAAACCTGCTTCCCCTTAAAATACATTTTCTCTTGCCCAACGAATCCAAGAATATCCCCCTTCCAACTATTAGTATATTTAAAATCTCCACCAACTAAAACCTCAGGCCCACGAGCCGGAAAATCTTTAGGCATTTTTTTAAGAGCTTTTTTTAATAATCCAAAACATTTCCCTGCAAGCTCTTCATATTCTTCAAACATTCCACCACGATAACTCATACACCAAACAACTTTTCCATCAAGCATAACAACCTCTTGACCACAATCAATAAGATTGCCATAATATTTATCAATGTAAATCCAATCACCTTTTTTTACAGTATATTCAACTCCGCCATTGGAAAATTTTCTAGGAACTGAAAGATTAGAAGCATAAGTTCTTTTCTTAGCATAAATTAAAAATTTTTTTAATTCTGTAACTTTCATATAAGTAAATCATAAAGATACTTTTTATAGTTTTCTTTCGCTCCCCGATTTGCTAAATTTTTCTGATGAAAAATTTAGTTATTATATTTCCCCCGCCACGACCCCGCTCTACTTCTATTTAGAAATTTTTTTTTACCCAACCCTCATTCGTTCGCTTCGACTCACCTATTCTATTTTTCCCCTCTCACTTTTAACTCCCAATACCAAACTCAAAAATAAATTTTTTCGTTCTCCACTCACTCACCCTAAACTTCAAACTCAAAAACAAACACTCCCAACTTTCTTTTGCTAACTTTTATTTTTAAGAAAAGTTGATATCCCACCACTACCTTTTTATAATCTTTTTTATTTGTAAAACAGAAGAGATGGAAGAAATATTTATACAACTAGCGCTGATTTTATTGACAGCTTTTATATGTTCATATATAGTCAGACTTTTCAAACAGCCAATAATAATAGGATACATCGTGGCAGGAATTATAATCTCGCCATTCATTTTAATGAGCGGAGTAACAACAAACGTAATAAAAACTTTCTCGGATTTGGGAATAGCATTTCTTCTTTTCATCGTAGGTTTACATTTAAATCCAAAAGTAATAAAAGAAATCGGAGGAGCCGCAATTTTAATCGGATGCGCACAAATATTTTTAACTTTTATTTTAGGATTTTTAGTTTCAAGTCTTTTAGGATATTCAATAATTGCATCAGTATATATAGCAATAGCAATATCTTTTTCCTCAACAATTATTATAATGAAGTTATTGTCAGACAAAGGAAAATTAGATTCACTGCCAGGAAAAATTTCAATTGGAATTTTAATTTTACAGGATTTAGTAGCAATAGGAGCCTTGATGATTATATCTTCTTTTTCAAACGGCGGGAACTTAAGTTCATTCGCACTAGAAAGCATTTTGACAGGAATAGCACTTTTAATTTTTGTAGGAACGTTAGGGTTTTTTATAATACCAAAATTAACTAGAAGCGTTGCAAGGTCGCAAGAATTACTTTTCCTTTTTTCAATCTGCTGGTGTTTCGTAGTGTCAGCACTTTTTACATTCTTCGGATTCTCAATAGAAATAGGGGCATTAATAGCAGGTGTGGTTTTATCAGTATCTCCATACAGCGTGGAAATAAGCGCAAAAATCAGACCATTAAGAGATTTCTTTTTAATAATATTTTTTATTATCCTGGGATTAAATATGCCAATAGATACAATATCGACAATTATTTATCCAGCATTAATTTTATCAGCAACAGTTTTAATCGGAAAGCCGTTAATTTTAATGACACTTTCGGCAATTTTCGGATATACAAAGCGAACAAATTTCTTAGTCGGAACAACTCTTGCACAAATAAGTGAATTTTCAATAATACTTTTAACTTTAGGAGTTGCAATAAATCATATAGAAAAAGAAGTTTTATCAGTAGTGGCATTAACTCTAGTAATAACAATTGTAGCATCGTCTTATTTAATAAGTTATTCAGGAAAAATTTACGATAAGATTTCAGGAAAGCTTTCTATGTTTGAAAGAAAGACTGCAAAGAAAAAACCAATAAAAAAAGTAAAAGTAGATGCAATTTTATTCGGATACAATAGAATAGGTTTTAGTATTTTAAGGGCATTAAAAAAAATAGGAAAAAAATATTTAGTAGTAGATTTTAATCCAGATGTTATTGGTAGTCTTTCAAAATACAAAATACCTTGCCTTTACGGAGACAGTTACGACGCAGATTTGTTAGATGAATTACCTTTAGGTAAAATACATTTGGCAATTTCTACAATTCCAGATTTTGAAATAAATTGTTTGTTAATTGAAAATATAAGAATGAAAAATGAAAAAGCAATAATTATTGTTAGGGCTCATCATATAGAAGAGGCATTAGAGCTTTACAAAAAAGGAGCAAGTTACGTTTTAACTCCTCATTTTTTAGGTGGGGAATATGTTGCAAAAATGATTTCAGAGTTGGACATAAAGAGATTAGGATATCGAAAAGAGAAAGCTAAGCATGTTAAAATGCTAGAAGAAAGATTAGGTAGGGGAGATATTCATCCAAGCGTCGAAAGAAATTAAAGTTTAATTATTCAATGCTAGAATTGTTTTTTTATTAGGAGTATCAAGACTATAAAATCGAGTTATAAACTTTTTTTCTTTGCCGCTTCTAAATTTTATAGTATGAAAAAAGGTTTCACTAGCTTCTACTCCAGAATAATAGGAAGGAATTTTTTGATCATTTACGCCAATCTCTCTGACAAAATAATGGTCATAAGATTTATCGGTGCCGATTTTAATAATTTCTTCTGCAACTTTTTTACAAACTAAATATGCATCCCAATCTGGCTTATTTTTTTTTGCATGCTCCTTTGCTTTGCTTTTAATATTTTTTCCAGGATCATCAGGATTCAAATAGCTATATTGTTTTTCTGCAGTAACAATCTCAGTGGGACTTTTATTTCTATTGTTAGATCTATTAATAACACTGGCTGCAATATTTTCGAGATAATTAATACTTGGAGTTTTTGCTCCATCTTCTCGAACATCTCTGCCTTCGGCATATAAAACCTCAGTCAAGAGTTCAGCCGTTTTATCTGTTTTAAATTTATCCTCAAATTGGTGAATACCTCCACTTAATGCAAAAACATTTTTATGATCCAATTTAATTGCTCTCTCTTTTACTCCGTTTTCTAATTTGTTTTCTTTATTGTCTCTCATATTAATTCTTTCTAAAATATTTCTTCTTTCTGTTTCTGCTCTAGAATTAAGTGGTCCGAATAAATAAGTTTCAGCATCTATGCTCTTATCAGAATCATATTTTCGATATAAAAAGCTAGGAAAATTTGGATATAATTTATTTTCATTATCTGGAATTTCTAATGCTGGGGCTTCCTTCTCTTGAGCTTTTTCCTTTTCTTGACTTTTCTCTT
>Ga0075122_10002801_pt1 | contig 11320 bp, 17 predicted proteins | sample AntAceMetag02UKB_FD_69790 | JGI IMG/M metagenome (GOLD analysis project Ga0075122, IMG submission 69790) | Saline lake microbial communities from Ace Lake, Antarctica - Antarctic Ace Lake Metagenome 02UKB | ecosystem: Environmental > Aquatic > Non-marine Saline and Alkaline > Saline | place... | reverse complement strand
AAGTGCAAATTAATTTCATGAACGGTTACAATGTAATAGTTGAAAAGGATGATTTCAAAGTAGGAGATGTAGTTGTACTAGAACTTCCAGAAAAGAAAATCATGGAGACATTTTCACTTGATAAAGATGTTTTGATATATCTTATAGGTGGAAAATACGTCGGAAGAACAGGCAAGGTTATTGAATTTGACAGTAAACATATCACATTCGAATCCGACAATGAAACACAGAAGACTGACAGAAGATACTCTTTTGTCATTGGTAAGGATAAACCAATAGTTAATGTTGAATAAAATGAACAAAATGAGAAATATTAGGATAGAGAAAATCACCCTAAATGTAGGTGCAGGAAAGGATCAGGGTAAACTTGATAGAGGGATGAAGCTCTTGAAAATGATTACAGGAACAGATCCTGTGAAAACAGTTACTATGAAAAGAGTTCCGACATGGGGGTTAAGGCCAAACCTTCCAATTGGATGTAAAATTACAATAAGAAAAAATACAAAAGAACTGCTAAAGAGATTATTATTTGCTAAAGAGTTCAGATTAAAAGAAAGTAATTTCGATAAGAGTGGAAGCGTATCTTTTGGAATCCACGAATATATAGAAGTAGAAGGAATTGATTACAATCACGATGTGGGAATGATGGGTTTTGAAGTAAGTATTACTTTAGAGAGACCAGGTTACAGAGTTAAAAGACGTTCCCTAAATCCAAAAAAACTTGGAAACAAGCACAAAATAACAAAAGAAGACGCTGTGGAATTCATGAAAAAAGAATTTAATGTTAAAACAGGTGAAGAAGAATGACTTCAAGTAATTATCGTAAGGTCCTAAAACAAATAAAAGCCAAACCGGCAAAGATGAGCAAGTTTCAAAAATACAACACTCCAAAGCAGAGAAGCTGCTCAATCCTGAAAAAAAGATGCAGAATTACCGGCAGAGTTGGTAGAGGATTGATAAACAAATATGGAATCAAGGTGTGCAGACAATCCTTCAGGGAAATCGCACGAAAAATTGGTTTCAAAAAATACTCATAGGTGAAAAAAGAATGTCCTTAAATGACCCACTCGCAAATGCGTTTTCAAAGATAGAATCTTATGAAAATTTAGGAAGAAAAACTGTAGAGTTAATTCCTTCCTCAAAACTTCTTAAGAACATACTAACAATACTTAACGAACTAGGTTACGTTGGCAGTTTTGAAGAAGTAGATGATTCCAGGGGGGGTAAAATAACACTCAACCTTATAGGAAAAGTAAACAAATGCGGTGTTATCAAACCAAGATTCCATTGTAAATTTGATGATTTTGAAAAATACGAGAAAAGATACCTTCCAGCAAAGGGTTTTGGAGTTATTTTCATATCCACTTCACAGGGATTGATGATTCATTCAAGTTCAAAAGAAAAAAAGATAGGGGGAAAGTTAATCGCTTACTGCTATTAAAATGGTTAAAGAGAAAAAAAAGATATTAGAAATAGAAACTGAAATAATCGAAGGAGTTGAAGTTAAGTTAGAAAGTGATATCCTTAATTTCAAAGGCCAAAAGGGAGAAAACAATAGGAAACTTTCCAACCCATGCCTTTCCATAGCAGTCAAGGATGGTAAAATAATTTTAAAATTAATTAAAAAACAATCTAAAAGCGAAGTAAAAATTCTCAAAACTTTCGTATCACACATAAAAAATCTTATGAAGGGAGTAAGTGAAGGTCACACATATAAATTAAAAATCTGTTCAGGTCATTTTCCTATGAACGTCACAACATCTAACAACGAATTTGTCGTTAAGAATTTTATAGGAGAAAAAATTCCGAGAACAGTTCCTATAACACAAGATGTTACAGTCAAAATTGAAGGTACAGAAGTCATCGTTGAAGGTGTAGACAAAGAAAAAACCAGTCAGATGGCAGCAAGGATAGAAGAAATGACTAAAAGACCAGGTTTTGACACAAGAATATTCCAAGACGGGATATATATTATCAATAAAGACGGAAAAGAAATTAAACACGATTAAAAATGACAACTAAAAAATTCACAAGACAAGACATTCATAAAAAACCAAGACTTTCGGATGTTTGGAGAAAACCACGTGGTTTGCAGTCAAAGCAAAGGTTGCAACATAAAGGTCACACGCCTATTGTTAAAACAGGATATGGTGCTCCAGCTTCAGTTAGAGGAAAACATAAATCAAATCTTATCCCAGTATTAGTTTCAAACATCAGCGAACTATCCAAAGTTAAAGTAGAAACAGAAGGAATTATGATCTCAGGTAATGTAGGAAAAAAGAAAAAAATTGAGATAATAAAAAAAGGTGTAGAACTTAAATTAACTTTCATAAATGTCAAGAAGCCAGAAGAATTCCTAAAAGAAATAGAAAAAGAAATAGAACAAAAGAAACAACAGAAAAAAGTGAAGGCAGATATAAAAGATAAGAAGAAAAAGGAATTAGAGAAAAAGGTTGAAGAGAAAAAGAAAGAAGAAGAAAAAAAAGAGAAGGAAGAAAAAGAACAACCAAAAGACGAAGACCTAGAAAAGAAAGAGAAAAAAGAAATGGATAAGGTCCTAACTAAGAAAGAGACGTGATTTTAATGAAACTCCAAGTTCAAAAAAGGCTCGCATCATCGATCATGAAAAGATCGAAGAAAAAGATTAGTCTAGATACATCCAGATTAGAAGACATAAAGGAAGCCATTACAAGATTTGATATAAAGTCATTGATTAAAGATAAAGCAATAAAAGTAAAACCTATCAAAGGTGCTTCAAAAGTAAGAACTAGGAAGCTTAAGGAACAAAAGAGTAAAGGAAGAAGATCAGGTCAAGGTTCAAGAAAAGGAAAATTTACTGCACGTTTATCAAAAAAAGAAATATGGATGAACAAGATAAGGAAGCAGAGAATATTCCTAAAAGAACTAAAGGACAAAGGAAAATTCAATTCACAAACGTATCGCCAGCTTTACAATAAAGCAAAGGGTGGATATTTCAGAAGTAAAAGACACATTAAACTTTACATTGATGAACACAATTTGGTGAATAAATAAGATGGGATCACAAAAAACATATGTAGTACCTCATAGAAGAAAGAGAGAGAACAAGACAAATTACAAAACAAGACTTACTCTTCTCAAATCAGGTATACACAGATTTGTTGCAAGGAAAAGCCTCAAACATATAACAATTCAAGTTATACAATACGAAGCAAAAGGCGACAAAGTGCTTTTCACAGTTTCATCTTCAGGATTGAAAAAATTAGGATGGAAACACAGTACATCAAGTATTCCTAGCGCTTACCTTACGGGCCTTCTTACAGGTAAAAAGGTAAAGAATATGAAAATAACAGAAGGGATATTTGACTTGGGATTACAACCTTCCATAAAAGGTTCAAGACTTTATGCAGCATTGAAAGGATTACTCGATGCTGGAGTAAATATTCCTGCTTCAGATAATATATTTCCTTCTAAAGAAAGAATAGAAGGAAAACATATTACCGAATATAAGAAAAATGACATCGAAAAAGATATAGAAGATGTCAAGAAAAAAATACTGGCATGATTAAAATGGCTGATAAAGAAAAGAAAGATTCAGAAGAGGTCAAGAAGACTTCAGAACAAGAAGAAGTAGCTACAAAGGAAACTACAGAAAAAGTAGCTACAAAGGAAACTACAGAAAAAGTAGCTACAGAAGAAGTTATCCCAGAAACCGCGGAAGTGGATGCGCTTGAAGAAGTTCCCAAGGATAAAGATCTTGATAAAGAAATAAAAGCAGTTACAAAGCTGGAAGAAGCCAAAGGTGCATGGAAACCTAAAACAGGTATTGGAAAAGATGTTAAATCAGGAGCAATTACAGATATTGATGAAATTTTAGATAAAGGAATGAAAATACTTGAATCGGAAGTTGTAGAATTTCTCCTCCCTGATATGGAAACAGATTTACTATTAATTGGCCAATCTAAAGGAAAATTTGGTGGTGGACAAAGAAGAGTTTTCCGTCAGACTCAGAAAAAAACCAGAGAAGGAAATAAACCACAGTTCGCTACTATTGCCGTTATAGGCGATAAAAATGGCCATGTTGGAATTGGATATGGAAAAAGTAGAGAAACAGTTCCCGCAAGAGAGAAAGCAATAAGAAAATCAAAACTTAATATATTCAAAATCAGAAGAGGTTCAGGTTCATGGGAATCAACTGCTACAGAACCTAACTCAATTCCATTTAAAGTTGTAGGAAACTGCGGTTCAACTGAAATAACTTTGATACCCGCTCCAAAGGGAACAGGTTTGTGCATAGAAAAAGAATGTGCGAAAATCTTAACTCTTGCAGGTATAGAAGATATATGGACAAAAACAAGAGGTCAGACAAAGACCAGAATAAATCTCATAAAAGCATGTGAAGATGCACTAAGAAAACTTTGTAATGTAAAGATTCTCCCAGGACATATCAAAGCTTTAAATATTGTCGAAGGAGCGAAAAAAGAAGAAGATGGTGTTGTAAATGAGTGAAACACCTATAAAAAAGGTTGAACTGATAGCTGTTGTTAAAGTAAGAGGGGAAATAAACACAAATACAGATATATTAGACACTCTTGCAATGTTAAGTTTGCATAAGAGGAATTTTTGTTCAGTACAAAAAGCAACTCCTTCAATTATGGGTATGATTAAAAAATGCAAGGATTACATTACTTGGGGTCCTATATCAGAAGAGACTCTTAAAGAACTCATAAAAACAAGAGCAGAGAAGAATCCAACTCAACCTGAAAAAACAAAGAAATTTTTCAGATTAAATTCTCCAAAAAAAGGATATGGAAGGAAAGGAATAAAAACACCTTTCAAACTTGGTGGCTCATTAGGAGACAGGGGAGAAAAAATTAACGATTTGATTAAAAGAATGCTTTAAAGAAGTGATAATTATGGTTGTTTACAAAAGAAAGAAAAACACACGCCAAAGAGCTCACACCACACATGGCTATGGATCTATGAAAAAGAATAGAGGCGCAGGTCATAGAGGAGGAAGAGGTAGAGCTGGAAGCGGAAAGAGAGGAGACGTAAAAAAACCAAGTCTTATGTGGAAGAAAGGCCATAAACATAAAGGTAGAGTTGGCTTCAAAACTTATAATCAAGAAGTAATTTCTCCAATTAATTTATCTTTTATTGAAAAGAAGATAATTAAATTAGTTGATAATAAAATTGCAGAGAAAAAAGGAGATACTTTTGTTATTGATTTGAAAAAAATAAAACATAACAAACTTTTAGGTACAGGAAAGGTAACATATAAATATGAGATAACAGTGGATTATGCTTCTAGTAAAGCGATAGAAAAAATAGAAAAAGCTGGGGGAAAAGTAATACTTCCTAAAGTAGATGTAGTTGCTAAAGAAGAAGCAGAACCTGAAAAGACTGCTTCGGAAGAATAAAAATGTCTTTATTTGACGATATCATCAACAACCTGCCGGAAGTTAAATCTCCGACACAAAAAAGGCTTTCTTTTAAGGAAAAGCTTAAGTGGACACTTATAGTTCTTGTACTATTCTTCATTATGGGATTTATTCCTTTATTTGGTATGGGTCAAAACGCATTATCACAATTCGAATTTATGTCTGTTATATTAGGAGCAGAATTTGGAAGTATAATCTCATTAGGTATAGGTCCTATAGTTACAGCTTCTATTGTGCTGCAACTATTAAATGGTTCAGGCATATTCAAATTCGATTTAACTACACACGAAGGGAAAAAGAGATTTCAGGGAATTCAGAAATTATTGGCATTTTTCTTCGTTCTGTTTGAAGGATGTATATATGTTTTCATGGGAGGCTTAGCTCCTACGGCGGTTGGTGATCCATTAAGCACTGGAATGGTGATGACAAGCGCATTGTACTTTAAGGTAGAGTTATTGTTAGTTTTTCAACTATTCCTTGGCGGATTACTGATAATGTATATGGACGAAGTTATAAGTAAATGGGGATTTGGTTCAGGTATAAGCTTATTCATTGCAGCAGGAGTCTCAAAAACTTTATTCATAAGATTATTCAGCTGGATACCAGCAACTGGTGTCAGTGGAACTGGAAGTTTTTCTTATTCAACTGGGGCGGTGTTAGCGTTGTTCCAAGCTCTAGGCCAAAATGACCCAGTTACTGCAGGACTGAAAATAGCGGGTATCATTGCAACTATAGTGGTCATTATAATGTCTGTTTACGCTCAATCTATGAAAATAGAAATACCATTATCTTTTGGAAGAATTCGTGGCCATGGTATAAGATGGCCTTTGAAATTCCTCTACACAAGTAACATCCCAGTTATTCTTGTTGCTGCTTTGATAGCAAATTTACAACTTTGGGCAACATTGCTTGAAAAATGGGGCAGACCATTATTAGGAACAGTTTCAGGAGAAGGATCTGGATTTATCAAATGGATAACAGTTCCAGGTGGTCAGGAAGGATTAGTTGGAGAAATATTAAAAAATACAGTTTCAGTGACGCATATCGGTCAGGCAGGAGGTTACCTCCTTCTCATGGTTGTTGGTTGTGTCATTTTCTCATGGTTTTGGATGCAGACTGCAGGTATGGATTCAAGATCACAAGCGAAGCAGATGATGGCTTCAGGTTTACAGATTCCTGGCTTTAGAAAAGATCCAAGAGTATTAGAAAGACTGTTAGATAGATATATCGGCCCTCTTACAGTTATGGGGGGAATTGCAATAGGTATATTAGCTGCGGTTGCAGACCTATCAGGAGCTCTCGCAAATGGAACAGGAATATTACTTACAGTCATGATTATATTCAATCTTTATGAAGAAATCGCAAAACAACACATGATGGATATGAACCCAATGATGCGGAAGTTTATGGAATGAGCCTCTTAAGAAGCTCCGCGAATTAAAAATTCGTGGACGCCAAAGGAGCCTCGGGAGAAAAGTGCGACATTCGCTGCGCTCAGTCCCACACAAAAAGGAGATAAAAAATGGTAATGTTTGAATTTTTTGACCCACTGTTTGACCCACTACTTGAGATAGGAGCATTCTGGGCAATTTTCGTTATTTCTTTAACACTATCAGTTATCATAACTATTATCTACAAATTAATGACGGACCAAAAAGAGATGAAAGAGCTCAAAGCGAAAACAAAAGAGTATCAAAAAGAGATGAAAACTCTCAAAGATAATCCGAAAAAGATGATGCAGATTCAAAAGGAATCGATGTCAATTAATAGCAAATACATGATGAAGAGCATGAAACCAACATTGGTTACGTTTCTTCCAATTATTATTATATTCGGATGGTTAGGAGCAAATTTAGCTTACGAACCAATCCAACCAGATGATTCATTTGATTTAGCATTAAAGTTTAAAGATGCTATGAATGAAGAACTGACGTTAACTGTTCCTGAAGGGATAGATATTCTGAACGGAGAAAATAAAAGCATAGTTAATAATTATGTTAAATGGGAACTAAAAGCAAAAAAAATAGGTATTTATCAGCTATCTTTCAAATATAACGGTAAACAATATATGCAAAAAATAAAAGTTTCTAATGAGATAGGCGAATATGAAAAAGTAGAACAAAAAATAAGTGATGGAAGTCCATTAAAATCAATAAAAACAATTATTCCGCAAGTAAGACCAATGGGCGATTTCACATTATTTGGCTGGAAACCAAACTGGCTGTGGACGTATATTATTTTCTCAATGATATTTTCACTAGGCTTGAGAAAGGCTTTGAAATTACATTAATTTAGATAAGGTAGTAGAACTTCTTTTTTGTAATATTCCCTCATAGAATTTCTTATAATAGCTTCATCAATATCCTTTGTCCCTTTTACTTCCGTTACCTTATTCAAGAGATAATTATAAAGTTTTATCTTCCTTATGAAATCAAGTTCAGCTATAATACTCTCAACAACACCTTTAAGGTCACATTTATGGTTGTTACAATGTTCCCTATAAGTATCACAAAATAGAATTCCAAAATAAATCTGATCACCCAGATAATCAGGAAGTTTTTGATTCATAAACAAAGGATAAGTTCCAAATGATATAAAGTTTATCTTTTCCAAAACCTTTATAAAGAGAAAATCAATCCCATAAAGTAAAAAATGCCTGAAAGAAAATTAAGATCAAGGTCCTTCAGAAGGGTTAAGAAAGTAACCCCTGGCGGCAGAAATGTAACGCATTATGAGAGGAAAAAACCTAAACCGGCTTCATGTCCAGTGACTGGTGAGCTCCTCAAAGGTGTGCCTAGAGAAAGACCTACAAAAATGAAGAATATGCCTAAAACTAGGAAAAGACCTGAAAGGCCTTTTGGCGGAGTTTTAAGTAGCAAGGCTTCACGGGCAGTGCTAAAAGAAAAAGCTAGACAATAATCTCCATATGGTGCTGGTGACAGACCATGTGAAATCTTAGGAGGTAATGAAAATGTTTGAAGTAGGAAGAGTATGTTTTAAGATAGCAGGAAGAGATTCTAATAAATATTGTGTTATTGTTGAAAAAGTAGATGACACATTCGTTATTATAGATGGTCAGACAAGAAGAAAAAAGGTCAATGTAAAGCACATTGAACCAACTGATAAAGTTATAGAAATAAAAGCAGGAGCAGATCACAGTGTTGTTGTTGAAGCTTTCTCCAAATTGGATATAAAGATTCCATTAAAAAAATCTAAAAAACCAACAGAAAGACAGAAAAAAGTTAAAGCAGTGAAAGTTAAGAAAGAGAAAAAAGCTCCAAAAGCAGAAAAGAAAGCTACAGTAAAGGAAGAGAAACCGGTTGTAAAGAAAGAAGAAGTTAAAACAACGCCGAAGGCAGAAGTTAAAGAAAGTCCAAAAGTTGAAAAACCAGAAACTGAGCTTGAAAAATCACTTAAAGAAGAATAATTTATATATTTCTTCTTCTTTTTTATTATTACAATGGTAAACTATTCTGAAATACTCAAGAAAAGCTGGAACAACTTATTAGCAAACCCAACTTTATTCACACCAATCCTAATCTCTTTAGGAATATTCATACTCTTTGCAATACTTATTGCAATAGAAGCAGGGATTCTTTTTTCAATAGGTCGTTTTTCTATTGAAGATCCAACATTATTGTTAGATTCTCCAGTTCTGACTGTAGTGGGAGCAATATTAGTGCTAATTGATTTTATAATACTACTAGCAATTGGCGGATATATTAAAGGAATGCAATATGGTATGTATAAGGAAGTTGTAAAAACAAATGAAACGTCAACAACAACGATGTATGAATCAGGAAAAAAATACTGGAAAAAGTTTTTAGAAGTAAGTATAATTATGATATTGTTGTTTGCTGTACCTGCACTTATTATAGTTGGGATTTCTTTCACATCCCCTATATCTATGATTGTATTAATCCCTATTTTGATTATTTATGCGCTTGTTCTTGCAATATCATTAGTATTTTTAAGTCCAATGATTGTATCCGAAAAAGGAACAGTCTGGGGATTACTTAAAAAATGTTTGAATTACGCTAAAAACAATAAACTCCACGTATTTTTAACATGGATAATAGTGGCAGGTATTACACTGGGAGTGAGCCTCATATTCTCAATTTTTGAATCAATACCTTTTATTGGGGGTGTATTTTCAGTATTACAAATCCTTGCATCGATTTTTGTTGGTGTATGGATGGGACTTTTCGTATTTTATTCATATAAAGAAAGGAGGTAAGCTTTCTTTTCCTTCTTCTTCATACCTATATATGATAATTCCATCTTTGCATATTATTGTTCTTTCCATTGGACGGATTAGAATTTTTCCGGCTTTAATAAGCGTTTTTACAGTTTTTCCGGAAGGTTTCCGAACCCCTCTATAGTAGTTAAAGTTTATAAATGAGTTAATCATACCTTATTGAATGATTTTAGAAGAGATTATTACAACTCTTAGGGAGATAGATACCTTTTATACAGAAGCTCCAGATTATCTCAAAGAGTTCATAAACGCTATGCTTACTGCACCAATTACAATTACTGGCGCAGAAGCTTCTTCACAAGTAATGACTAATTTAAAGTTTGAAAAAAAGGAATACAATATTAAAAACTTTAAGTTTAAGTTTCCAAAAATTGTCAAAAAAGAAAAATGGAAAGATTTTAAATTTGATAAAAAGAGAATTAAATATGCAGCAAAAGTTTCACCTTTCTTGGGTTTAGCAGTTTATGCTACAACTCGTTCTTGTAAAATCCCAGAATATTTTGGAATAGATAATGTGTTTGCAAAGTCAGCCTTGGGTCCAAATACATGGGGAATATTGTACAATGCAATGTGGTATTCTACTATGAAGGTTGGGGAGAAATGCAAGTACAAATTAAGTGATGTTGCAAAGTATTACTCAAACTCAAAAAATAAGCTAATCAATACTGTTTCTAAAGATGGATTTTACTTTGCTGGTACATTAACATTAACTTTATGGAATCTTGTAATGGCTGCTAATTATACCTTTATTCCAGAAGTAATGCAAACCCCTGTTGTTCTTTTTACTTCTTTCTGCACAACAACAGCAATGGCTTTTACACTTAAAGATGATTTTATCAAAGGATATGGTGATAAGGCTGAAAAATTCCTCACATACGTTCCAAATCAGGTTAATCAATTAGTAAAAAGTTATATAAAGAAATGATTAATCCTAGTTTTTATGGAAAAAGGTTTCGAAGTATATGGTTGTCCTGCAGAAGGGTGCAAATATTGTGTAAAAGGAGAGAAATTAGTTTTGTTTATAACAGGTATTTGTAGTCAAAGATGTAATTTCTGCCCTGTTTCTGAGAAAAAGTTTGGAGCGGACGATATTTATGCAAATGAATGGAAAATTTCTTCAAAGGAAGATATGTTAGAAGAAATTAAATTAACAGACGCACAAGGTGCAGGAATAACTGGGGGCGACCCACTTTGTAAAATTGATAGGACTGTTGAATATATCAAATTCTTAAAGGAAAAAAAAAGAAAACAATTCCACATTCACCTTTACACTCCTTTCAAACTTGTAACAGAAGAGAATATGAAAGCTTTGTTTGAATCTGGTTTAGATGAAATACGTTTCCATCCTAAATTAGACGATGATAGTGAATGGGATAAGATTGAAATTGCATTAAAATATAATTGGGATGCCGGATTAGAAATACCCTGTCTACCAGATAAAGTTGAAGAAATGAAAAAACTTGTAGATTACTTCAACAACAAGGTTAAATTCCTAAATTTAAATGAACTTGAATTTTCAGATACAGAAGTAGAACATTATAATATGGATGAATATGAAACAAGAAATGATGAAAGCTACGCAGTTAAAGGTTCTAAAGAATCAGCTTTTGAAATTATTGAATATGCAAGGTCAATAAAATCA
>Ga0075122_10002799_pt1 | contig 11322 bp, 10 predicted proteins | sample AntAceMetag02UKB_FD_69790 | JGI IMG/M metagenome (GOLD analysis project Ga0075122, IMG submission 69790) | Saline lake microbial communities from Ace Lake, Antarctica - Antarctic Ace Lake Metagenome 02UKB | ecosystem: Environmental > Aquatic > Non-marine Saline and Alkaline > Saline | place... | reverse complement strand
TTCTCGAACCGAACGTGTTAACATTCGACTAAGCGGTTTTAAACCTTGCACCAGGTAAGATGCTCGTTTCATCAAATCTCTCAAAATTGTAGCTTCCCCCATGGGTTCATAGCTATTTGACAGCTGTGTCGTTTCTGTAGTCAGAGCTTTGTTTCTCAACAACTTGGATTTCCCAAGTACCTCCCAACTAATTGGGTCTCTGATAAATTCAGAGAGGTGGGCGGACCTTCCTCAGAAACTAGAAATCATAATTATTATTTCTTTGTAATTGAATACTAAGTTTCCGACAGTTAACTGCCCAAGCTGTAATTACTGGGAATTAGTGATTTTTAAGGGTTTTGGTTTATCCTGGGATACGAGAAAGTTAGTCCGCTAATTTAATAAATGAAGATTTCTTCTTTTGAATGATGGAGTACTATCAAAAAAAAGGTGATGAGGTTTTGAGTGAATTTAAAAGTTCTAAGAATGGACTTAGTTCAAAGCTTGCAAAATCAAGACTTGAAAAGTATGGTAAGAATAGAATTGTTAAAATTCGTAAGTTTCATGGAATTAAGGTTCTTTTGAGTCAGTTTAAATCTTTTTTAATTTATTTATTGATTGTAGCGGCTATTATTTCTTTTTTGATTTCACATTTTGTTGATGGAATAGTAATTTTGTGTATTGTTTTTTTGAATGCTGGAATTGGTTTTTTTCAGACGTTTAAGGCAGAGAAGGCGATTGAGAAATTAAAGAAAAGGCTTGCGTTAAGATCTAGAGTTTTTCGTGATTCAAAGCTTATTGTTATAGATGCAGAAGACTTAGTGGTGGGGGATGTTGTGGTTTTGGTGGCGGGGGATAAGGTGGGGGCGGACTTAAGGATAATTGAGTCGGAGAATTTGCAAACAAGTGAGGCGGTTTTGACTGGTGAGAGTCTTCCTGTTGATAAAGTTTTGGAGAGTATTTCTGGGGAAGTTTCTTTGGCTGAGAGAAAAAATATGCTTTATAGTGGGACTGAAGTTGTTCGTGGAAGTTGTCGGGCTGTTGTTGTTAAGACTGGAATGAATACGGTTTTTGGGGGCATAGCAACAGAGTTAGATGAAATTGATACACAGAGTACTCCGATTCAAAAGAGAATGGATTTATTTAGTAAGCAGGTTGGTTTTATTATTTTGGGAATGGTTTCTTTGATTGTTCTTTTGGGCGCGTTTGAAAAGTTTGATTTACTTGAGATGTTTATGATCGGTGTTGCTTTGGCTGTAAGTGCAATTCCTGAAGGTCTTCCGGCAGTTTTAGCGATAGGGTTTGCGATTTCTTCCTATATGATGTCTAAGTCAAATGTTATTGTTCGAAGGCTTGCATCTGTTGAAAGTTTGGGGAGCGTTACGGTTATTTGTTCGGATAAAACTGGTACGATTACTAAGGAGGAAATGAATGTTAAAGAGTATTATTCTGGTGGAATTTTTTATAGTAAAGATAAAGAGAATGTTTTTGTTGATGGTAATAAACTAGACGTGAAGAAAGACAAGGGATTTTTTAGTTTGATTAAGTCGTCAATTTTGTGTAATGATGCAAAGTACGGTTCTTTCGATAAAGATTATGAAATTGTTGGAGATCCTACTGAAGCTGCACTTTTAGAGGCGTCTTTGGATTTGGGGTATGACAAGAAAATTCTTACGGAAAAAGAACCTAAATTTAAGAAATTTGATTTTGATTCAAAGAGAAAGATGATGTCGGTTATTCGTCGGGGGAGAGTGGGTAAAATTATGTATTCAAAGGGAGCGAGTGAAGCTATTTTGAAAGTTTCTAATTATGAGTTGATAGATGGAAAAGTAATAGAATTAACAGAAAAACGAAGGTTGGAGTTATTGAAAATTTCTGGAGATATGTCTAAGAAAGCACTTAGGGTTTTAGCTTTTGCGTATAAGGAAGTAAAGAGAAATGATTTTGATGAAGATGATTTAGTTTTTGTTGGATTTAGTGGAATGATGGATTCGCCGAGAGATGAGGTTAAGGCTGCGATAAAGGAATGTTATGATGCACAAATAAAGGTTAAAATGATTACTGGTGACTCTAGGGAAACTGCTGTTGCGATTGCTAAGGAGGTTGGTATTGTTGGTAAGGTTTTAACGCACGATGAATTGGAGAAAATGGGAGATGCAGAATTGGAGCGGGTGATTAATAGCGTTTCTATTTTTGCGAGAGTTAGTCCTAGCCAGAAATTAAGAATAACTGAGATGCTTCAAAAGAAGGGTGAGGTAGTTGCAATTACTGGGGATGGGGTTAATGATTCGTTGGCTTTAAAGGCGGCGGATGTTGGGATTGCTATGGGGGTTCGTGGCACGGATGTTTCTCGCGATGTTAGTGATATAGTTTTGGCGGATGATAATTTTGCGTCAATTGTTTCGGGAGTTCGGGAAGGTCGAAAGACATATGATAATGTAAAGAAGTTTGTTAAATATTTGTTGGCAGTTAACTTTGCTCAAATTTTTCTTGTTATGTTTGCTCTTTTTTTTAGAATGGAACTTCCTCTTTTGCCGTTGCAAATTCTTTGGATAAATTTGGTTACTGATTCTTTTCCTGCATTAGCTTTAGTTTTTGAAAGAGAAGAAAATGTTATGAATACTGCTCCACGACGAGAAAAGAGTATTTTGTCTGGGATATGGAGGTTTATTATAGCGGGTGGAATTTTGGCTTTGGCTTCTTCTTTATCTGTTTATTTAATTGGGGTAAATAGAGGTTGGGAGATAGAATTAATTAGAACTATGGTTTTAACGACGTCGATTCTGTTTGAACTTTTATTTGTTTATGTTTGTCGAAGTGAGATATCTTTATTTAAGCGGGGAGTTTTTAGTAATAAGTATTTGAATTATGCTGTTTTGTTTTCTTTAGTTTTGCATTTGATTTTGATTTATAGTTTTCTTGGTAAGTATTTTGGGTTAGTTGTTTTGAGTTTTAATGACTGGTTATTTTTATTACCGTTTGCAGTTAGTGGATTGGTTTTGTTTGAAAGTTGGAAATTAATTAGAAGCTCAGCGTTTTATCGTAGATAGATACGAATATATTCTGAATATTTTGCAAAATTATAGAAATGTTTATAAAGTCTTTTTCGTTTTAGGTTTCATGAAAATGAAGGTGATGTGTTTAGGACTTATATTCTTATTAGCTATGGGTTTAACTTCAGCTTCTCTTTTAGATTTTTTTAAGCCAGGAATGACTGGTGCTGTTGTAGATTCTGATACTGTTATTTATGGATATAAGGATGCGTTGGTTTTTATTAAGCCTAATAGTAATGTTGCTGTTGCTGATAAATATTATACTACTTCGGATGTTTCTCCTTTGAATGGTGCTGAGGTTAGTATTTATGAATTAGGTGCAGATGTTTTTGAGGAAGATGGAACATATATTTATGAAATTAATGGTATGCATAGTGTATTGAAGGTGGGGGATGTTGCTCATCTTACTACATATCGTGGCTTAGGTTTTGATTTGTTGTTAGAGAGTGTTGTTGTAGATGGTGATGATTTGGTTTCTACTTTTAAAATTGTTTGTCCTGTTGAGAATAAATTGATTATTAGTGGGTTGAAGGATAGCGGTACAGTGGGAAATACTTATGTGTTTTCTTATGATGGGGAAGTTTATGAGTTAGAAGTTATTCTTTGGAATGACAATAGAGAATCGGTTGGTTATTCTATTAGTAATATTGATGGAGATAATGTTGGTCCGTATTTTACTATTATTGGAGGCCCTGAGAGTAATCCTTACCCTTATTTAGTTGATTTAGATAATACTGGTATAACTGATTTTGATTTTTGGACTGTTGCTTTTATTGATCAAGAGGATGGTGAATATTCGGCTATTCTTTATGCTGTTCAAGATTTGTCAGGATTAAGGACACTTTATTATAAAGCATATTTTGAGAAGAATGATAATAGAAATATTTTTTCAGTTGGTGGCACTGAGATTAATGAGTTTGGTAAATTTGTTGATGCTGAATTATATAGTATTTATCCTTGGTCAATGTCTGAAACTTCTGGTGTTAAGAATTCAATTTATACGTTTTATCCTATAAATAGTCAGGGTGAAAATATTATTAGTGAGTCTTATCAATTTCCTAGGCTTTCTGTAGGTGGAAGTTTGGATTTAAGTCTTATTGAAATGGGTGATGAAATTTCTAGTTATTTTTTGGATTTGGATGAAATTAATGATGATGATGTTTCTGTTTTTTCTCCTATAATTACTTCTACTGGATTGATTGATCCTGTTGAGGGTGATTGTGAATCTTGTAGTGATAATGATGGTATTGATGTTTGTTTTGATGCTTATAGGCGTGATATTGTTACTTCTGAGGATGCAGTTGCGTGTTCTAATGTGTGGAAAGATTCTAATGTTGGTAGGGAAGCTAGTATAGACTTTTTACTTGAGGGGTATGAGAAGTATAAGGTTGATAACGATCTTTCTGAATTTTTATTCCATATAAGTGCTTTTAATAGAGATGATATCCCTGTTACTTCGTCTACTTGTGGAGAGGTTTTAATAGATGAATGTGGATTAAGAGAAGGTGGTCCTTTCGGTGATAGTCCTAAGCTTCTTGAATGTGTAGCTGAATATATAGATATAGAGTTAGAGTCTGTAGGAAATTCAGATTGGGATTTTTCTATGGAAAATGATGCATATAATTGTATTAATGAATGGAAAGATGTAAATACTGGGGATTTTAATTCGTATTTAGTGGATGATTTTAAAATATGTACAGATTCATATATTGTTGGAGATTTGAGTATTGAACTTTGGAATAATCTTTGTTTTTCCAAATTTAAGAAAAATGAAGAAATTGTTTTTGAATCTTGTGGTAATATATTTGTTGATGATTGTGATGAGATTGAAAAGGTTATTGGGTGTATGAATAATTATGCTGAAGATTCATCGTTATATGCTCCGGCTATTCAATGTATTCGTAAATTTAATAAGGCTCATATTGGAGAGAGCGATCTTGTTGGAACTAATTTGTCCTTAGGTGCTACTTTGGAGAATTGTTTAGCTTATGAATATAGGGAATTGGAAAATCCGATTGAAGAATCATTTGAAAGCTGTGTTAGTCATGTTAATGCTTGGGTTGACCCGGAATGTTTATCAAATAGTGAATGTGGTGACGATTATCGTTGTGATCTTGCAACAAAAACTTGTGTATTGATTGGTGGTATTCAGGACGATATAGAATTTTGTGGAGAAATTTCAATGGTACAATGCGAGGAACAAGATGGTGGTCTTGATACTTGTAGAAATTCGTATTGGAATGGAGAAGAGGGAGTTGGATTAAGTGAGCTTTTAGCTTGTATAAGTTCTTTTAATATAGCTAATAATCCAGGTTCTTATGTTTATACTTGTGCAGATAGAAATTACCAAGACGGTTTACCAACTGGTTCTAGGGTTGATGATGCATCTCTTGGAAGAGCTTATTGTTCTTTGAGTGGACGTCTTTTGAAAATGGTGGAAGCTGATAGAGATTGTAATAATGATTTTGAATGTGTGTCTAATGCTTGTATAGAAGGGAAGTGTTATAATTTAGCAGAAGAAATTAAAAGTCAGACTGGTGTTCTTAAGAAAGTTTGGTGTGTTATTTCGAGTGGATTTAGTTCTACAAATGAAGCATATTTATCTTGTATAGGTATTTCTGGGAGTAATTAAATGAAGGGCAAATTTTTTGTTTTTTCTTTTCTTTTGGTGTTTTTAATTTTTGGAGTTTCTGCTTTTTGCGGTGTTAATTATTGCGAATATTCAGAAGATGGGAAATGTGTTTTGTTGGGAGATACTTATGATAGTAAATATTGTGATTTTGATTTAGAGATGAAGGATAAATTGGAAAAAGGAGAATCTTGTTTGAATGGTTTTGAGTGTTCTACAGAAACTTGTATAAATGATGTTTGTAGTAATAAATATGATGCTTTAGCCTTTAATGGTAGGCTTTCTTTTTTTGATAAGATTCTTGGGTTTTTTAATGGCGAAGATCCAGAGGTAACTGATGATGACGATGACGATGCATCTGGAGGTAGTTCTTCGGGTGGTGGTTCTTCTAGTAGTAGTTCTGGGGGTAGTTGTGTTTCGGTTTATGTTTGTGGAGCTTGGTCTAATAGTTTAGAAAGTTGTGGCACGAGAGTTTGTGTGGATGATAGGTGTAATGGTCCTGATAGAACAGAGAGTTCGGTTTGTCCGGGTTTGGAAGGTTTTTGTGGTGATTTGATTTGTGATTCGGATGAGAGTTGTTCTAATTGTGAAGTGGATTGTGGTTCTTGTAATTATTGTGGAGATGATATTTGTTCAGATGATGAAAATAATGAGAATTGCCCTGATGATTGTAATCCAAAGTTTAGTTATTGGAAAGTTTTTATAGTGTTTATTTTAATATTAATTATAGCTTTATTAGCTGTGGTGTTTTTTATCTTTTCTTCAAAAAAGCGTGCTGCAGGTAAGCCTGTTAAGATTGTAAATTCTACTCCTAAATCTAAGCCTAAGTCTTCTTCGGTTATTCCTAAGGATTCTACTTTGAGATATCCAGCTTATGGTTCTGGTGCGTTTGGAAAGAAAAATAGAGATATATAACTTTAAGGTTATGCGTTAGTATAGGAATATTTAATAAGTGTTTTTTATAGTTTTTTAGATGGATAAAGAATCTGGAGAGAGTGGTTATTCTAGTGAGAGAGGGGCTCGTAAATGGGGTATATGGAGTTATTCTAGAATGGGGGAATTTGAAAATACTTGTGAAGTTTCATATGGCAAACTTTCGGGTAATGCAATGTTTTTTTGCGATCCTTGTTTTACTGAAGGTGATTCTGAAAATCTTGTTGCCATAGTTGGTATTTTTTCAGTTTTAGAAAAGAAAAATTTTTCAGAATTTTTGCATATTTCTAGTGATCCATTTTTAAGTTATTTTTCGGGCATTTCTAAACCACAATATCGTAGATTAATAGAAGAATTTAATTGGGATATTTATTCTTTGCTTGGTTCAGCGTCATCTGTTGATGGAAGAAAAAGTATTTGTTCTCAGGCTGGAAAGGCATATTTTAGAGAATATGATACGCAGGAGTGGTTTAAGAGAGTTTCTCTCGCTAAATGGGAGGAGTAATTGTTTTTTTAGTTTATTCTATCAGTTTAACAAAAAATTTATAAAGAGGTTTTGTTACATATAAATATGGAAGAAAAAAATATTGGTGTTAGAACTGAAGAAAATTTAAAAGTTGCGTTTGCTGGTGAAAGTCAGGCTCGTAATAAATATGATTATTTTGCAAAGGCTGCTACAAAAGAAGGTTACTTATATATTGCTAAGATTTTTCAAGAGACTGCTTTAAATGAAATGCAGCATGCAAAAGATGAATTCAATCTTCTTGGCGGAATTAATAAAACTGCTGAAAATTTAAAATCTGCTATTGAAGGTGAGAATTATGAGACTGAACATATGTATCCAGAATTTGCAGAGATTGCTAAAGAAGAAGGCAATATAAAAGCATATGAGAAGTTTACTGCTATTGCAAAAGTTGAGAAAGAACACGAGGAGCGTTATAAGAAGCTTCTAGATATGGTCGAGAAGGGAAATGTCTACAAGAGAGATCATTCTATAAAATGGAAGTGTTCTAAGTGTGGACATATTCATACTGGAAATGAGCCACCTCAAATATGTCCGAGTTGTGCGCATCCTTATAATTATTTTGAGCCTGAAGATTTTATGGGGAAATAGATTATGACAATAAAAAAACAAATTTGGAAGTGTGAGGTGTGTGGGAATATTATTGAAGTTTTGCATGAAGGTGCTGATTCTTTAGTTTGTTGTGGTAAGCCTATGATTGAGCAAAAAGAAAATACTGTTGATGCTTCTTTAGAGAAGCATGTTCCAATTATTGATGGTAAGAAAGTTATTGTTGGAGAAATTCTTCATCCTATGGAGGAGTCGCATTATATTGAGTGGATTGAGGCTGTTGGAGAGAATGGGGAAAGTTCTAAGATGTTTTTGGGGCCGGGAGATAAGCCAGAAGCGGAGTTTTGTTTTGAAGTAAAGTTTGCTAGAGTTTATTGTAATTTGCATGGGCTTTGGAAAAAGTAATGATTTTTTTAGAATAAGTATATTTATAAGTAGTATTTTTTTGTCATTTTTATGGTAAAGTTTGATACTGGTTATGATGATGGATTTCCGGATGATCCAAAAGATTGGGAAAAGGATATAGAGACTTGGAAGAGTGGTTCTTTGGATTATGGAGAGAGTGAGGATTTGGTTTGTGAAGACATAGAAGGTGAGTTATTCAATGGAGCTTTTAATAAACCGCTTGGTGAGATATATTCTTTTGATCCTTTTAATTATGATAAAGTTGGAGATGTTTTAAGGGATGGTCCTTTGGGTGGTATTTCTATTCATTCTATTTTTGATCCTCTTGAATGTTATAGTGTTTCTTTGGGGGCTATGTTGGATTTTCTTTTTGAGGATAAGGTTATTAATAAAAGAATGATTAATAGAAATGGTTTGGATATAGCTGTTTATGAATTAAATTCTTCGTTATAGTATTGTCCAAAATAAACTTATTATCCAAGCTATTGTTAATCCTATTCCTGCTCCAAATAAACATCCTGCCATTTTTCCAAGTGTTGACGATATTGCGGTCCTTTTTTCTATTATTTTATTTCCTCTAAGTCTTTCTGCTGCATGACCTTCAAATAGTCCACCTAGTCCATCTGTTATTGTGTTTCCTGCTGCTCCTCCTATTATTGCTCCTGCAACTCCAGCGATTGATCCACCGATTATAGCCATTATTACTAAAACTCCGTTATCAACAAATCCGAAAAGAATATCTGGATAAACTGATTTTATTTTTATTTTATAGAATTTTAAAAATGCTAAATTTATTATTCCAAGAAAAATAAATGTTGGTCCGATTAGTGCACTTTTGTATACGAAGTGATAGCTTATTCCCATTACTATAACTGAAAGAAAGAGGAAGCTAATTATTGCATCTTTGAATCCGTTTTTTTTTATCCTCTTTTTCATATTTGTTTTAATCATTTGTGGGTTAAAAATGTTTGGTGAGGATATGTAATTGTAAATATGATAGTTGGGTTAGAAAGCCTTAAGAAGTGGAATGTATATTTTAGGATATGAGTGATAAATTATCTATGGTGATGACTTCTGGTGGTCGTGGTTCTAGGCTTCGTCCAGTGAGTTTGTATTCTCCGACGACTATGATTCCCAAGGGCCTTATGAGGATTATGGGAATTCCATTAACAGAAATTCAGTTAAAAATAGCGGAGAGTTTGAAGATAAAAAATGTTTATATTATTGCTCAGCATTTGGAGAATAGAGAACAACTTGCGAATCGTTTTGGTAATGGGCGTTTGTTTGGTTTTAAATTGCATTATTCTCATCCTATTCATGATCATAAAAATAATGGAAGTGGTGATGCAATTTTAAGAAATATGCAAGAATATAATTTGGAAGGAAGTAGTATAATTTTGCCGAATGATACCCTTTTTGATTGTGATTTTAAAGCTGCATTAAAGCAACATAAAAAAAGTGGTGCAATTGTTACGGTTTTAACTATTCCAATGAAGCCTGGGGATACGATAAATACTTATGGTTTAATTGATGTTTCTGGAAATTTTGTAAAAAAAATAGTTGAAAAACCAAAGAATGAGAAAGAGATAATGAGCGCTATGGGCTATTTTAAGAAAAGTGATTTAAATAAAAAGAAAGTTCATGTTAATACTGCTGGATATATAGTTAATAATGATAAGCTTAGAGAGTTGATTTCTGAGGAGTGGATTATTGAAGGTAGGATTAGTGAATTTGGATTTGATATGGCGGGTAATCTTTTGGCTGGATTGATTGATAGCGGAGAAAAAATTTGTGTTTTTCCTATTTCTTCTTGGGGGGATTTTGGATCTGCTGAGTTGTATCTTGAAACAATGAATAGAGTTTTGTCTGGAGAGTTTTTGTTTTTGAATAAATTTTTGAAGAAGGATGGATATGTATTTATGGAGAATAATGTTTGTGTTCATTCGGATTTATTTGGTAAAGGTGGTAGTAAGAAAAAAATAAAAGCGCATTTGAAAAAGAAAAAAATAAAATTAGGTCCGAATGTTTTTGTTGGTCGTGATTGCGATTTACGTGAGAAGTGTAGTCTTTCTTATTGTGATATTGAAAAGCAAGTTAGTGTTGGAGTTGGCGCTAAAGTTCGTGGTTCTTTTGTTTCTCCGTATTCTTGGATTGGTTATGGTGCAGAGATTTTTGATTCTGTTCTTTCTTTGCAGGCGTCGGTTGAATCGTCCTTGACAAATAAAAGTAAAATTTTTAATGGTTCTGTTGTTGGTCCGCAGTTAATTTTGCCTGAAGGTTCTATTTTAGAAAAAAGTGAAATTTATCCTGGATGTTTTTTTAAGAAAGCTGTAAAGTTAAAAAGTAAAGTTGTTCGTCCAGAGCGAGAAGATCTAATCAAATTCTACAAAGCTTTTAGATAATTTTGTAATTTTTTTTATTTATATTCGTTAAAGAAATTTCTTACGTATAGATGTACGCGTTGAAATTTTTTAATTTTGTCTAAATAAAAAATCTTAGTAAAATTGAAACAAATGAAAAAGCTTTATAGAAAATTAGTAAAATTTTCGTGAAGGAGGGAGAGTTGGAGTTTGGGAAAGTTTTGAGTGAGTTTCTGGGTGGGGAAATTTTTTTTGAAGAAAAAAATTTTGGGGAATTAGTGGGAAACGAAAGGGTGAAAAGATTTTTAAGTTCGTTAGAGTGTAATAGTATATGAGTTTTCCATTTATGTATGATGAGAGAAAGTTTGACTTAGAGGTTAAGATCTCTGGGTCGTTGGTTAGAGTTTTATAATTATAGATATAGTCATGTAAAATATAAAGTTACTAGGTCTTCTAGGTCTAGTTCTGTTTTGGATTATATATCCGACTTGGAAACAATGCCTGTAAGAATGTGGAAGCATAAAGATAATGGGGTTTTTGCAAAAGCATTTTGTTTGGATGGAATATTAGAATTTTATGATGTAAATGAATTAACTGTTGATGGATATCATTTAACATATGATAATTTAATTAAAAAGTTTAAAGAAAATGAGTTAGTTCAACAAAGAAATAAGCAATAGAAGAAAAAGTGAAATTTTTTTAGTACTAGTTATTAAAAAACTATACATTGAGGCTATTAGTAATTCTATGCTGAATTTGTCGGTCGAAACCTTCAAACTTACACAAGAATTCTATCAACGTGATCTTTTTTCACGGCCTTAATTGTTTCGTATTGCGGATAGCTTCGAGCTTAGATGCATTCAGCTCTTATCTATACAATGCGTGGCTATG
>Ga0075122_10002797_pt1 | contig 11327 bp, 10 predicted proteins | sample AntAceMetag02UKB_FD_69790 | JGI IMG/M metagenome (GOLD analysis project Ga0075122, IMG submission 69790) | Saline lake microbial communities from Ace Lake, Antarctica - Antarctic Ace Lake Metagenome 02UKB | ecosystem: Environmental > Aquatic > Non-marine Saline and Alkaline > Saline | place... | reverse complement strand
AAAGGGTATCAGATATATGCTGTTCCTGATGAAGAAAATCCGGATATGGAAAAGGAAAAGGTTCAACTATTGTTGCCAGTGTAGTTTTTCCCCACGGCTCAAATACATTGAGTCCTTATTGTGAACACAATCGGAGACGCCTATGATATTGCTCTCATGTTTTGGTAATACGGAGAATTAGATGAAATTCAGAATCCGCCGAGAAGTCGAGATAATCGATTTTGATGGCGGATTCGAAAGTCCCAGTGTAGAAGGATTATCGGACGCTACAAAGGTCCGAAAAGTAATAAAAACTAGAGAGATAGTTGACGTAGAATTGGATAGCCGTAAAAACTCTCGAATAGAGATTAATGAGGCGCAAATAATTCTGGCAATTATCGGTATACTAGTCGGGTTAATACCACTCATTTCACAATTTTAATAAAACTCTCGCCAAAGGAGACTGCGGGAGAGCTTAATTGATCCTGTTTCATCTTTATTCAATTACCAAAATAAGAAATATGACAAGAAAACCATAATCCAACGTTGGGACTTTTGAGTGAATGAGTGAGGGCAGCCTTTGATAGGGCTGCCTTTTTTTTTGGTTTGCGAATGACAATGGCAGGGGTTTGAAATTTAAAAATAATTGTGTAACGATTACGACTCTTCCAGAAATTGAAAATCGGAAAAAATAGACTCATCACTGAAAATTGGCATCTAACAACGAGAACAACGATAGACATGAAATTAATAAATGAAATAATTGAATTACTGAGTTCTGGTGATATTAATTTGAGCACTGCATTATTAAAAACCAAAGTACTTTTACATAAACTTGGTGAAAAAAACTTGTAGATTGGGTGAATGGTGAGTTGCAAGGTTATTCAAGGTTTGAAAGTGTACCGAATTATAGAGTGATAAGAATAGTTGTCCAAGGTAATGTTAGCAATGGTGCATTTAGACAATCAAAAATTGTATTGCCGCTTACCTAACCTTGAATTAAGTATTCTGTCCCATGATCTTAACAAATCAATTTCTCAAAAAAGGTAGTTTTATGAACGAAGTAAGTGAAGAACCACTTGAACAGGAAAAAAAGAAAACTGTAGGCTCCAGATTTGGAGTATTTTGGGGATATTTAATATTAATTGCTTTTACTGCAATATTTTTAATATTTCTATATAAATCAGTAGTATGGATATATGATACAATATCACCTTACCAAGGGCATTCATATAAAACATTAATTCATTCAGATCTTGAAAAAGCAACAAAAAATGGTGCAGATTTGGATGTCATTAGAACAATCTTCTCAAATCGGAGAATCGATACTACCCTTTGGAGCAGATGGTTTCCCGATGAAGCTGAGGTATACATTGAGCCCGTCAGCCTCGGTGTTGTATTATCAAATGTAAAATCACAGTATTTCCTTTCAGCGAATAAAGAAGAGAAATATTTGATCGTTATAAATACTCTGATAAAAGAAAACGAAGAAATAAATCCATTTGATAAGCTCCAACCTCATCAGAAAGACTATTTTTTGAATATTAGGTTGAAGCTAGCCAATAATTATCAAATTATTGAAAATGATATTAATAAGGTCATCGAAGAGCTTTATAAGGGTAATAAACTGGTTGATGAGTATTTATCGGATGCTACAATGAGCTTGATGATTTCTATTTCAGGGCTTGTTTTTGCTCTAATTATTGGGATTATTCAGATTTGGCAAACTGTGAGAAGAAATAAGCTTGCTGACAAAAACTATGATGAACCAGAGCAAGCAGACCCCCAATAGCCACTTTACTCCGATGATTTTGAAACAGCAGCATTACAGGGAAAATCGAAATGGTTGGTGAAGAGAATAACATAAAAGTAAAAGATGAAATTGATGATGCACCAGGGTTGGTAAAAATGGCCACTAAAGAAATCGGCATTGCCTTCACCGCAACTGCAGAAACTGTAAACCGTGCATTAGAACCAATAAGTGGATTGGTTTGGAATTACCAGGCCATTATGGATTTTGTTTTCACAAAGGTGACGAAAAAGCTTCAAAATGTACCAAATGAAAATATTGAAACTCCGAATCCCGTGGTAGTAGGACCGGCTTTGGAATCATTAAAATATACGGGACATGAAGAAAACCTTCGGGAAATGTATGCAAATCTATTGGCAAACGCTTTAGACAAAAATACGAAGGGTGATGCTCACCCGTCATTTGTAGAAATAATAAAGCAGCTATCTCCACTTGAGGCTCGCTTACTTGTGCACCTGAGTCATTTGGCAGATTATCCGGCTGTTTGTTCTAAATACACACGAGAAACTGTTAATGGAGACAGTAATATGTGGCCTGATTCAGGTTTTACTTCAAATCAGGTTAAAACAAAATTTGAAGAGTTATGCCTAGAATTTGATATAAATTTAGATTTTGCTTCAGCATTGGATAATTATCGTCGTCTGCAAATTCTGGATATTTCTATACATACGAATCAACAACTTAATGAATCTTTTATGAGTAGGATGTATAATGACGCATATACCAGCGAAAAACTTGAATTAGAAATTAATCAAACGGAGACTCTATTTTTTACCTCATTTGGCCAGAAATTCATTCAAATTTGTATTAAAGACAAAGTATAGTATTGATATTTGATAAGGGTTTGATGGACTCAGGAGGATTATGCGGTTTGTAGAAGCCCATTATCTTCATGATTTTAAATTGGGGACGATCTCTTTTGAGAACATCATCACATTTTGGAAGATGCGCTGGCAGGATTCGTTGTCACAAAGGCAGAACAGGAGGGTGTTGTCTTCGAAGTTTTCGGCGCGGATGATGACTTAACGGCTCAACTATATGCCTATCTGAGAGATGACTCTTTGAAGCGAGCATCCGAAGTGGCTGGTAAAATCGTCGATGAAGCTATTAGAAAAAAACAGAAGGACAAGATTTCCAGCTAGCTCCTCTCTTCATGTATTTCTGCCATCAATATTCTTCCTGAAAGCCCCGTTAAACGCCACCGAACAACACATACCTGAAGACTAGTCTCGCATTTTACCCATAACCCCTTTTTCACCTTACGGGGGCTTCACATTCAATCGCTTGTTGAAACTTTCGATTTTGATATATTTGACAAAGACAATTATCCTGAGTAATCTCAGGTGAACAAATGTATCGTTTTAAGGCAGTCTGATTTCCTTTTATTTCTTTCCTGAAAGTTTGATGTCAAAGTAATCGAAATAACATAAATAATTTTATATATTGAGAAATTTATTTACTCCTATTATTCATAAACTATTCACAAGCCATACCATATTTATCTGAAATAATTGCAAAATTACATCTAGCGTATAATGGCATGAATTCTGGCGTATTGTAAGAAGAAGTTTTTTATTTATCCCTATATAACAGGAGATAGCATGGCAAATGATTTTCTTAAGTTCTTTCCAGTAGGCAATGGCGATTCGACATTGATTAAGGCAGGAGATAAAACGGTTATGACTGACATTCATTACCGGCAATCCTGCAAAGACGATAATTCTGATGAATACGATTTTCTAAAGGAATTGATGTCCGCTTGTAAAAAGGGAAAAGAATATCGGTTATCGTTATTTGTATCAACTCATCCTGACCAGGATCACACCAAAGGATTTGACGAGATATTTCATGTTGGTGCTCCCGCAGGCTTCGATACCAAAAACGGAAAAATTCTTATCGAAGAGATCTGGTGCAGTCCCTACACTGCCAATCCGCATTATGAAACGGACGATTCAAAAGCTCTGATCAAAGAAATTAAGCGGCGAAAGGGGATATTGGGCACAGATGAGGGGAAAAAGGATGGGAATCGTCTAATAATTCTCGATTTGAATTCCAATCCAACATCCGGTGAAATAGGGAAGCATTTGAAATGGGATTTGCTCGCGCCAACAGGCGAAGAGGCTAATATAGAAAAATCAGATGACCCAGAAAAACCGAATAGCTCAAATAACAGCAGTCTGGTGATTCGGTGGACGTATGTCGATCAATCAACAGCTGAATACATCATATTAGGCGGGGATGCAGAAGTAGAGATATGGGAAAGAATTAGAGCCGATTTCAGTGATTCAGATTTGAAGTGGAGCATCCTTTTAGCGCCCCATCATTGTTCCCGTTGTTCCATGGCAAGAAAAAATGAAGATGATGAATATGAATACTCCGATGATTCTTTATCAGCTTTAGGTCAAGTCCATGGTGATGGTTTTATTGTTGCCAGTAGTAAGCCGATTAAGAAAGATGACGACAATCCTCCCAGTTGGGATGCCAAACAGAAATATTTAAAAATTCTCAGAGAATCTTATGAAGATGACCACACAGATCGATTTCTTAATCCGGAGAGCTACAAGAATGGAAAACCAGAAACTGTCGTATTCGAATTGTCACATAAGGGATTGAAACTCAAGTCCATCGGCTATGCTTCCGCCGCGTCAATAGCAGGCTCGGGAGCTGGGTCCAAACCAACTACATATGGTTAGATGATGGAAGAGATTGTTTTGCTCACAGATAAGACATCACAGATACAGCAATCTGAGATCACTTTCAAACTGAAAGCCGAGATATCACTGATCAGGAATCATCCATTGATCATTGAGCATACTATTGAGATCTGGAATAGAGATAGTGAAATCATTGTTTCCTTTGAGATTAGACGTGAAAGAATGAATCGGATAAAAAATTCTTTCATCAAGTCTGTAGAGCCGGTAGTACTTCTTTATGATGCCAAAAGGATCGGTGAAAAAACTCCGGGTATATACTCCAACAGAAAAGACTTTCCGAGAGACTTGGCGCATCTGAATCCTGTTTCTAAGACTTCTCCAGTCAGCTTCTGTGTATGGCGTAATGGGATACAAGCGCTTTACAATGCCGGCGGTATCGCAAAAGTTCTCGATGTTTTCGGTGAATGGTTGAGCGATGCTTCTCAAGATAACTTGGAACACGATGGTTGGGAGCCTGTTCCACGAGCTGGACGTCATTTACTGGGAACTAATATTGGAAATTTTCAGCGATTTATAGCCAACCAGCAAAATGGAAAGCCAGGACTTATCAGTGGAACGAATGGCCGGGGATATGCGGATATTGAAACAAAAATAGAATCAGTCTGGCTATCAATCGAATTGGAAAACTCAAAAAATGAATTTTCATTATCTGGAATAGTAGAGAGCGCAGTTAATGGTCTGCCGTCAAAACTTCATAACATCCCGTGGTTGTTAATTTGGGGAGATAGTAAAATTCCCATTCAAGAAAAATTCATCACTCAGATAGATAGTTACACAGTTTTGCAGGAGTTTTCCAAACATTTAGGAGTCGAATCTATTACATCAAACTTTTTTGATTGGCTTTTAAATGAGAATCACAGCTTTGAGCTTGGGATTTTTGTACTTATCTTAGGAGTTTGGAGACCAAAAGCTCTAATTCGTGAAAATCCTTCTGACGCGACGGGTCAATCTCGTAAGGTTGAAATTATTCCCATATTTTTCGAAGTAGCAAATGAAAATAAAAAAACAGTAATTAAGCGGGTTGAACAATTTTCATTACTTGAAAAATTATCCTCTGGTTTATTAAGAAAAGTATCAGGAAAGGATCCTGGGATTAAGACATCAAAAGCCACAATTATCGGGTGTGGTGCAGTGGGCTCGAAAGTAATCGATCATCTTTGTCGTGAAGGTTCAAATGATCTAATTTTAGTGGACCAGGACCAATTTCAACCTCACAATATCACTCGTCATACCTTGGGAGAGGTATATGTTTGGAGCAGAAAGGTTGATGCTTTGAAATTCCATCTGAACCATTTTTTTAATGTTGATGTTGTAGCGATACCCAAACAAATCCAAGAGCTTAACAAAAAAGAAGAATCAAAGGTAAGAAAATCTGAAGTGATAATTGATACAAGTGCAGATAAAAATGTTAGTGACTTTCTGTGTAACAATAATGAATTGCCAAGATGTGTAAAAACTTTCATCGCCATGGAAGGTCGGCTCGGAATTATGATGGTCGAAGGGAAAAAACATAAACCAAGGTTGGATGACATTGAGGCATGTTTGTTTCTAAAATCGACTAAAAACGAGCTCGTTTCTGCTTGGTTACGCTCTGAAAAGACGGGCCAGAATACTGTTATTGGTTTGAGTTGTTCTTCAGTAACTTTTCAAATTCCAGATAGTTTAGTTTCATTGCATTCAGCTAATTTTATGCCTATAATTTCCAAAATCATGGACCGGGAATTTGTTGAAACGGGTTTTGGTATTCATGCCACGTCATCTGATGGACAGTCGCAGGGGTGGGAATGGAACTCTATTCCTGAATTCAGAGTATGGAAAAAAATCAAAGATGCGAATAATCAAACGTGGGATATTAGAATTCACCCGGCAGTAATAAAGGAGATTGGTCAAGTTGCCTCAAATTGCATACCAAATGAAGCTGGGGGATTTCTTTACGGTTTGTATAGTGCCAACCAAAGAGTTGTGACAATTGTAAAAACTTGTTGCCCGATTCCGTTGAAGGCAACACCAACAGGTTTAATTCTTCCTGCAGCCGGTAAAACTCTGGAAGAAATTGAACTGCTGGAAGCATCAAATAGAAACATCCAAATGCTGGGGAGTTGGCACAGTCACCCCGAAAACAGCAACAACATGTCCCCAGTGGACATAAATACGATGCGAGACGCTTCGATGGCCAATAATAAGGCTCCAAGGCCTTTTGTAATGCTCATTTATAACAAAAGCGGAATTTCCGCCAACATAGCACTTCCAACTGATTGGTTATAAAATGGATATCAAATGAAAATACTAGAAAGCTTATTCGATCATTATATTATCAATGCCAGAATCAGACCGGCACTATTTGTGGCATTTCCCATTGTAGCATTGATACTGGTCTGGATCCCCGAATCGAAAGGATGGGGAGTGACGGCTGTAACAATATTCGCAACGTTTGGATTTTTTGCTTTTCTGTCCAGCGCCATATCAAACCAAGGTAACAAGCTACAAGATAAACTCTATCAAAAATGGGGTGGTGAACCAACAACATCATTTTTACGCCATCGAGATAAGACGATTGATCAACACACAAAAAAGAGGATTCATATCTGGCTACAGAAACGTATCACAGGTTTAAAAATGGCTTCACCTGATGAAGAAGAAAAAAATCCAGAAAGCGCAGATGAAATGTACCGGAGTGCGGTCCATTATCTCAGGGAAAAAACAAGAGATAAAGACAAATACAAAATGGTCTATTCTGATTTGGTTGCCTATGGTTTTGCCAGAAATTCACTCGTATTAAAACCAATAGGATTTACTATTTCGATGGCTTGCTTAATATCTAATATTACTCTGATAATGCGACACTATGAAAGACTTGATGGATTGATATATAGATTGAAAGAGCAAAGTATACCGTTCTTCTTCCATCTGTCAGCATTCGCTGTGTCTTTAGTATTCCTTTATGTATTCGGTTTATTGATTAATTCAGCTTTTGTAAAACTACGTGCAGAAAGGTATGCAAAATCACTTCTTGCTGTTTGTGATAGAGATGATTAAATTCATTCTGTTTATGCATCGGATGAATGCATTAATGAATTTTATTTATCATCGTAGAAAGTTAACAAATGCATATACACCTTCCTAATACTCTTATCGCCTCGCTTCATCAAAATAACCAATGCCTCAATCTCAATTTCCCAGTTGTCCATATCCTCAGGATCTTAATATAACGAAATCTTCTCAACTGGATTATACTATAAATGAACCAGGTCGCACACCGACCATAGCATAAACTCGATTAATTCCAAACGATATCGGTGGGGATAAAAATTAAAGGGGGATTATGGGGAAGGAAACTAGGAGAAAATGGCGGCAAAAAAAACTTGCTACAGACAAGGACTATAGAGAAAACCAAAGGGCAGCTCAGAAAGCATGGGCGAAACGAAACCCAGATTACTGGAAAAAATATCGAGATGATCATCCAGCTTATAAAGAAAAGAATCGGGAGAGTCAAAAAGGACGAAACGCTCAACGAAAAATGCTGTTAAACCTGCCTGACTTTGTGAAATCTGAAATTGCAAAGATGGATGCGTCAAAAACAATAAATACCATTATTCCAGGATATTACAAGCTCATTCCACTCCTTCCAAGAAAAATTGCAAAGATGGACCAGTTTATCGTAAAAATTGACATAATTTCAAATTGTTAACGTTATATCAGAATATAAGTTGTGATTGTAAAGAGATCACTTTGTGGCATTGGCAACAATAATAATGTAATATTTAAAAAACCGATTGATTCATTCTCATATTTGGAAAGAGCTGATGTCAGATACAGTTGCAATACTATACGCACCTGGTTCTAAAATTGAAAAAGAGGAATGGCTATTAAGGAAATTTCGCAATGCCATAGACGGTTTTAATATTGGCAAAGCAAAAATCCTGGTCAATCCCAAGATGCCAATTATAAACTTCTGGGAAGACAAAACTGATGGATTAACTACTCTCATCATTGGATGGGGGCTTATTTCAAATCCCAATTGGGAAATGCTCATTCCTGAACCAGTATTATTCCGATCAATACGGCAGCTTATTGCAATTGACCTATACGAGCGGGAGGGGCTCGATGGAAGGATATTAGAAAGGCCCAGGGCCGAAGCAGGAAAATTCTTAAGCCAGAAAATGAAACAAAACAACTACAACCTTTTTTTTAAAGGTTATTTTCTTCAGGCAACAACCCCATATGGTTTAAAAAAGGTATTGGTTAGCGGTATTGACATTGAAGACAGCTCTTCGAATTCATTGTTTACATTTGAGCCAGGTGAGTGTTCTGAAGTTGGGATCATCCGAACAATCTTCGATCTTTTTGTTACCCACGATTATAATCGCACTGAGATATGCACCTTGCTTAATACCCAGGAAGTAAAACCGCCAAAAAGAAGCAATGTATGGAATACGAGAATCATTACAACAATTCTTGAATCTCCTTTTTACGTAGGTGCAAACCAATACAAGGGATTCATTAAATATGACATTTTCCCCCCAATTGTCGAGAAATCAATCTATTTTGAAGCTCAAGCTAAACTGTCTCAAATCAATTTCATTACCAGGAGAAAAATCATCACATAATTAGAAGCAGGAAAAAGGATATCAGATCATGAATGATTATAACGTAACCAATCTTGAAGCCAAAAAAAAGGAACATTCTCACATACGAGCAGCTCAATATGTGCGCATGTCCACCGAGCATCAGCGATATTCAACTGAAAACCAACGTGACCTTATTAAAGAATATGCTGATGCAAACAACATGGTTATTGTAAGGACATATGCCGACGATGGGAAAAGCGGCCTGAGTATCGGTGGAAGAGCGTCACTCAAAAAATTGATCAATGATGTTGAGACTGGGAATATCGATTTTAGTTTTATTCTTGTTTATGATGTGAGCAGATGGGGTAGATTCCAGGATGCCGACGAGTCTGCCTATTATGAACACATCTGCAAAAGAGCTGGTATCAATGTTTTGTACTGTGCAGAACAGTTCGAAAATGATGGCAGCCCGGTATCAACCATTGTAAAAAGCGTAAAACGCGCCATGGCTGGGGAATACAGCAGGGAGCTGTCAGTCAAGGTGTTCAAAGGCCAATGCCGATTGATCGAAGAAGGCTACAGGCAGGGAGGAAATGCAGGATTTGGTATTAGACGCATGCTCCTTGACCAGGATGGCACTCAAAAAGGTATCTTAAATCAAGGAGAATACAAAAGCCTTCAAACCGATCGTGTAATCCTTGTTCCAGGTCCTCCAGAGGAAATTAGAACCTTAGATATGATGTACAACCTGTTTGTTGATGAGGGGAAATCTGAATTAGAAATAGCTACTATCCTTAACAAACAGGGAATTACGACCGATCTCAACCGACAGTGGGCACGTGGTTCTGTAAACCAAGTTCTGTCAAATGAAAAGTATATAGGAAACAACGTATACAATAGATCTTCCTTCAAACTCAAAAAAAAGCGGGTGAAAAATCCAAAAGATATGTGGATCAGGCATGATGGCGCATTTGAGACGATTGTAGATCCTCAGCTTTTTTACAAGGCCCAAGGCATTATACTTGAGCGAAACCGTAAGTTTTCAGATGAAGAAATGCTCGATAGGCTTAAGTTCCTTTTCCAGAAACATGGTAGGCTATCAGGATTCTTAATAGATGAATCAGAAGGAATGCCCTCAAGCACCGCATACTGTTCTCGTTTCAAAGGATTGATCCGGGCATATAAGCTTGTGGGTTATACACCTGACCATGATTACGAATATATCAAAATAAACAAGTATCTTAGACAGATGCACCCGGAAGTCATCTCAGATGTGATCGGAAAAATTGAGAAATTAGGTGGTTTTGTAAAACGTGATGAAAAAACGGATCTTTTGTTTATCAATGATGAATTCACTACTTCACTGGTTTTGGCCAGATGCAGACAGACTCCATCAGGATCACTAAGATGGTTTATAAGATTTGATTTAGGGCTTGAGCCTGATATCACCATCGTCTTGAGAATGGAATTAACCAATAGATTGCCTATGGATTACTATCTGTTGCCACACATTGACATGACATTTGATAAACTCCTTCTGGCAGAAGAAAACAGGTTGAATCTTGATGCCTATAGATTTGATAATCTTGATTTCTTTTTTGGAATGGCGGAACAGGCGAGTATCAGGATGGCTATATGACCATCGACGAAGAAAATATTGTCAACATGGTTCCTATTAATGAGATTAATATCCTTAATCCCAGGAAACGTAACAAAAAGAAGTTTCAAAAAATTGTGAATAATATAGCCAATATTGGGCTGAAAAGACCTATCACCGTCAGTGAACGGCTCAATACTAAAGGAGAGCAGCGATATAATCTTGTATGTGGTCAGGGGCGGCTTGAGGCATATATTGCTCTTGGTGAAGAGACAATTCCTGCAATTGTAAAAAGCATACCTGAGGAAGAGTGCTTTTTGATGAGCTTGGTTGAGAATCTGGCCCGCAGGAGACAATTGACTGTAGAATATGTGAAGCAGATAGGTATGTTAAGCAAGAGAGGTTACAAGTCTTCTGAAATTGCAAAAAAAATTGATGCTAATCCTGAATACGTCAGGGGAATATTACGGCTTCTCGAGAATGGGGAGGAAAGACTTATTTCTGCTGTAATTAAAGAGCAGATACCTATTAGCACTGCAGTTGAGATTTCGGCAGCAAAAGATGAAAAAGCTCAAGTTGCTTTGCTTGAGGCCTATGAAAGCAATAAGCTGAGAGGCCGTGCGTTAATAACGGTCAGAAGAATATTAGAAAAAAGGCGT